>Ga0209403_10003799_pt1 | contig 16859 bp, 21 predicted proteins | sample ArcticOcean_MG_C_8_FD_187440 | JGI IMG/M metagenome (GOLD analysis project Ga0209403, IMG submission 187440) | Marine microbial communities from western Arctic Ocean - ArcticOcean_MG_CB11_86 (SPAdes) (version 2) | ecosystem: Environmental > Aquatic > Marine > Oceanic | place: Arctic Ocean... | reverse complement strand
TGGAATGATTGGCGTGGTATTTGTTTTAGTTAATAACACAATTCGTAAACGTAAAGCGGTTTTAAGCAGGCTACAGTAAGCTGAGGGCATTTTAACGCTCAACATACAACACTTAACTAAAACAACGCTTGTAAAATGCTGTATGAGCGTTGCTTATTTGTAGCGTTGTGGGAAGTAATTAGTTGTAGAGCTAGCAATGTAGTTGTTTGCTTGATCTAAAAGCTGTTTAACTTTTTTACTGCAACGTTGTGCATAAACTCGTTTAAATCTCTTTATTAACTTTTCATCTGTATAGTTATGTTTTAGTAAATTAACACTAGCAGTTGAGCGTACATCATCTGTATTTTGAAATTCATAATTTGTTTCAACGTTTAAGTTGCAAGCTTCAGCAATTTGTACATGAGTAGCGTCTTTATTTGCTTGCTTGTAATCATATACTTTGAGTGTTTTGTGATATGTTGCACTTGGAATACTTGTGACAACTTTATAACGAGCTGTACTCTTTCTTCTTACCTTTCGTACTTGTACTTCGTGTTCACTAAGTAGTTTTCGAAAATTTCTAACTAAGTGTTGGTTGCGAACGGAAAGGGGAACTTTGACTATTAAGTAATCTTCACCCTCTTTAATTGCTCCATCACCAAGCACTTCAAGTCGTGCCGCTTGTGCTTCTGCAAACAAAAAAGCTCCACGTGACTCTTCGCTGTTAACTTTGTGCGTCCACCATTTCCAAAAGTCATCGCTCTCGTAAATGTTGCCAAAATCTCTGTATAAATCTGCCAGTTTTGCTGTGCCGCCAAGCTTACAGCATTTTTCAAAGTCTTTGTTTCTCTTCAAACACTCAAACCACCAATAAAACACACTGTTTTGCCAATATTCTATATCATGTGCTTTGCTAATTCTTCTGTGTCTTATGCTACGCAACTCTCCATCTTTATTCAAAGCCCCTTTAATTGGGTATGCATGAATAAAATTTCGTTTGCCAAACGTGTATCTTTTAGCATCTGTATAATCGTCATCGTTCACTGTGAATACACTTCGTTGTTTGCTATATTTTAGATAACTGTAACACGTAACACATATGTTGGAAATGAAATTTTATGAAAACAGATTGGTATAGCGTAAGATTAAAAGTGAAGCATCTTACTTTGAATTACCAACTGTTAATTCAGTATAAAGTTTTAGCACACGCCGCTTACTGCCTTTAAGTGTAGCTGTATTTTTCAAGTGTTTTTCTAGCCAGGTTTTATGTTTAAGCTCTCTATCAAGTTGCTTCATAATTATGTGCTTTGTTCTTTGTTCCATACATTAACTTATAAAGCCATTTATCTGTAATAAAACAAAAAAATGCGCCTGCTAATAGCAAACGCACTCTAATAATATTGTAGTGTAATAATGTACTTTTACACAGTAATTGTAACTCTATCAGCAACCAGTTGCTTTAACGTACTTAACACGCCTGCTAACGCAAAGTTATTAATTAAGCCTCTGTCAGTAGCACGTAATGCAAGCTCATTTGAAACCTCATTCTCAATTACTTTCCACTTTTCATAACGAGAACTCATTTCACTACTACACTTATTTTCAAACATCACTCTATGTATATTCAAATTATTTACCAGTGTAATCAGCATTGCATTATTTGCTTCCAAACCTTGTGCTTTCATTGCCCTGTAATAGCTCTTACTTTTACCCAAGTAGTCCGTACTAAACTGTTCACTACTTGTCACAATGCGTTCAGTCTTCATTTTCTCATACGTATTTTCGATAAATGTCTTTGTTTTCATATCAATACCTCCGTTAAACAACATAACGCTTGTATTTATCTAGTGCTGTTTTTTGCCAAAAAAAAGCAATAACTCTTACTGTATTAGCTTTGAGTTACTGCTTTATCTGTAATATTCCGTGTTTTGTTTCTAAATGTTGCTCTAGTAATCTAATAACTTTGTTAAGTGCTTCCATGTAATCATCAACAACACTACCAAACTGTCTGTGTCTTTTTGTATAATGCTCTTTTACAACTCTAGTTCTTTTTAAAGCATTAATGCTTGTTTCAACTGTAAAGTCTCTTTGCTTGTGTATTGTATAACTTAACCATCCTGCATTTCTTTCAGCATAGTTTGTACTAAAGTCTGCATAGTCATATATTAGTTGTGCATCTGTTAGTATTTTTATTATTTCATTTAATATGTTCAATATTTTATGTTCCTTATTTTAGTTACAAGTAAACAAAAGCCCTAAAGCCATTAATGCTTTAGTTGCCTGTGCCTCCTTGTGGTTAGTAGTTTTCAGTGTGCGAATACGCACTATTACAACGTTTCATCTAACGTAATTCCTCATCATATGCTGGAATTGATAACAGAATTAATCTATGCTTCGCTCATTTCGTACAACTGCTCTTGTTTCAGTAGTTTTCTAACTTCAATCAATTTGTTTTTTTCGTAAAATAGTTTTCTTAATCTATTATTTGTATGCTTATCCAACGCTTTTTGCTGTTTTGTGTAATAGCTTGTTCCGCTGTCTATGTGCTGTAAATCATGCATCCAATTGCTGTCATTTGTATCTGTAACCAACTGTTTGCCTTTGTGTTTGCCTGTACCACTACCTTCTAGCTTTATACTGTTCCAGTTGCTTTGCTCTCGCATTCCATACAAACCAAACCCAGTCTGTACATTTTCAAAGTGTACGTCCATTCCATTGTAAATATATTTCTTCCAAACTTTGCTTACAGCTATTTTAAATGCATCTTTGTTGCCAACACTTTTGAGAGCACAGTGAAAATGTATAAATCGTCCACCTTTATGTGTTCTATGTACAAAAACAACACGCTCAACATGTGCGTTGCTTCTATCTCTATGTTTGCCAAAGTATACTTCGCTCAATTCATTAAAAAATAACTTAAGGGTATATACAGCGTTATGCTCTGATATTCTGTTTCCATCTTTAAACGTAAATGTAGCACCAACATCAAAGTCATGTTGATGTAGTGCATCGTTAAATAAGCTATAAAACCCTTTATTTTTCTTGTTCAATTAGTTTATCCCTGTCTATACCAACCACTATTTTTAATAATATTTGCTCACAAATGTATTTATGCCTTACCGCAAGTTTACTTGCTCAAATGCATTTAAAATGACGATTAAGTTATTTCTTTAATTGTCTATTAGCTATTTTAGCTACTCGCTGTTTACTCTTCTCAGCCTTTGTGATGGCTTGTTTGGCTAATTTGCTAACTAGCTCTCTATCTTGCTCAATTGCATCGTGCATAGCGTCTTTTGCCGCAAAACGTATGCCTTGTATTTTAGCATCGTGTTCTTGTTGTGCTTTAATACGTCTTACTTCTTGTTCGCGTGCTTCTTTCTTCCTACCCAAACTTACTTCGTAATCTACCCACATTATATGTTCATCCCATTCCTTTGTGCCAAATTTTGGACAACGTTGGATTGCTATTGGTGCTGTGATTTCAGCATGTAAGTTGTCTTCCATTTCTTTTTGGAATCTAATGATTTTCTTTTTGTGCTTTTTTAGCTCTTCATGTCGTTCACTGTCCCCAAAAATACCTGCTTTGTTTTGCTCACCTGGCATAAAGCCGTTAAACGCTTCGTTAATTATATTTATGTATTTTCTCATCATGCTCATGTTTATGCCTCCGCTAAACTATTTACCGAAATTACATAAAATACTAAAAATATGTAATCTACTTACTAACCTATTGAAATCCGTAACTATTTGTTTTTGTTCTGTTTTAGGTTGGAAACAAGGTTAAATGGTTTTATAATATAGACATGGAATTATGTAATTTTAGAGGTATTTAAAATGGGACAAGCAAGGACAATAAACGAGAAGCAAGCAAAGACATTGTTTAGCTTTATTGGGACACAACGCAACGCAACACGTAATAAAGCGATGTTTGCATTAAGCTATTACAGTGGCTTACGTGCAAAAGAGATTGCAAGCTTAACTATTGGTGATGTGCTTAAAGCAAACCAAAGTATTAAAGACGTTGTTTATTTGAATGCAGAGCAGACAAAGGGCAGTAAGGGACGAGAGTTTTATATCAACGCTAGTGCGAAACAGCATATCTCTACGCTCATAAAATCTATGCGTAATGTAGAACCTAGTTTTCCCTTGTTGCAAGTAATGGGCAGGCGTAAAGCATTTAGTGCAAATAGCCTGGCAATTGCTTTACGTAACATTTACTTAAGTGCTGGATTTGAAAACTGTAGCTCACACACAGGCAGGCGCAGTTCAATCTCTCAACTTGCAAATAAAGGGGTAGGGATACGCATCATACAAAAGTTTAGTGGGCACAGGCAGTTGCAGAGTGTACAAAACTACTTGGATGCAAATGAAGAGATGGTGAAAAATGCGGCTGAGCTCGTACATTAAGTATTACTCTCTACTTCTAATTTCATATTTGTGTTGTGTTGTTTCAAACCTGCTCATTGCAATGTTTGCTAACATCTGTTCATCGACGTGCAAATAAGTTTTTTCAATTTTCTTAATTGATGTACCGCATTGAACTGCAATTTGTTCAAATTTCATTCCTTGCGAGAATGCTTTTGTGATGTAGAAGTGACGAAGTGAGTAGGGGACTAATTCTTTTTTTCGTGCTTTATCAATTGTTGATAACTGCATCACTTTTCCAAAGCCTTTATAAAAAAAGCTGTTGTGAAGTTCTTTCACTCCATCTCTGCTAAAAATCAAACCTTCTTTTCGCTTAGTATTTTTTTGTAAACGTTGGAAATATAAAGCACTAATGCTCATTAACGTTCTGCCCATACGCACTTTCGATGTATCTTTATCAACGTTTATACGTGCAACTAGTTCTTGTTTATTCCCATTAGTTACATTTAAAAACTCAACGTTTTTCCAAAGTAACTGCCGCAACTCACCACTTCGCATTCCGCTATTTGCTTGAATTAACAAATAATCTCTTACAATCTGCCTGTCCAAAAGCTCAGCATCACTTAGGCTATTCTTTTTAGTTGCTACGTAGCTTTTGAATGCATGTGTGAATGCATTGTATTCGTTTGCTGTAAACGTTTGTCTCCGTATCAAGTTATTATCAATGTCGTATTTGTTTTTGTCTGTAAAAGGTAAATTTAGCCTGTGTACGTTAGTTTGTCCTGTTCCAGTTAGCCAACCAAAGCACATACCAATTGTGCTTAATTCATTTCTAATAGTGCTGTCGCTTACGTCATCGTCTTTTCTAAAGCATACGTAGTCTGTCTCAACACCATCAATTGTATAATGTGTCAGTGTGGTTTTAGTGATTTCGTTAGCTTTGAGCTTTCCACCAATGTACCTAACAAAATGCCTTAAGTGCGTACTAATTGTTTCGTATCTACCCTTAACAATTTCACCTTTTGACACTCGTTTTTTTTGCTCTGCTAAAAATTGTTCAACTGCATCTTCAACACTAATACCAAATATTTTGTCTCCATTGTTTACTCTGTAACCAATTTCAAAAACCTTTTGTTCGGCTTTTGAAATGGCATCAGTTTTGTCTTTTGTTTTTAAGCTTTGCCTTACATATTTCTTCTCGCCGCTTACCCACATTCTAAATTGCCAAATGCCAAAGTCATTCATCAAAATAATTGCTTTGCCACCAAGTATATCTGTTTCATCAAAAGCCATCTCACGTTGCTCTCTTTTGCCAATTTTCCATTCATTAATATCAGTTACAATCTGTGTATTTCGCATTCGTTTATTCTCCTTGTTACATAACTAATATATCACCTTATGTTACATAATATGGAGTGACTTGAATGGTACAACGAGAATACGTAACACAAGTACACACACACTAAGCTAAACCTACGCAAAGCAATAGTTGCGTAAGTTTGTAAGAAAGTTTGCAGTTGCTGATAAAAAACACAGTAAAATTAATGACTTAACTTTAACTTTGTAACTAGTTTGTAACTGAGTTAATCTTTTAACCTATTGTTTTTAAACAATTAAATTAAATGACATTACTCCCACTCAATAGTCCCTGGTGGTTTGGAGGTAACATCATATGTCACTCTATTTATTCCCTTAACTTCGTTAATTATTCTCGTAGCTGTTTCACTAAGAAATTCATGCTTAAATGGATAATAATCTGCAGTCATTCCATCTACTGAAGTTACGGCCCGAAGAGCGCACGCATAATCGTATGTTCGGCTATCTCCCATTACACCGACAGTTTTAACAGGTAAAATGGCTACGAATGCCTGCCAAATTTCGTCATATAAATTGTGTTTTCGAATTTGATCTATAAAAACTGCATCAGCTTTTCTTAGTATATTTAACTTTTCTCTCGTAATTTCTCCAGGACAACGTATTGCCAACCCTGGGCCTGGAAATGGATGTCGGCCAATGAAATTTTTGGGAAGCCCCAATTCCACACCTAAATTTCTTACTTCATCTTTAAAGAGTTCTCTAAGTGGCTCAATTAATTTTAACCCCATTTTCTCCGGTAGGCCTCCCACGTTGTGATGAGATTTAATTGTAACAGAAGGACCTCCACTAAAAGAAACCGACTCTATTACGTCTGGATACAAAGTTCCTTGTGCTAGGTATTCCGCATTATCAATCTTATTTGCATATTTTTGAAATACATCAATAAACAGTTTTCCAATTATTTTTCTTTTTGTTTCGGGGTCAGATTGACCTTCTAACGCACCAAGAAAAAGTTCTTTTTCATCTGCATGAATAAGTTTAATTTTATAATTATCTTTAAACATTTTAAGTACTTCGGTGACTTCACCTTCGCGTAACAGCCCGTGATCAACAAAAATACAGGTAAGTTGATCTCCAATCGCTTCGTGAATTAAAAGAGCTGTTACTGAACTGTCTACACCCCCAGATAATCCACAAATTACATTCTTAGTTCCAACAGTTTTACGAATTTGAGAAATAGCTTTTTCTCGATAAGCTTCCATAGTCCAGTTTCTTGAAACTCCGGAAATCTTAACAAAATTTTCAAAAAGAATCCTTCCGCTTGGCGTGTGGTGAACTTCTGGATGAAACTGAACCGCATAAAAATCTTTTGAAAGGTTTCCTACAATTGCAAATGGTGCATTTGGGGATTGCCCAAAAACTTCAAAGCCCGGTGCTAACTTTGCAACATTGTCTCCATGAGACATCCAAACTTCTTCGGCCTTACCTTTAAACCAACCGTTTAAAAATAGAGGTGTAGACTTAGTCTGGGTTACAAATGCGCGGCCAAACTCAGCTGTTTTGTCAGCACTTTCAACTTGGCCACCTAGCATTTGCATCATCAGCTGTTGACCGTAACAAATACCTAAAATTGGTATTCCTAAGTCGAAAATGCATTTTGGAAGTCCAGGAGATGTTTCATCTAAGACACTTGCAGGACCTCCTGATAAAATTATGGCTTTGGTCGAAGAGGAATGTAAAAATTCTTTTGAGATTTTTTGATACGGGTGGATTTCACAGTATACATTTAGTTCGCGCAATCTTCGAGCAATAAGTTGAGTAACTTGGCTTCCAAAATCGATTATTAGTAAATTATCTTTTGTTTTTTTAATCATACATGGTTTTAAAACTACGGTTTGATTTACGCAAGGTATGATTAATTATTATGGTATTGAAATTTTTATTTTTTATTTTTTATTTTTTATTTTTTGTCGCATTCAAACCGGAGATGGCGAATTCAATCATATATAAATATATAAGTTAAGTATAATGATTATATATAAAATTAGGAATGTTAAATGGCAGAAGCAGATGGAATCCGAAAAAGAACTCGAAGTGGGGGAGGCAGTGCTCGCCGAGCAGAGAGGACTGCGGTTAAAATTGAGTGTGAAAGATTCATAGAAAGAAATATACCGAATCTAGAAATCCTTAGTGAAGAAGCCATAGAGATAATAGAATTTAATGCCGAAACAATTTTAGAGGAAATTGGTGTTGCATTCACTGACAACCCTGGTGCTATTGAAGTTTGGAGAAATGCTGGGGCTGATATAGAAGGTGAAAGAGTAAGAATTCCAAGAGGTTTAGCAAGAAAACTATGTAGAACAGCGCCAAAAAAAATCATTCAACACGCTAGAAATTCAGAAAGAAATGTAGAAATTGGCGGTAATACGTTAGTTATGGCTCCAGTGTATGGTCCCCCTTTTGTTCGAACTGCAAGTGGTGGTCGACGGTATGCGACGATTGAGGATTTTCAAAAATTTGTAAAATTAGGGTATATGTCTAAATGGCTTCATCACTCAGGTGGAACTTTGTGTGAGCCTACCGATGTTCCCGTAAATAAACGTCATTTGGATATGTTATACTCACATATGAGCCTCTCTGATAAACCCTTTATGGGTTCTGTTACAGATCCTTCAAGAGCAGAAGATTCTGTAAAAATGTGTGATATTTTGTTCGGTGGAATTAAAGAAAAAACAGTCTTAACGTCACTTATAAATATAAACTCTCCACTGACATTCGACGCTACTATGATGGGCGCTCTTGAGGTTTATGCAAAAGCTAATCAAGCTTGTATTGTATCTCCATTTATAGTTGGTGGAGCTATGGCACCAGTGACGGTGGCCGGCACATTGACCCAAGTTCTGGCTGAAGTTCTGGCGGGAGTTGCATATAGCCAGTTAATTCGAAAAGGTGCCCCGGTTATATTTGGTGCGTTTGTGACCTCAATTGATATGAACTCTGGGGCTCCTACTTTTGGTACACCTGAAGCATCACAAATTACTTATGGGGCAGGACAATTAGCTCGACGTTTAGGCTTACCATATCGGTCTGCTGGTTCTTTTTGTGGTTCAAAACTTCCAGATGCTCAAGCTGGGTATGAGAGTGCAAATTCTTTGAACATGGGTTTGCTTTCAGGTGTTAACTTTATGCTCCATTCATGTGGTTGGCTTGAGGGTGGTTTAGTGTCGTCGTTCGAAAAATTTGTTATGGATTCTGATCAACTTGGTATTTTGCATCACTTAGCAAAGGGAATTAGTATTGATACAAATGCTCAGGCTTTATCAGCTATAAGAGAGGTCGGACCAGGTGGACACTACCTAGGATGCGAGCACACTCAAGAGAACTTTAAGGAAGCTTTTTGGAGGTCAGAACTGTTAGATTATAAGCCTTTTGAAACCTGGGCAGAGGAGGGTTCAAGAGACACACAGGCTTTGGCTTCATTAAGAGTTGAGAAAATACTTTCAGATTATCAAAAACCCTATTTAGATCCTGCAATAGATGAAGAATTGAAAGAATTTATTATTAAGAAGAAAGCTTCAATGAAGGATTCATTCACTTAGAGTGTCCTCAGTAGTTTCACAAAAAATAAAATTTCTGACTTTTATTGTATAGGAATCCCTATAGTAATAGTTTCATTTATGTTTTAACCCTAAGAACTGTGTTTACATGGATTAAAGATAGTAGGTAAGCGATGGCAGAAATAAAAAGAGATTTAAAAATACCCTCTCAAAGGCACCCTGAAAAAGCCAAGAGACCAGACAATATTCAACCTAAAAAACCTAAATGGATCCGAGTAAAAGCTCCTGTAGGCAAGCGTTACACAGATACTCGAAATATTTTACGTGAACATAAGTTGGTTACCGTATGTGAGGAAGCAGGTTGTCCAAATGTTGGAGAGTGCTGGAACCAAGGTCATGCGACCATGATGATTATGGGAGATATTTGTACTAGAGCTTGTACTTTCTGTAATATTGCGACGGGAAAACCTTTGGAGGGTTTAGACCCTTTTGAACCTGCTAGGGTAGCTGATGCTGTATTTAAGTTGGGGCTAAAGCACGTTGTTATTACATCAGTAGATAGAGATGATATAAAGGACGGAGGGGCAAGTCACTTCGCGAAAACGATAGAATTAATAAGACGTAAATGTACTGGGACCTCAATTGAAATTTTGACACCAGATTTTTTAAGGTGCGACTTTTCAGTGATTGATCAAATTGTTAAAGCGGGGCCAGATGTTTTTAACCATAATTTAGAAACTGTACCGTCATTATACCCTGAGGTAAGACCGGGTGCTCGTTATTTTCATTCTTTAAGGTTACTTCAAAGAATTAAAGAGATAGATCCGTCTAGATTCACTAAATCTGGGATAATGGTAGGCTTGGGTGAGGATAAGCAGTCGGTACATCAGGTAATGGATGATATGCGTGCAGCAAATGTTGATTTCTTAACTATTGGCCAGTACCTGCAACCTACACCCAAGCACCATGCCGTTAATCGATTCGTGACCCCAGAAGAATTTGAGGCTTATAAAAAAGCGGCAGTGGGAAAAGGGTTTCTTATGGTATCAGCCTCCCCTTTAACTCGTTCAAGTTATCATGCTGGAGACGACTTTAATCGTTTGAGAGAAGCTCGAAATTTGAAATTGGGTGTTACTGCGTAGGTGTAAACTTTACGCAGCCAATGTAGGGAAGGTTTCTATTTCTCTGAGCAAAATCTATACCATATCCCACAACAAACTCATCTGGAATTTCAAAACCTGTCCATGTAGCCTTTATATCAACTTCTCTCCGTGTTGGTTTATCTAATAAAGCGATAGTTTTTATATTCTTTGGTTTCCTGCTTGATAGTAAACTTACGACATAACTTAAGGTAAATCCTGTGTCGACTATATCTTCCACCACCAACACGTCGCGACCAAATATTTCACCTCTGAGGTCTTTTAAAATCTTCACTTCTTTGGAACTTTCTGTCGCATCGCCATAACTTGAGGCCTCTAGAAAATCCACTTCAACTGGTAAATCTAATTCTCTAACCAAGTCTGCAATAAAAACAAATGAGCCTCTAAGCAAACCCACAACGATTAATTTTTCGGTTCCCAAAAACTGCTCTTGGATTTCGATTGCTAACTCTTCGACACGTGCCGCGATAGATTTTGCTGAGATAAGCTGTTCAATAGTATATTCAGGTTTAGACATTATTTCCTCTTGTGTTGGTTGGATTATTCCTAGAAATGTTAACAATTTAATTATAGAGACTTAAATGCCTAATCACTCAGAAAATCGAAAGTTATTATATTCAGCAGAGCAAATGTATCAGTTAGTGGCTGATGTTGGCAAGTACCCTGATTTTTTACCCTGGTGTAGTGCAGCTAGAATACGGTCTAGAGAAATTGAGGGTGACAGTGAAATAATGTTGGCTGATCTTGTTATTAGCTTTAAAGTTTTTAGAGAAAGGTTTGGAAGTAAAGTTATTTTATATCCTTTGGTAAGGCAAATAGAAACAGAATATTTGGATGGGCCTTTTAAATTTTTAAAATCCTCCTGGAAATTTACTGAAATTAATGAAAATGAGTGTGAAGTAGATTTTTTTGTAAATTTTGAGTTTAAATCAAGATTGTTACAAAGTATTATAGGAGTTGTCTTTGGTGAGGCCATGAATCGTATTGTGCGAGCTTTTGAAAAAAGAGCAGATGAGCTCTACGGTAAGAATTTAGTAAAATAAATTAAGAAATCACCGCCTTTTCAATAAAAAAATATTTAAAGAGATTTAAATTAAGTTATTTTCTTCTTTTTAAATTAATATATTAATAAAGGTAACATTAATTCAAAAAAGGATAATACTATGACTGTAAAAAGATTTAATACCAATGACAGAATGAGCCAAATAGTAGTTCACGGTGATACAGTTTACTTGGCCGGACAGGTTGCGTCTAAAGCACCTGGGCAGAGTGTCTCGCTTCAAACAAAAGCTATACTTGATCAAATTGATGCGTTGTTATCTGAAGCAGGGACAGACAAAACAAAAGTTCTCTCTGCTACAATTTGGTTGTGCAGTATGGATGATTTTGCAGATATGAATGCTGTTTGGGACCAATGGTCAGTTGGTGGTAATGCACCTGCACGTGCCTGTGTTGAGTCTGCTCGCCTAGCTACTCCTGATTTTTCGGTTGAAATTGGAATCATTGCCGCGGTTTAATATTTTTAGTTAGTGGCCTTAATTTTTTGGATTTATATTTATGACCATTTAGGTCCTAACTTGAAATGATGCTTTAAAGAAAGTAATTTTCATGGATCAACTTAATAAGGAAAATCACAATCGAATTTTGGACTCTTTGAGCAGAGTTAAAGAAAATTTTTTGATTAAGAATCCCCTTAGTTTCGAGCGATGGAATAAAGCACAAGAGGTAATGCCTGGGGGCAATACAAGAACGGTACTTCACTACGAACCGTTTCCCCTTGCTGTAGAACGGGGTGTAGGCACGCATCTTTATAGTTTGGACAATGATTGCTATTTAGATTTCTTAGGTGAATATTCTGCGGGACTTTACGGGCATTCAAATTCTAAGATTCTGGCTGCAATCAAGGATGCTATTGATTCTGGTTTAGTTTTGGGCGCTCCAAATAAATGGGAATCTCTTTTGGCAGAAGAGCTTTGTACCAGATTTAATTCTATCGATAAGGTTCGTTTTACGAACTCTGGGACAGAGGCAAACTTGATGGCGATTGGTGCTGCAAGAGCTTTTACTGGGCGCGATAAAATTATGGTTTTTAATGGGAGCTACCATGGTGGTGTCCTGTACTTTAAAGATAACCCATCTCCAGTAAATGCACCCTATAATATTATTAAATCACAGTATAACGACGTTGAACGAACAATAGAGCTTATTAAAGAGAATATGACGGATTTAGCTGCTGTACTTGTAGAGCCAATGTTGGGAAGTGGAGGATGTATTCCAGCTAGTACCGAATTTATAAAATCAATAAGGGACACGACACAGAAATGTGGCGTTTGTTTAATTTTTGATGAAGTTATGACTTCTCGTAGCTCAAGTGGGGGGTTGCAAGAATTACTTCAAGTCAATCCAGATATTACAACTTTAGGAAAGTATTTAGGTGGTGGTGCTAGTTTTGGTGCTTTTGGGGGACGCTCTGACATTATGGCTCTTTGGGATCCTACAGTGCCTAATGCACTTGCTCATGCGGGTACATTTAACAATAATACAATATCTATGTCTGCGGGTTTTACAGGGTTAACAGAGGTGTTTACGGCATCTGTCGCAAGTGATTTATTTAACAAGGGGGAAAACTTCAAAGATACATTGAATGATCTATGCAAGCGGTATGATGTTAATTTGCAAGTTACCGGGGTTGGGTCTATTTTAGGATTACATGTGCGAGATGGAGTTATTTTACAACCACCAAAGTACAGTAGCTCTGAATTGAATAAACTTAAATTAATCCATCTAGAAATGTCCCTGAGAGGGTTTTTATTCGCGCAAAGAGGCTATATGACCCTTAACATTGAGATGAAAGATATACATTTAGAAAAATTTGTTAACGCATTTGAAGACGTGATAGTATCTCATAAAGATATATTTAGTAGTAGAGTGTAATTCTGTACCGTTTGGTAAGTGGTTTTAAGGTATTTTGTGATATAAAATAAGGTAGATAAACATATGACTCAAAGAGAAATATGCCCAATGTGCCTTAGTGAAAAAGGTACAATTTTTGTTCATGGTCACTACCAATGCTTAGAGTGTAAACAAAATACCTACCCGTGTTGCTCTGGTGAACATTCTTTTCAACGCACTGTAAACACTGAAGAAATTGATAAAAGTTGAGTAAATTAGCTATTATTGAAATTGTAGTTTTACAAACTTTATTTGCGTGGCCAAATAAATAGTGTTTAAAACTCTTTTAGAAACCTTTTATTAAAATTTTTTAAAACCTGTAACCTTAATCGTTTAACAGGCGAGTACGCCATAAAAGTAAAAGTATTTCGTAAGTCATAGATGCGGCAAGGAATGCAGTCATTCCTTTTAAATCGTGGGCAGGACTAACGGTATTGATATCAGCAGCAACAATATTAAGTCCGGTCAAACCACGAATAACTTCAATGCCCTCACGAGCTGTGAATCCTCCCCATTCTGGAGTGCAAACCCCTGGTGCGCAGGAGGGATCAAAAACATCCATGTCCCAAGACAAGTAGATAGGCCGTTGGCCCAGTTTCTTGTGTAACTCTTGAATAACATCGTCATGCCCTCGTTTAATGAAGTCACTCATGGTGATTAAGGAGTAACCAAGATTTCTCCCATGCGTGTAAACGCCTTGGCTAGTTGTTGAGCCTCTGAGGCCTATGTGGTAAGAATTACTAACACTTATTCTTTGCTCTAATGCCGCGTGGGCAAATTGGGTTGCAGCATCGTATTTGTGAATAGGATCGATTTCGTAAGCATCTGTGTGACTGTCAAAGTGAAGTACAGCTAGCCCTTGGTGGATCTGAGATGCTGCACGAATTAATGGTAAGGAGATACTACCATCTCCACCAAAACCGATTGGAACAGTTCCGTTAACTGCTAGGCGATGCGCGGCTTCTTCAATTGATTTAAATGCCTCATCAGTTCTAGACGATACCAATTTAACATCTCCAGCATCTATAACTTTAAGTGTCTTTAAAATATTAACATCCGCCAACTCTGATTGAAAAGGGCGTATTAAACCAGATTGTTCTCGTATTGCTTGGGGTCCTTGGCGAGAACCAACTCTAAAAGGATGAGTTCCACAATCAAAGGGGCACCCCAATATAGCTGCAAAGGATTCTTTGGAATCCGTGCTGTAGGGAACTCCCATAAAAGTTAGCGGTAAGTGGTATAGATCATCATTTGTTTGAACCATTTAAAAACTCCTTCAAAGTATTATTCTTAACCTTTAACCAACTCTATTTCTTGTAGTTATTCATAAGTTTGAACTTGAGAAAATAATCTAAAGAAATCTTGATGCAAGCATTTAAAGGTGTAAGGTGTTTGAATGATTAATGTTTTTGTTTTTTTATTAACTTAAAGGGTTAAATTGTTAACAACTGTATCAGTAAAAATTTCAGATATTTATGTACCTTCAGAACGCAGGAAGGAAATAGATTCGGTTAAAGCTAATGAGTTTGCAGAACAATTAATAAATGGAGAGGAACTTAAGCCAATCAAGTTAAGGAAGGGGAAGGGGCGTTACGTTTTGGTCAGTGGTGTGAATCGTTTAAACGCATATGATGCTATTGGTGAAAGCCTTGTAGAGGCATTTATCGTAAGAGCACGTCAATTTTAAACCTATTAATTTATAAAAAAATTACTTCTGTCGAGATGAAAAAAAATTCTTTAAGATGACTGTTTAATTCGAATTTTGTTTTTACCTACTTTACTGCCGTGAAGTTCTTTTATTGCGGTTTCCCCTTCATGGGTTAGAGCCATTTCCACAAAACCAAAACCTTTTGAAATACCAGTACGCTCATCAATAACTAGCGTACAAGATTTTATTGCACCAATTTTTTTAAATAATAACGCCAGTGATTGTTCATCAAAAGAACGGGGCAAGTTAAGTACCATGAGTTTCATATTACATTTCCCAATTAGTTAATTATATTTATTACACCTAATTTAATTAAATTAACTACAATATATTTTAGTACTGTAATTCCGTCAGTAGCCTAACGTGAAGGTTAAGCCAATGATAGTTTTGAGAAGTTTTATAGTAATAAATAGCAGGCACAGCTAAGGCGATGCGTTTAATGCATAACGGTTATTTATTAATATCAGTACTACTTACCTTTCTATAGGTTTAGAGGATCTCTTAAGCTAACTAGTATTGGCTAATTTAGTTAAATCAAAGGAAAAATAATGATTAAAAATTTCTGGAATCGGTTTGTTGAAGCTCGAGCAACAAGGGCTTCTTATAATACGTTAGAAAAAATGACTGATAGGGAGCTTCAGGATATAGGTGTTACTCGTGCCGAAATTAAATACAGGGTCTTCAAGTAATTAAAAACCTAGTTTCCTCCCTTAGTGACTAATATTTAAAAAGTTATGAAAACAATAGTTCAATCGGAGAGACATGACTGAAAGTCTCCTAAAACTTAACTTAAAAAGATCTTTAATATAGCCCTAGATTACTTGGTAACAGATCCAGACTCTCTTAACTTACCTATTTTCTGAACTGCTATGAGCCTTTTTGAAGACAGTAAATTGTTGATTATGAGCTTCTATCTAATTTGGTGTTTAAGGCTCTTTTTTAGGTGCCAAAAAGTGAAAAGGTACTAGAAATACTAAAGTATTTCAATATTTGTACATTCACAATTAAACGTGCTCATAGTGGGTGGGTCTCTATTGCTATAAAGTGTGTAATCATAAAATAGCTTATTTAAACAATTAATTCATGAATAATTTTTATCTTTTATTTTTATTTTTTTAAGATACTTTCTAACTATGAAAAGTATGCTTTTAACACCTGCTGTAATCATTATAGAGTGTTGGTGTAAGATAATTTTCAAATAGATAAGGCTGACAATGATAAAAGCAATCCTAGCGTGTGATCAAGACTGGGGCATTGGTAAAGATGGTGATTTACCTTGGCCACACAACCCTGAAGATTTAAAGTGGTTTAAAAAGAGCACCACAGGCAGTGTGGTTGTGATGGGTAAATCGACTTGGGATAGTTTACCACGTAAGCCTTTGCCTAACCGTAATAATATTATTATTACAAGTAGTGAGAAAGACATTGATCAGGCTGGTTATCAATTTATCAAGTTCGATATTGCTAAAGAAGAATTGGTCAATATGAGTAAATCCCAAGATGTGTGGATTATTGGTGGTGCAAAACTTGTGAAAGGTTTGTTGGACATAATTGATGAATTTCATTTGAGCCGAATACAAGGCTCCTATGATTGTGATACATTCTTACCAAGGAGTTTAATTGAAGATGGGTATGAGCTAGCGGACAGTGGCAAGCGTGGAGATGTATACGTGGATATATGGAAACAAATATGAAACAGTATTTGGATGCCTTACAATACATTATAGTAAATGGCGAAGATGTAAGAGATCGCACTGGCGTCGGTACTCGTAGTGTATTTGGATATCAAATGCATTTTAATTTACAAGATGGCTTCCCTGC
>Ga0209403_10003798_pt1 | contig 16862 bp, 12 predicted proteins | sample ArcticOcean_MG_C_8_FD_187440 | JGI IMG/M metagenome (GOLD analysis project Ga0209403, IMG submission 187440) | Marine microbial communities from western Arctic Ocean - ArcticOcean_MG_CB11_86 (SPAdes) (version 2) | ecosystem: Environmental > Aquatic > Marine > Oceanic | place: Arctic Ocean... | reverse complement strand
CGACGTTACGATTCTCCAACTCGGTGAAGGCGTATTCGAAGTGAAGAGCACGAATGGCGACACTCACTTAGGTGGTGACGACTTCGATCTGAGCTTAGTTGAATACCTAGCTGACGAGTTCAAAAAAGAGAACTTGATCGATCTTCGTGACGATGTTTCGGCACACCAGCGACTGCGAGTCGAATCTGAACGTGCAAAGGTTGAGCTTTCTTCGGTAGCTTCAACTGAGATTAATTTGCCGTTCATTTCAGCAGACTCATCAGGTCCTAAGCACCTTCAGTCGACTCTTACCCGAGCAAAACTCGAGGAGTTGACGAGCGCGCTGATTGAGCGAACATCCGCACCTACTAGGTCGGCCTTAAAGGACGCAGGTATTGCACCCGGCGAAATCGACGAGGTTGTTCTAGTTGGTGGAATGACTCGAATGCCAGCAGTTATAGAGATGGTAACCAAGCTGTTTGGCAAGGAGCCAAACCGCTCGATCAACCCAGACGAAGTTGTGGCTGTTGGAGCTGCGATTCAGGCTGGTGTTCTTCAGGGCGATGTCAAAGATGTTCTGCTTCTTGATGTAACACCTCTTTCCGTTGGAATCGAAACGCTCGGTGGTGTTCGTACTGCTCTTATCGAGAGAAACACTACTATTCCTACTTCCAAGACGGAGACGTTCACCACTGCTGCCGACAACCAGTCGAGCGTGGAGATTCATATCGTTCAGGGTGAACGTGAGATGGCTGGCGACAATACGTCGATTGGGCGCTTCAATCTTGACGGTATTCTTCCGGCTCCTCGTGGAGTTCCTCAGATCGCTGTTACGTTCGATATCGATGCTGATGGAATTTTGAAGGTATCGGCTAAGGACAATGGCACGGGCAAAGAACAGCACATCACGATCACTGGTCGTTCAGGAATGGACGATGCTGAGGTCGAGAGACTGGTCAAGGAAGCTGAAGAGAACGCTGAAGCCGATAAGTCAAAGCGTGAGGGTGTTGAAACACGTAACGCCGGCGAGAGTGCTGTTTTCCAGGCTGAGAAGATACTGAAGGACGAAGGCGACAAGGTTCCTGAAGAGATTAAGAACGATGTCGAGGCTAAAGTAGAGGCTGTCAAAGAGAGTCTTGCCGACGAGACTGCCGAGACGACTGTGATTGCTGCTGTGACTGAAGAGTTGCAGACTGCACTGCAGGCTATTGGGCAGGCTGTTTATGAAGCTAATCAGGCTGCTGGTGGCGAGGAAGCGACTGTTGAGGGCGGTGATCAGGCTCAAGAAGATGACAACGCCGACTCTGCAGACAGCGATAGCGAAGACGACGGCGATGACACTGTCGAAGGTGAATTCCGAGAAGTTTAGTCGCTAGGGACATTTTCTTCAGGTGGATCGTTGGTGACTCTAGCGATTTTCGCTGAGGCGATACCGTAAATTTGAAAAGATCCGTCTTTTGGCGGATCTTTTCTTTTAAGTTGTTGAGTTTTTATAGAACTTGGTCAGTTGTTCGATTCGATGTTGAATCGGTGATTACGTTGTGTAGGGGCGCTGATTGCCACGTCGCAGAGCCTCCTTGTAATGACAGGCCTAACTGTTGGTGGTTATTGCTGGTCAGTGAACGCTGCCGGTGTTGAGTGGATGTGGGGTGCTTGATAGAGTCCGGCGATCATGACCCAATCAACGTTTCTCGGAATAGATGTAGGAACCTCGTCGATCAAAGTCATTGCAGTCGACCCAGAAGGCAAGTTGCTAGCGGTGGCGAGCAATCCGATGTCAGTCGATGTTCAGCGTCCGGGATGGAGTGAGCAGAATCCTGTAGATTGGTGGGCTGGAACGTGCTTGGCAATTAGGCAGATTCTCAGTGAAATTAACTCACCTGAAGTGCTGGCGGTCGGGCTTTCGGGTCAGATGCATTCGCTTGTGTGTTTGGATACTTCTCTTAACGTAATGAGACCTGCGATTCTATGGAACGATGTGCGATCGAGTGCGGAGGCGACTTATGTTCGAGAAACGGTCGGTGATGCATCGTTGCGGAGGCTCGTAGGTAATCCATCTCTTGAAGGATTCACAGTCACCAAGCTCCTTTGGATGCGAAACCACGAGCCGCAGTTATACGAAAATCTCTCTCACATGCTGCTGGCTAAGGATTACGTCAGATTTCGCCTAACGGGCGAACTTGCCACCGATCCGTCTGATGCTTCGGCAACTCTGCTGTTCGATATCGTAAACCGCCGGTGGTCGGACGAAATGTGTAGCATGCTCGACATCGATCCGGGATTGTTACCGCGTATCGTCGAGTCGGCTGAAATAGTAGCGACGGTCACAAGCGTTGCAGCGACTGAGACAGGGCTTGCAGTTGGGGTTCCGGTTGTAGGAGGTGGTGCCGATAACGCGTGTGCTGCGGTTGGGGCCGGTGTTGTTTCTTCGGGGGACGCACTATTTTCAATCGGAACTTCGGGAACGGTTGTTGCTCCGATTTCTCAGCCCTCGACCGATCCCGGCATGCGGATCCATTCGATGCGGCACGCCGTTCCCAGCACTTGGTATTTGATGGGCGTTGTGTTGTCGGCGGGTGCTGCGCTCGACTGGTGGAAACGTTCGTCGGGCAAGGCGACTTTTGACGCGCTGGTTTCTGAGGCAACGGAAGTGGAAGCAGGATCAGGCGGTGTGACATTCTTGCCATATCTCAGCGGAGAACGAACGCCTCATGCCGATGCCAACGCTCGGGGTGTTTTTTTTGGCATGCACGTCGGAACCGAACGGGCGCATATGACTCGGGCTGTCATGGAGGGCATATCGTTCGCATTGCGTGACTCGATGGAGTTGATGAACGAACTTGGCGTGAACCCGTCGGACGCTGTAGCGGTTGGCGGCGGCGCTAACAGTTCGATGTGGCTTCAGATGTTGAGCGATGTCGTTGATTTACCGCTGCGAACGGTCAGGCCGTTCGAAGGCGCACCGTTGGGAGCTGCGATGTTGGCTTCAGTTGGAGCTGGAGCGTTCGTGAGCGTTGTCGATGCAGGTAAGGCGTGGTTGACTAGTGTTGAGTCAGTACAGCCTCGAGGTTCGCTTCGAGGGGTTTATGACGATGCTTATGGACGCTACCGAGCACTGTATCCGGCGTTGCATGATCTGTTTGGTACAGGCAGTGGCGGGTAGCTTCGTGTCAAACTCTAAATCCCGAATTTAGGAAATATTAGCGAACGAATTTCGTTGAGAGATTGCGCGTTGCGACTTTGGATTTCGTCTAGGTATTGTTGTTCAGCGGGTGCTGGCGGTATGTCGGCGAATGTGGTCAGATTGCTGAGTGATGTGAACTCATTGGGTACATCATTGGGCAGGTCGAAATTCGCCATCGACGCCAAAGCCATCGTCCACGATCGAGACACCGCCGACAGATCGTAGCCCCCTCCACCGACTGCTACCCACTTTCCGATTTCCGCGGCAAGAACTCCGAGCTTTTTCACCGCAAGATCGAAGCCCTGTGTGGTCAGCGAAAGATGTGTCAGGGGATCTTGGAAATGAGTATCGATTCCGAGCTGAGTGAACAGTACGTCTGGCTTGAAGGCTCGGACCAACGGAGGGATTACCACGTCGAACGCAGCATGCCATTCATTGTCTTGTGTGTACGGCGCAAGTGGGATATTGACTGAGTAACCTGTGCCGTCGCCTGCCCCGATTTCTTGCACGTATCCGGTGCCGGGGAAGAGCCATTGTCCCGACTCATGGATAGATATCGTCAGCACTTGATCGGAATCGTAGTGACCCATCTGCACGCCGTCGCCATGATGACAATCGATATCGATGTAGGCGACTCGAAGACCTTGCTCTACCATCGCTTTCATAGCGATTACGGCATCGTTGAAAATTCCAAATCCAGCAGCGCTTCGAGGCATAGCGTGGTGATGAACTCCGCCGGCGGGAGCGAAGGCGATATCTGTTTTACCTGAAGTGACCAATTCGCTGGCGGTGAGTGTTGATCCGACGCACAGCGCGGTCGTTTCGTAAATTCCTGATCGTACGGGGTTATCTGGTGTGCCAAGGCCAAATTCGCCCATACCGGGTGCGATCGCTCCGTTAGATATAGCCTCAACAATCGATACATAGTCGGGGTCGTGGCTGGTTTCGATCTCTTGTTTGGTCGCAATACGTGGTGCTGTCGACGCAATGTTTTCGAGATCCAATAATCCACTGGCTCGCATTAATTCATGCATGTGCTGCAGACGAATAGGGCGGAGCGGGTGCTCGGTCGAAAGCTGGTACTGCGATAGTTCGTCAACGTAGACCAGTGCCGTTTTAGGTTGTGTCCAGTATTCGGTCACGCTACGGAGCTCTGCTTTTCTTGTGGTGTTTGCCGGATGGACGCTAGGTTTTGCGTTTCGGGATTCTACGACGTGACGTGAACAACCATAGTCCGGTGATGACAGAAAGTCCGATTATTACGCCGGCGACGAGCCAGTCGGGATCATTCGTTTCTTCGAAATCAGCGGGGTTGAACACCGAAGGGATTTCTGGTGTAACTGTCGGAAGCGCTGATGGCGTTATGGTCGATGTTGAATCGGGCTGACGACCTGTAGATGCGGCCGCTGATGCCTCGTAATCGACCAACGGAACGGGCGAGTTTGGAATCTGTTCTCCACTGATTTCACCTGGTATTACAGTTGCCGATGGGATGGGCAAGGGATCGGCATTGAACATTGCTCGCCAGTCGTTTTCGACTTCGTAGAGTGGCTTGGCGTAGATCAGTTCAAAGGCATCTTCAAGCGATCTGCCTTTGTTCAGTTGATCGAGGAAATCTGCCATCGTCGCGTGACTGTATTCCTCGACCAGATAACCAACGAACGCTCCGGCTTGTGGGTAGAAAATAGACACATCACGACTCTGACCCGGGATCGTTTGCATGTGGCTTAGTGAGAGTAGGTAGTTGGTGCTAACGTTCGACCTTAGTCGGTTGTTCGAGCTCTCACTTGAGCCTGATTCTAGAAAACGAGATAGACCTTCACCTAACCACGCTGGAAAGCCGATGAACGACGAGGATAATGCTTCGTGAGAATACAGATGGGCTAGTTCGTGTGTGAATGTTGACGCGTTCATTTGACCTTGAACGAACAGTCGGTATTGAGGTTGGGCGAATCCTGCGAAGAGATAAGACTCAGTGGATGTTTGGCTAACTGGTGGGAAGGATGGGGTTGCTGCCTTTATGGAAGGGAATACAATCGCTTTGAAATTTGGTGGATCGGTTACGCCGAGCGTCGCTTCGAGATTTGGGATTCGGTGATCGACAGTCTCAACTAGATCTTCGACTTTCGAGCGATCGACGCCGTAGTAGATCACTGTGTAGCCATTGCCCTTGACCCGCTCCCAATCATTGGCGGGGTCGAGGTATTCGATCGAATCGGTAGAAATTATCGAGTACGTTACGGCGTCGAGATCGGTAATTTCGATTTTGATATCGAATTCTGCACCGGGAGGGTAGTAAGAACCTGGACCCGTCAAAATATCGAACTCAACCATGACTTCGCTACCGTCGGTGCCAGTCAACGAGTAATTCGGATACGAATACGACCATATCGTCGAGCCGCCCTGGGGACGGAATAAAGCGCGTACGTTGTCGATTTCTTTAGCCGATGAGCCAACGTCGATTGTGGCTAAGATAGATATCTTCTCACCGTAGTCGATATCGACCAATTGGCTCGTGATTGACAGATATCTTAAATTTTCCGCACTGACTGTTTGTGGCGTTTGTTCAACCGTCCAGAAAAAGCCAAGCGAGACCAAGATCGCTAATGCGACGATCGCGGGTGCTCGGCTTGACCTTGAAATGGGATGAATCACGAAACAGAAATTTCCTTGTGTATAAAGATATACGTGCATTCTGTTGAACCGGTCTTAGAGTGGCTAACAATATTGATACGGAAGAACATTGTTTATTGTGTTAACCGATTGCGTCCCCACTCAGTTAACCTTGTCGGCAACATTTCCACTTCGATAACACGAGAGTTGGTTCGGGATCGGATCGAGCAGGACTCTCACTAGTTCAGCGAAAGCAAAAGATGCGTTACTACCAGTACCTACAGAACGATACGAAACACGTCGGCGTTGAAGATGACACCGGGCAGGTGACAGATCTCACAGCCCTCAACTCACAAATTGGGTCGACCCTCGATCTGTTCAAGGTCGCTTCGATTACTAATTCAGACATCGATTCGGTAAGCCGAGGAATTTTGGAAGCCAACAAAGGAGTCGCTACGGTTTCTGCTGCTGAACTTCTTGATCGGGCACAGTCCGGTATGCACGGAGTAACCATGCTCCCACCGGTCGACGCCCCAGAAGTATGGGCGTTTGGCGTTACGTACATGGACTCTATGCGAGAGCGACAGGCCGAGAGTGGTTCGCCGGATATTTACGCCAAGGTTTATGACGCTGACCGGCCGGAATCATTTTTCAAGGCGACGTTAGATCGATTGCAGTCGCCGTTTGACGAAGTTGGTATTCGGGGTGACTCTGGTTGGGACGTCCCCGAACCCGAGCTTGCATTTGTGACTTATGGCGGCAAAATCGTTGGCTACACGTGCGGCAACGACATGAGCAGTCGAACTATCGAAGGCGAGAATCCTCTCTATCTTCCACAGGCGAAGGTCTACGACAAGTCTGCGGCACTCGGCCCGGCACTTATTTCTCAGGAATCGATTGGTGACGCCCAGAAGTTAGCTGTAACTCTCGTGATCGAGCGTGATGGCAAAGAGGCGTTCAAGGGGCAGGCAAATACTGCCGATATGAAGCGCGATTGCGAATATCTGGTTGGTTGGCTTGTACGCCACAACTCAATTCCTGACGGCACGTCGGTGATGACTGGTACGGGAACTATTCCGCCTCCTGAATTCACTCTGGCTGCTGGAGATATTGTGCACATTACTATCGACAAGATTGGAACTCTTACCAACACTGTTGTCGTTGTTTAAGAACCCATATGTCAAGCGGTTTAGGCTGTTAGCGATTATGTTGCTGATGGTCGCCGCTATGTTAGTCGTTGGGTGTGGTGGCGATGGTCTAGGGACGGCTTCTAAGCCGGATCTTCCTCCAACTTCTGCGCCACCGTCTTTCGTTCGGATAACGGTTACTCCGATACCAACGAGCACTGCAACGCCGACTCCTACTCCACAGATTTTCGAGATAAATGCTGGTCCACCGGTGTTCCCGATGGAACTGGATCCTGAAATTGTTGAAGAACGTCCCGAAGATGAAGTTATTTTCGAAGGCTGGACCAAGTTTTTGACGAACACTATGATGGTGAATCCGAACGCTGAGGATGGTTCATCGGTTCATTTCTGTGCGAACAACTTGATCTTGGATGACCAAGGCGAAATCGGCAATGTCGCCGATTGGAGAGTCGCTCAATCTCCGGCAATATCGTTTCTCGATTGGGGTGCCATAGCTGTTCAAGTCGACATCATTGGTGGTAGGTGGGCAGGTCGTGAGTGGGACATGCTTACGCTCGTTCGTCGTATGGGAAAGGTTTTTGTCACGAACAATCCGCAGCCCGGCGAGATCATCATTGAACGAAGTGAATTGTGCTTGGCCCGTCTCTAGCGCGTTACTCGTCAAGCTCTGAAAATTCATGTTTCGTCGAGAGAGCATGGCATGAGTTCCAAACCGAAATGTAGGAAGGAAGTAAAAATGTTGTGAGATACGACGTATTCGAGGTAAATGGCATAGAAAAAAGCGTATTTCCATTATTCCAAGCTCAGATTTACATCAAACAATTCAAATTACGAAACTCCGCTAGATATTTGTGCTGGAACTTTTACCGAGCTTGATGTACGGGCGTAAACTACTGCACCAACATGTCTCGTAGGTGCGAGGTTCGGAGAAGCAATTGACGATTGAGAGTCTAAACATATTGCCTGAAACTACAACATTAATTGACGTGTCTTCAGTAAAGACGCTAGCAAACAATATTCGTGAATCGGTTCAGCGAGTAATCGTTGGTAAATCTGAAACGATTGACATCGCAATTTTGGCGCTGCTCTGCCGTGGTCATGTTCTTCTAGAAGACGTGCCGGGTACTGGTAAGACGACACTGGCAAAGGCGTTGGCTTCATCGCTCGATTGCCAGTTCGGTCGAATTCAATTTACTCCCGACCTAGTCCCTGGCGATGTTCTAGGTGTGAACTTCTATAACGCATCTAAGGGTGAATTTGAGTTCAGGGCAGGACCGGTGTTCTCGCAGATTCTTCTCGCCGACGAAATCAACCGAGCTACCCCTCGAACTCAGTCGGCATTGCTCGAAGCTATGCAAGAGCGCCAGGCTTCTATCGACGGCGTGACGACTGAACTTCCTGACCCTTTTATGGTGATGGCGACTCTCAACCCGGTTGAAATGGAAGGTACCTTCCCGTTGCCTGAGGCGCAGTTAGACCGGTTTATGGTGCGCGCTTCGCTTGGCTACCCAGACCGTGATGAAGAATCTTCTATGCTTGATCGATTCCGCTCAGGTGAAAATCTCAATGCGATTACACCGTCGGCTACTGCAGCTGATCTAGTGGCAGCCCGAAACACTGTCGATGGTGTGGCTGTGAACGACACGGTACGCGACTATCTTCTCGATATTGTTGCGGCGACTCGAAGCAGTACTGCCTTACGGCTTGGGGCTAGTCCTCGGGCTTCTCTGGCGTTGCAGCACGCTGCTCAGGGCTGGGCCGCTATGAACGGTCGATCGTATGTGCTGCCAGACGATGTGAAATTCCTCGCTGTACCTGTATTGGCGCATAGGCTTCTGGCTGAGACTACGACTCAACTTAGAGGTCAACCGACAGCTCGGATTATCGACGATATCGTCGAGGCGACTCCGGTTCCGATCGAGCGAGAATAATGGGAATGCACAACGCGTGGATGACGAGAGGGCTAGAAGCTCGGTATCGAAGTCCATCGCTCAAAGCTTCACGTGCGACATCGCTCAACCCGCTTGGCGAGTTGTTCGTGCTGCTTCTCATCATTGTAGTAATCGTTGGCGCAGTTACGCACGAAACGTTGATCAGCGCTGTGGGTGCTTTGGCGTTCGTCATCGCGATAGCATCGCGAGTGTGGGCTGCACTTTCGCTTGAGGAGATGATTATCGAGCGAACAGCTTCGGTTGATCACGCATTTCAAGATGATGAGATCGAAATTACATTCACTATCGAAAACCGAAAACCGTTGCCGGTACCGTGGTTGGAGATCAACGAATATGTGCCACGGGGTCTTTTGATCGAAGGTCATAAGGCAGTTGAGCAGGCGTATATGGGTGGCGCTGAGATCAAGGTATCGACCTCGCTCGGAGGATACGAAAGGGTAAAGGTAAAACGTAAGCTCACCGCGCTGGCGAGAGGTTCCTACCGTCTTGGTAAGACCCGACTTCGGAGTGGTGATCTATTTGGTTTGTATCCTGCCGAGGCTGCTTTGGAGCACACTCCTTGGTCGATATATGTGTACCCAACGATCAAAACACTCCCTGGTTTTTCGCTGAAGGCTCGACGTCCTATTGGCGATTACGTGTCGCGTAAACGTCTCTGGGACGATCCGTCACGGCCTGCGGGAGTTCGCGAATACCGACCGGGCGATTCGATCAAAAGTGTCGACTGGAAGACCACTGCTCGTCGAGGCGATATGTTCGTAAGGCAGTTCGACCCGAGCGTGTCGGAACATGCTGTAATTTTTGCTGAAGCGGTTACTACCGACGTTCCGTGGGAGGGCTACCGATCAGACGTGCTTGAGGGTTCGATGACGGCTGCTGCTTCGATAGCGAACCACGCCCTTGAACTGGGCTACAAGGTTGGTCTCGTAACCAATGGAGTTAGTTCGGCAAATGGATCGCACTCTGTCGTGACACCCGGGACAGGAGCTGCCCAACTAACGTTGTTGCTTGAGTCGCTTGCGATGGTGCATCCGATCGGTGTTCGTAGCTTGGATGAACTCGCTCGAAATAAGCGAGGTGCGATACCGGCTGGAGCAACTTTGATCTTCGTAGGGGGTATCTATAATCCTCGGACGATTAACTATTTGATGGGGCTTAAGCGAACTGGTCACCCAGTGATCATTCTTCATACTGGTCGGGAAGAACCACCTGATTATCCAGATTTTGAAGTACGCGATGGTCGTTCGATGTTTCTCGAAACGAATCCCAGGTCGGGGCCAACAGAATTTCAGCGTCCTGCAAAGTACGGATTTAGATGGGACGAAATGCCTGTCGAAGCAGGCTCGTCGAATCGAAATGCGAAATGAAACGTAATTACGCTGTTGTTTCGTATGGTGCACTTGTAGTTGTCGAGAGCATTTGGTGGTTCTCTCTGATTGCAATGCTTGGTGGAATGATCGGCCTAGGTGGCTCTCCAATTCCATGGCCATCGTTGTTCGCATTGATGAGTGTTGGAGTGGTGTCGGCTTGGCTGTTCGGCGCAGCCAAAGGCGATTCAACAACAGTTGCCATGTACCAAGCAGTAGTGGCTTTGATAGCCGTATATCTGGCACTTGCAACTGCAACCGTGACTGAATCGTGGTCGTTCAAAATCGCGTGGCCTATCGATACATTCGGCGGCACTTATGGTGGCGAGGGCGTTGCTGATGTGATCATCGGCGTGGTTGCGGCTAGTTGGCTCTGGTATCGCTCTCAAAATATTCTGGCAGGTGGTGGGATTGCTCGCCGACTCAGCACGGCGTTTAAAGTCGGAACTGCGTTTATTGCTTTCGGGTTGCTGATTGAACTGACTGTCATCGGATCTGATCTCGGCATCGCCCCATTGTTGTTTCCATTCTTCGGAGCTGCTTTGGTTGGTATGGCGGCATCGCGACTTCCTCAATCGAACGATGTAGGGCAGGCTTCATGGCCATTGGTTATCGCTATATCCGTGGGAGGAATTCTTGGAATTGGCTTGGTTGGTGCATTGCTAACGGGTCGATATGGAAACCTTGGCGTACGCGGGGCTTTCAAGGTATGGGTGGGGTTTGTCGATGCGTTGTTGTGGGTTCTTAGATATCCAATCGAATGGATTATTACCGCATTGTGGAACGTGATTCTGTGGCTGCAGAGCTTGGTAAATCCCCAGGAAGAACTAGTAGAGGACAGAGGCCCTGGTCAACTTTCGGAAGAGATGGTAAATCCGGCTTTGGAGCGGGCGGAAAGCGCATCAGACTTCGCTACTGAGGCACTTCGGTGGCCGCTTTCGATATTGATGCTGGTAGTGCTGTTCTTTGTTCTTGTATTCGCCTACAAGCGGTTTACGGGTCGCCATGAAGTGGATGATGACGATGAGCGAGAGTCGATTCGTGGTGATTCCGATGCTCGTGCCGACATGATGAAGTTGCTCACTAATTTGATGCCCAGTTGGATGCGTGGCAGCAAGAATCGTTCGCTGTGGAAATGGCCAGACGGTGACAGCGGGATTACCGAGGCGTTCCTGTTGTATTTCGATACTCTGACTTACGCAATTAAACGCGGGATGATTTTCGATCCCAACGTCACTCCGAACGAAAGGGTGCCAGCGTTGGCTGTGTTCCTACCGGGTGCTCCGATCAACGATGTGACTTCTCGATTCAATGCTGCTTGCTACGGTGCAGTGCCGTCTGATTTGGCAGATATCGAAGAGCTACGAAAGAAGATCGAAGCCGCCGCAAAGAAACCTAAGCCGAACGATGAAGATTAGTCAGGAGTGACTCGTTAGATTATCCGTTAGTAGGCTAGTAGGCCGCTAGTTGTGGCTAAGGGGCTCTGGAAGCGTGATAACGCGCAGCATATTTGTTGTTCCTGACACGCCAATTGGTAAGCCTGCGACCGCGACGATAGTGTCACCTTCTTTTGCGATTTTCGTTTCTATGGCTAGTTTCGATGCTTCGGTGAACATGTCTTGAATGTTCATGTGCTTTTTAACTGCCACTTGAATTACTCCCCATCGGAGTGCAAGTTTTGCTCCGGCTCCGATATCTGGCGTAATGGCTAAAAGAGGGGTTTTAGGACGATAAGCAGCGACGCGTGCAGCCGTGCTTCCTGATGTGGTGAAAGCGATAATGGCTTTGGCATTGAGCCTGCGGGCTGTGGACGTTGCAGCGTCGGCGATTGCATCGTCGACCGGGAGTCCATCTTTGGATGCAGCATCACGTCTTCGACCAGCCATTTTCTCATGTTCTAGATAACGTTCCGCTCGCTTTGCGATTTTCGTCATCGCCTGAACTGCTCGGTACGGGAATTTTCCTACCGACGTTTCGGCTGAAAGCATGATCGCGTCAGTTCCATCTCGAACTGCGTTGTAGACGTCGGTAACCTCGGCTCGAGTCGGCATTGGCGCTTCGATCATCGATTCCATCATCTGCGTGGCAGTGATAACCGGTTTACCGATTTCATTTGCCATTCGGATGATTCGTTTTTGCACTGATGGCACGCGTTCAAAAGGAAGTTCGACACCAAGATCGCCACGGGCGACCATGACAGCGTCGGACTTGTCCAAGATATCTGCGAGGTTGTCGACAGCTTGTTGAATTTCAATTTTTGCAACCAGCTGCGGAGTTTTGCCTGCTGCGGCGAGCTGCGTTCGCACTCGTACGACGTCGTCGCTGTCTCGAACGTATGAGAGGCCAACGAAATCGATGTCAGATGATTCAACCCAGGTTAACGCATCTTTTGTTTCAGGCGTGAAATAGTCGACTGTAGTTGTGTTGCCGGGCGCTGTGACTGCCTTATTTGGCTTCATTATTCCGCCGCGTGTGACACGGCAGTGAATCGATTCATCATCGATTGAATCGACACGGAGTTCGACTGATCCTTCGTCGATCAGAACTAGCGAACCCTTTTTTATGTCGTTGTGCAGACCGAGTGGCCAAACGTTTGCTCGTTCGGTGTTTCCGTCACATGACGCGCGCTGGAGTATGAAGCTCTGGCCGGTGGTTAGCGTAATTTCCGGTTCTGCCATGTCGCCGACGCGGTATTTTGGGCCAGGCAGGTCGGCTAAGATTCCGACCGCAACTCCCATTTCCTCAGCGGCTTGGCGAAGAATCCGTACATAGCCGTCGTGATCGGAAGAAATGCCGTGGCTGAGGTTTAGTCGACCAACAGACATGCCCGCACGAATTAGCCGTTTTATTCGAGATAACGTGCCAGTGGCGGGTCCGATTGTGCAGACAATGCGGGTTCGCGCGCGGCTTTTCAAAAACGGTGGGAGCAAATAGGAACTGTCGGTATCGGTCAAGCGATTCTCCAAAAATGAGCTGATTCAATCGTAGTTGACTATAAAGTTATGTATCGAGGATACACATTTCCGATGACTAGTTACTGTTTTTTAGAGGTAAAGATCGCCTGTGCGAATTTGACACCGAAACTGACAGGTCTAAAATTCAATTAACGCTCCGACACAATTTCGACCTAGTTCTCACTTCAGGATCGCTACGTGACAATCGCACAATCTCTTCTTTCTCTTCAAGGTACTGATCAATCACTAGCGATAAGGCGACGTGAATATCGCGAAGTTCAAACAGAATTAGATTCTGAAGGTGGCTTGCCGGAACTTCGCGAAACATGCGAAAAGATCCGAGTTCGCGAGTTAGAAGCAAAAGTAGAGACGGCACGCCTCGAATCCGATTTGGCAGTGCTGAAGGACGAGGTCGCAGAGCTTGAGACCCGACTCTACGGGGGTGCTATCACTAACGTGAGAGAGCTCACTGCGATTGAGACAGAGCACTCCGCTGCTCGACGAAATTTGGCTCAGGTCGAAGAAGCCATCGCTCCGGCGCAAGTTGCCGCAGAGCACGCCCGGCAGCAATTCGCCGATCTAACGACTGAGCTTGAAGTCAAAGAAAAATCGTGGACTGCCCGACAATTTGAGCTTCGTTCGGCAAAGACGGAGAAGGGCACAGCATTCAATGAAATGCTGCAAATTCGTAACGACGAAGCTGCTCTGATACCTGAGGATCATCTTGCTCGATACACACGGCTGTTCCGCTCGAACCGAGGCATTGCCATAGTTCAAGTCGATCGTGGTGTTTGCCAGGGTTGTGCTGTTCGACTGCCAGTTGGTGAACTAACCCGACTTCGAGCCGCCGATGGTCCAATCCCCTGCAGTTGTGGCAGGGCGCTCCTTACAGAGCATTAATTGCGGGCAGTCGGATTCCATAGTGAACCCAGTCAAACTACTAACGCGTCCCTAAACGATCTTCACTCCGGTCAAAGAACTGAGGACGTTTTTGATTCATCAAGCCGACTTCATCCTCGCGCCGAGATCGAACTGTACTGCCAGCGAAATTTTCATCATCTGGATAATTGGTTCGAGCCAGAAGAAGACGAAGCTCCAAACGACTTCGACGCCAGACACGATCGATATCGCCAGATGCTCGCATCGTTCACCGGAGAAAACGGGCGACTGGCGCTGGTGCTGGTGCCGGATGCTTCTCACATCGCTGAAGACCTCGAAACGCTAGTTTCTCGACTGTTGGAACTAAACCGGCTCGACACTGAAATTCGATGCACTGATCCCGATCGTCCCGACGCACTCCAGAGCGGAGAACAGCTTTTAGGGCTCGGTGGACGATCACCCCAGCGTCAGGCACGTATTCGAGAGGCAATCGTTGCGAAGGCTTCGAGAGGTGAAGTGCTCGGACGAACTCCGTATGGGTATGAATCTGGCACCGATGGTCTGATGACGCCGGTGGCGGTAGAAGCCGAAATCGTAAAAGAAATATTTAATACGTACGCTGGTTCGTGGCACGCTGAGGATTCAAAGCCTAAAGGCGGTCCTGGTCTCAGAGCAATAGCACGTTCGTTAAACGACCGCGGACTTTTGACTCGTACCGGTCGACCTTGGTCAGCCTTGGCTGTTTCAGGGATTCTTAAAAATCGTACATACCTTGGAACGTATAGTCGGTACGGTGTACGAATTGCAGGAAGCCATGAATCATTGGTTGAACGCGAGATATTTAATCGTGCAGAAGCTGTGACCAAAACACGTAAGCCTGTACGTCGCCGTGCAACCGAACCGCCGTACCGGCTTGGTGGAATTGCACGTTGTGATTTGTGCGGTCGGGGTTTGTCTGGGCTAACTCGACGCAGAAATTGGAAACGAACTGATGGTACGTCTATATCGAAATCGTACCGGTACTACGAATGTCCTTCGCGTAACGCTCGCCAAGAGCGTACGAAGGATGTTGCACGCCACGCCTCGTGGCATGCCGACGAACTCGAAACGGTCGTTCTGGCTGACATTGGTAGTTGGGGACGACGGGTGCAGAAAAGATTAAAACCGATTATTGGCCATTCAGGGGCAGAAGAGATCGTTGCTGCCGAGCGTGAGTTCACGCGTGCGGTAAGGGCGGTGGCTTCGGCGTATGGAACGTTGAACGACCTCGCAGCGCCGTTGGAGCGCTTAGTGCGTTCACGCGCTGGTTCAGAGGCAGAGGTGTCCGAGAAGATCGACATCGAGCAACTACTTGCCGATGTGCAAAGCGACGATATAGGTACTGCCAAGGTAGCTGTGTTAGCAGTCGTTGAACGGGTGATCGTCGGCGAAGATCAAATCGAAGTGCTTCCGCGTTTTTAGCCGGCAGGCCATGATATGTCCTGACTACAATGCTTTGGCTTATGTGCTTTCCGATAAAGGCACTAAGGAGAGTAAAGTGTCGTTCGACGTAGATTTGAAACATCGACCACATCTGGAATCCTGATACAAATGCCGCTTCTGCTCAACGAATTTACTGACCACACGATCGATACTGGAGAAGTAGAGATTGGCTATTCGGTTGGACCAGATAGCGGTCCGATGCTGTTGTTACTTCATGGCGTGACAAGCCGGCGTGATGGCTTTTTGAGAGTTATTGAGTCACTAGTAGACAGCTACCGTATTGTAACGATGGATCAGCGTGGGCACGGTTATTCTGGACACACTTCGGGGGCTTACGACCGAGAAGATCACGCACGAGATATTCGATTCGTCATGGAAAACGTTTGCAATGAACACACTATTGTGTGGGGTCATTCGATGGGTGGCGGCAATTCGATCGCCATGGCGAATAATGCTCCGAGTAATCTCAAGGCGTTGGTTCTCGAAGATCCGGCAGCGTTTGGACGACAGCGACCGGTTCGAGCCGCTGCTAGTCCGACAGTAAGTACTTTCCAGATCCACCTTGGTCTAATCGAAGCTGGGTTGTCAATGGAACAGATGGCACCGAAGTTGCATGAGGCGAGTCCGGGGCAGCCAGAGTATTTCGCTGCGTGGAAAGCTGAGTGCTTGCTGCAAATGGATGCCGAAATCTTACGGGGTGTGGTTAACGGTAATTACAAAGGATTCGATGACCCGACGGCGATGTTGGCGAATATCGATGTTCCAGTGTTGTTAGTTCAGGCTGATCCAAACGCTGGGGGGATATTACCGGACGACTATCTAGCTTCTATCGTGCCGTCGAAAGAAAGCTTCACCACCGTGAAAATCCCTGGTGCTGGGCACAACATCAATCGGGAACACCCAGAGCAGATGCTACCGATAGTTATCCCGTGGCTGGCAGAGCAGGCTTAGCTTGAATGATCAAGGCGTCGTTGGATGACTTAGTCGCTCGTGGCCTTATTCGCGCTAGTAATCTACCCCACTTTGGATGAGAACTGATTATTCCGTTTGATCCGTACGATCGAATCAGTTTTCGACTAACAATGCCATTCTGAAAATGGATTCAGAATGACAGGCTTCGCTGTTGGGTGTTTGAAAGGTGACAAACCTAGTACCCTTGAATATGTCGCGAGGGGGACGGGCGGTCGCCGCTGTGTTTCGACACAGGGGAGGAAAGTCCGAGCACCTCATGAATCAGAGTGCCTGCTAACGGCAGGGCGGGGCGACCCGACAGAAAGTGCAACAGAAAATAAACCGCCTTTCGT
>Ga0209403_10003795_pt1 | contig 16868 bp, 16 predicted proteins | sample ArcticOcean_MG_C_8_FD_187440 | JGI IMG/M metagenome (GOLD analysis project Ga0209403, IMG submission 187440) | Marine microbial communities from western Arctic Ocean - ArcticOcean_MG_CB11_86 (SPAdes) (version 2) | ecosystem: Environmental > Aquatic > Marine > Oceanic | place: Arctic Ocean... | reverse complement strand
TTCCGCCGTCCGACAACACCCCAGCCTGGTTGACGGTGGCCGGAGATATTTTCCCATTGAAGCACTTTGCCGAGGCGTTTTCGGGCGTGTTCAACCCGGCTTTGTCCGGCGGCGGTTTCCAGTGGACCGCTGAACCGGCACATACGTGATTGGGGCTGATCTTGCGGTGATGGTGGTCTGGGGCTTCGTCGCCGCGATCATTGCCGTACGCACCTTCCGCTGGGAGCCCAGCGGCGGAGACGAAAAGTCGTAACGCCTACTCCGTCGGCTCGATCTTTTTCGGTGGCATGACCACCTTGATGTGGACGTCCTTCAGGGCTTGCTCAGGCACCACGGCGGGAGCGGCCATCATCAAGTCCTGGGCGTTTTGGGTCATCGGGAAGGCGACGATTTCGCGCAGGTTGGGCTCCCCGGCAATCAACATGACTATGCGATCAATACCCGGGGCAATGCCGCCGTGGGGAGGCGCGCCAAAGCGAAAGGCGTTGAGCATGCCGCCGAATTTTTCTTCCACATCAGCGGAAGAATACCCCGCGATATCAAACGCCTTCACCATGATGTCAGCCCGGTGGTTTCGGATGGCGCCTGACGATAATTCCACGCCGTTGCAGACGATGTCGTACTGATAGGCTAGCACATCCACCGGGTCTTTTTCGTTCAGGGCTTCCAAGCCGCCCTGGGGCATGGAAAACGGATTGTGGCTGAATTCAATCTTGCCTGCGGTCTCGTCAAATTCGTACATGGGGTAATCGACGATCCAGCAGAATTTGAAATCGTCGCCGGCGATCAGCTCCAAGTCTGTCCCAACTTTAGTCCGTGCCAGACCAGCGAGTTCGGCAGCTTTGTGCGGCTGATCGCAGGCGAAGAACACCCCGTCGCCGGGATTAAGTCCGGCAGCCTCTCGGATCATGGTGACCCGATCAGCGTCGAGGTTTTTAGCGATGGGGCCTTTTGCGTTGCCGTCGTCTGGGAACTGGATATACCCCAATCCCGGCCAGCCTTCGGCCCGGGCCCAATCGTTCATTTTGTCGAAAAAGCTGCGGGCACGGCTCGTCGCCGCACCGGGGGCCGGTATGGCCCGCACCACTGCGCCCTTTTCGATGGCTTTGGCAAAAATGCCAAAGCCTGAACCCCGGAACGCTTCGGTGACATCGGCGATGTCGATGGGGTTTCGCAAATCGGGTTTGTCCGTGCCGTATTTCACCATAGCCTCGGCGAACGGGATGCGCGGGAACGGCCGCGCCACACCTTTGCCAGTGAATTCTTCGAACACGCCGGCGATCACCGGCTCGATGGCGGCGAACACGTCTTCCTGCACGACGAAGCTCATTTCCATATCGAGCTGATAAAACTCGCCAGGGGAGCGATCGGCCCTGGCATCCTCGTCGCGGAAACACGGGGCTATCTGGAAATAGCGATCGAACCCCGACACCATATACAGCTGTTTAAATTGTTGAGGGGCCTGGGGCAGCGCATAAAATTGCCCGGGATGCAGACGGCTGGGGACCAAATAATCCCGAGCGCCTTCCGGCGATGACGCTGTCAAAATCGGCGTCTGCAATTCGGTGAAGCCTTGGTCCACCATGCGTCGGCGGATGCTGGTGATGACATTCGAGCGCAAAATGATATTGCGGTGCATCTTTTCCCGACGCAGGTCCAAGAACCGATAACGCAGGCGCAAATCTTCGGAAAACTCCTGGTCGCCGAAGACCTGGATCGGCAATTCGTCTGCCGGTCCTTGAATCTCCAACTCTGCGATGCGCACTTCGACCTGGCCGGTTGGCAACGCTGGATTGATTGTTTCGGCACTGCGCGCAACCACTTGGCCTGTGACGGTGATCACACTTTCTGGTCGGGCGTCATCCGCGGCCTTGAAGGTCGGTTCGTCGGTTTCCACCACGCATTGGGTGAGCCCGTACTGGTCGCGCAGGTCCACGAACAAGAGATTGCCGTGGTCGCGCTTGCGATGGATCCAGCCTGAAAGGCGTACGGTCTCGCCGACGTGTTTTTCCGTCAGCGCGCCGCAATTGTGAGTGCGGTACGGGTGCATGTTTTGAACGAAAACTCCGGGAACTCCAGGGTCAAATGCGCGCGCAAGAGCACACGGAACCCCGCTGAGTGTCAAGGGTGCGGCGGCTGGCGCGCGGGGGCCTGCCCCTTCCTGGGGCTGTTTGGGTCGTGGTACAGTGGGGCCAATGGATATCATCACGACGACCACAAACTTGGCCGCCGCTTGCACCCGCTTGGCCGAGGCCGACTACGTCACCATCGACACCGAATTCATCCGCGAGACCACCTATTGGCCCCTGTTATGCCTAGCCCAGTTGGGTGGCCCTGACGAAGCGTTGGCGGTGGATGCCTTGGCCGATGGCCTGGACCTTGCGCCGCTGTTCGCGCTGTTGGCCGATCCGAACACGTTGAAGGTGTTCCACGCTGGCCGCCAGGATGTGGAAATTTTTTATCACCTGGCCGGCGCAATCCCCTCGCCCATGTTCGACACCCAGGTGGCGGCCATGGTCTGCGGATTTGGCGATTCTGCTGGGTATGAAACCTTGGTTTCCAAGCTGACCGGCGAGTCCCTGGACAAACATTCCAGGTTTACCGATTGGCGGCAACGCCCCCTGACCGACCGCCAATTGAAATATGCGCTGAGCGACGTAATCCATTTGCGGGTGGTGTATGAGAAGCTGTCCGCCAAGCTGAAAGAAACCGGTCGGGAAAGCTGGGTCACCGAGGAAATGGCGTTGCTGACCAGTCCCGACACTTATTCGAGCCACCCGGAAGAGGCCTGGAAGCGCTTGAAAATCCGCTCATCGGAGCGGCGGTTTTTAGGGCTTGTCCGGGAAATCGCCGCCTGGCGGGACAGGGAAGCGCAATCCCGGGACCTGACCCGCAACCGGATTTTGCGGGACGAAGTGTTGATGGGGATCGCCGCCCATCCCCCAGGCAATGCCACGGAGCTCGGCGCCATTCGCGGCGTATCCAAGGGCTTCGCCGACAGCAAGGGCGGAAAATCATTGTTGGTCGCCGTGGCCGACGCCTTGGCCCTGCCAGATGCCGAACTGCCCAAGCGCAAGCGCAACAAGCCCCCGGCCGCCAGTGTCGGGCCGACCATCGACTTGCTCAAGGTGCTGTTGAAAATGAAATGCGAAAACCACGGGGTGGCGCCAAAAATGGTGGCCTCTGGCTCCGACCTTGAACAAATCGCCCAGGGCAACGGGGTTTCCACCCGGGCCATGTCTGGCTGGCGCCACGAGATTTTTGGCGCCGACGCCGTGCGCTTGGTGTCCGGCGAAATCGCGCTAGGTGCTGGCCTGGGCGCCGGGGTGCAGGTGTTCGAACGCTCAAGGGAATAAGGGGTCGCAGCCATGAAGACCTTATATTTGCTCCGCCACTGCAAGGCGGGGTCCACACCGCCAAACGCTGGCGACCATGACCGCCCGCTGTTGGAGTCCGGGATCGCCGACGCCACCGCCATCGGCCAATACCTTGAAAAATCCGGCGCAAAAATAGGTCAGGCCCTGTGCTCTACAGCCGTGCGGGCCGAAGAAACTTTCGAGGCCCTGGCTAAACAATTGTCCGGTGCCATCTCCGTCAGGCCAGAACGCGCCCTGTACACAACTACGGCCGGGGGAATTTTGGCCAGCATTAAGGAAACCGACACCGAGATCGCCCAGCTGCTAATGATCGGACACGTACCGGCCATCCAAGAACTTGCGATCGCCCTGTGCGGCGGCGGCAGCCCCCAATTAGTGGCCGCCCTCACCAAGGGGTTTTCGTCCGGCACCTTGGCGACGCTCACATTCGACATCCCCGACTGGACCGGTGTCGCCTTGCGCGCCGGTGACCTGACGGATTTCATCTCGCCAGAGCAGTTACCTGCGAACTAGCTTGCTTTCCACTCTTAAAATGACGATCGGATTCACGCGCCTTTAGGCGCAATCCGCTCTTTAATCTCGAAATCGTGGGTGACTTCGGCAGTCTTGGCCATCATCGCCGATGCCGAGCAATATTTGTCCGCCGACAGGGCAATGGCCCGCTCCACTTTGTTAGGACTAACATTTTGTCCCGTAACCACAAAGAGTAAGTGGATTTTCGTGAAGACCTTTGGCGAGTCGTCGGAGCGCTCCGCCTCCATTTCAACTTCCACGTTGTCGATGTTCTCACGGCCCTTTTCGAGGATATCCACCACGTCCCAGGCGGCGCATCCACCCGTGCCCATCAGCAGAAACTCCATAGCACTAGCGGATATGCGGCTACCGTCAATCCCAGTGGAGGTTCCCAGAAGGTGCCCATGACCACTGCCGGATTCAGCCAAAAACGTCCTATCCTCGACCCATTTAATGCGCGCTTTCAATGCCAGTCCTCCTTTAAAAACTGCTCAGCCCACTATACCGGATCATGATGGCCTAAGTCGGAATCCATCAAATCCTATCCTTTTGTTAAGGAAGTCCAGACGAGGATATTCACAACAAGAAGAACTGTGTGAAATCATGTCTGTCCCAACCAAAGTTCGCACGTCTTTGGAAGCTGGGCCCCGAGGAGAACTAGCCTCACTGAACCAGGATGACCTCGCAACCGAGGTGGTGGTGCTGCGCGCGCGTCTTGCCGAAGCAGAGGCCCAAGCGGCGGAATTTACACACCAACGCAGCGAAATCATGGGCCTGCACTTGCCGTGGGTGGAAAGCTCTGGGGCGCAAGGCCAACAAGCCGTTCTGTCAGATTTGATTTTGAGTGGGGAAGATTTGCAAGATGTGAACCTGGCCGGCGCCGATTTCTCGGGGGCTAACCTGACGGATGCCGATTTCACCAACGCCACGGTGCCGTCAGTAAACTTTTTTCGCGCGACCGTCGCTGGGACGAATTTTGGTGGGGTTGACCTTTCCACCATCCGCCCAAATCCGACCATTAACCTAAGCCAGCGTCGCCAAAACCTGGCGGGCTAAAGGAACGGTTATAGCCCGGCCCTGCGCCATGGCCGCAGCGTCCATGGCTTTCACCGCTTGGCGATGGGCATCGAACGAACGTTCCAGTCGCGGGACTAAAAAGGCGATGACCTCCGCCCCCACTTTCAGCTGACGATCGGCAAAATTCTTGACCATGACCGCCGCCAGCAGCGCGTCATCAGGGGGGCCTATTTCAACCGCCGGGATCGCCCGCAATCGTGAACCCAAATCGGCCAGGATAAGCGACCATCGAGCAGCGGGCGTGGGTGCGATGATCAGCAAACTGCCACCCTGATCCAGGCGCAAATTGTACAAATGCAAAAGCGCGGCTTGATCAAATTCGGGCGGGTCGGCTGAAAACCCCCAGTCCGCGTCATCCAGGATAATCCCACCGGATCCCACCAATTCTTCTGGCCGACTGTTGGCCAAATTTTTAGGTGAAAGTATGGCGGCACCAGCCCGGGCCTGCCACACCGCCGCCAAATGGGATTTTCCGCACCCAGCTCCACCGTAAACCACCAAGGTTCGCCAATCGGGCCAGCGATCGATCCAGGCGGTGGCGTCGGTGTTGCACGGGGCCACTAAAAAATCGTCCCGACCCAACGCTTGGCGATGACCCAAATCCAAGGGCAATTGAACGGGGGGGGTGATCACTCTTCTGGCTTTAGCGGTGCTGCTGGTTCTTGCACGAGCTCAGATGGCCGTTGTTCTTCTTCCGCTGGCGGCTCCATCACATCGACAACACCCTCGGCATATTGGGCATCTTGATACAGTGCACTTTCGTGGTACTGCTCCACCAAGAAGCGCACCAGTACGCCCACTGCCGCCGTCACCGGCACCGCCAACAACACCCCGACGAAGCCGAACAGGGCACCCCCGGCGAGCACGGCAAAAATCACCCACACCGGATGCAGACCAACGCTGGCCCCCAACAGCTTGGGCTGGAGAACTGCGGATTCTAGCACCTGGCCCGCCGCAAACACCGCCGCCAGCAACGCCAAATGCCCGGGGTCGATTCCCCATTGCAGGAGGCCCACCACCAGCGCGGTAGCCAGTCCCACCACCATGCCGACAAAGGGCACGAAAGACAAAATGCCGGTGCCTAGTCCGATCACCAAACCGAATTCCAGGCCCACCGCAGTCAGACCAATGGCGTAAATCACCCCCAACGACAAGGACACCAATGTCTGGCCACGGACAAATCCAGACAGGACTTTGTCGATGTGGCTGAGTTGTTCGCGGATCACCGGCGCTTGGCGCTGCGGCATCAGGCCGTCGATCCGGGCGACAATCTCGTCCCAATCCCGCAGCAAATAGAACGCCACCACCGGTGTAATCAACACCAAGGAAATAAGATTGAAGAACGCAAAGCCACCGGTCCACAGACGCCCCGCAGCGGTCGCCAACCACCTCGTGTATTTTTCGGTCAGCCCCGTGGCAGCCTCCACCACTTGGTCGGGGCTTTCGATGAACGGCAGGCGCTCCGCCGCCAGGGCAACGAGCGGCACCAACCAATCCCTGGCATCGGCGACGTATTGTGGCAGCCGGTTCACGAACCCCACCACTTGGTTTTGCAGCACCGGGTACAGCACCAAGATCACAGCGGTCACCAGCGAAAAGAACACAGCCGTTAAGACCGCCGTGGCCCAGGTTCGAGACAGGCCCCAATCCTCTAATTTGTCCGCTGCCGGATCGAGCAAATAGGCCACCGCCATACCAGCAACGAACGGCAATAAAATGCCGCGCAGGAAATAGACCAGCACGCCCAACACCACCACGGATGCCAGCCAAAACAACGCTTGTCTGCGACCGCTCATTCCACCCCCAAATTGGAAATTAGGCGGATGACCCAAAAGCCGTCCTCGGCAACCAACTGAATATCACGCTGGGCCAGGGCCAATGCCAGCCGCTCCGGCCCGCCAAAGAACCCCACTTCGATGTGTGCGGCAGATTTGGAAATATCGCTCAGCACGATTTTTGTGACTTCCGGAGCTTGCTCCAGACGTGCCCTGATCGCCACCCAATTGGCCAAATCGATGATGGGGATGGTTGCCGCCAAGCGGGCTTCAACCCCGGTCTCCAGCAACGTGTTGGCTTTCCACTGCTCCTCTAGCCGGATGGTCATTTCGCTCACCGCCCGGGCAAGTAAGTCTTCAGTGGATTCCTGGGGCTGGCCGCGAAAGGATTCAACCGTGGTGCGATCCCCTGCCGGGCCAAACCGGTGTAACGCCACATTGATGGTCTGGGCGCGGGAAGCGATTTCAGTGGTCAGCGTGGCGTGGGCAACCAGGGCGTCTTCCACCCCATAGCGTCCGGCAATGACGGCGATCTGGCCACGGTTTCCCTGAACGGCTTGGCTCGCCCCGATCAACGCCACATCGGTGAGGTCACCGTTGGGAATAACCAGAGGAAGGAGCGAATCACGCCCCCGCACCGATCCCCATGCGGATCGCCACGGGTTGGGGTCGTCCCACAACAAGTCTGTCCCCGCCGTGCTAAACACCGGCAGCACCAACAACGGCTTGCTGGCGGTCTCAGCGAACGGGATCCCTTTAGCCCGCAGCAACGCCCGCACCGCTTCCCGCTGAAAACTGATGGTCAGGCTGGCAAGATAGCGGGTGGCCGACGTGCGCTCGTTGCCCACCTCGATGCCATAGACCAGCGCCGCCACCCAGTTGGCTTCGGGCTCCCCATGGCGGTCATAGAAACTGCGCGGGGTCAGGCGCCGCAACAGTCGGTGATAGGCCGACCGCATGCCCGCTTCCAGAGCCACTCCCCGCGCGGCGTTAGCGTCGTCGGCTGTGGCATCCACCTGCACATCCTGAACCAGGAATACGTCCTGCTCGGCCGCTGCAGGTTGGATGGCGACCACCAGCATCGCCAAGGCGGCGAAAGTTGCAATGGATTTGAGATAAAGTATGTTCAAGCTTCCGTCCGCTTTCCGCTCGGCCAACCCACTATGATCCGCATCAACAGCGGCCCGGCACATCAAACGCGGCTCAGCCCCATGAATCAAGGCAACCGTGCAGGTCGAAATGGCTGATTTGGCTTTAGCGGTTCTGATCTCTGGCCGGGGATCTAACCTTCAGGCCCTGATTGACGCATGTGCCGACCCCGATTTCCCGGCCCACATTGTCCGGGTGATTTCCAACAGGCCGGATGCCCAGGGCCTAGATCGCGCGGCAAAAGCTGGGATCGCCACCACGGTCATCGACCAAACCAATTACCCTGACCGGGCCGCTTTTGACGGAGCGTTGTCGGCGGAAATCCAGAAGTCCCAGGCTGGACTGGTTTGCCTGGCCGGGTTCATGCGGCTGTTAGGGGATGACTTCGTCGGCAGCCTGGAAAACCGCCTGATCAACATTCACCCCAGCTTGCTGCCTGCCTTCAAGGGCCTGCACGTGCATCAGCGGGTGATCGAAGCCGGGGTTAAAGTCAGCGGCTGCACCGTGCACTTTGTCCGCCCGGAAACCGACGCCGGGCCGATTATTGGCCAATCCGAGGTCCCGGTGCGCGAAGACGATATCCCCGACACCCTGGCCGCGCGGGTCCTGGAAGCCGAGCACGAGTGTTACCCCGCTGCTGTGCGCTTGATCGCCGAAGGCCGCGTTGATGTGGATGGCGATCGGGTGTTGGTGGATGGGAATTCTGTGTTAGCCAACAATCTCTGAGTCATCGAAAAAGAAGGCGATTTCACGGGCCGCTGAGTCCGGCGAGTCCGATCCATGGGCCGAATTACGTTCTTTGGATTCGCCCAAATCCTTGCGGATGGTGCCGTCGGCGGCTTCCGCCGGGTCCGTCGCACCCATGACTTCACGGTTGCGGGCGATGGCGTCTTCCCCCTCCAAGACCTGAACCACCACCGGGCCCGAGGTCATGAAATCGCAAAGGCTCCCGAAAAACGGCCGCTCAGAGTGTTCGGCATAGAACCCTTCGGCCTGCTCCCGGGTCATGGAAATGCGCTTCTGCGCCACCACCCGAAGACCGCCGCTTTCCAGCTTATCGAGGATTTTCCCGGTGATGTTGCGGGCGGTGGCGTCGGGTTTGATGATCGAAAATGTGCGCTGGATGGCCATGTGAAAAGTTCCTGACTACTGAATGAGGCGGGGGAAAAATCTTGCGCGGTGTATACCCTTCCCGGACCAACTCTGCCAAGCCACGGGCCCATTTAGGGCATTCAAGCGCGCCTAGTTGGTATCGATTTTTTGCCAGCCGCCGGAGTCGGATTGCTGCCAATAGGTCGGGTCATGGCCTTGGGTTTTCAAGGATTTCCAGCGTTTCCGGGCGGCAGAAAGGGGGGTGCTATCGTTGCCATCAAAAACATCAAGAACATGACTGAATCCATTGAAATCATTCAGAAAAGCCCCATCCACCTGGAGAAGAACATGGGCAGAATTCTGGTTCGACTCCAAGTCGGCAGTCAACAAAATTGGCTGGGATTCCGGGGCGCCGTCTTTGCCGCTGCCATGGGGCAGAAACGACTGGGAATCGAACGTCCAAAGGGTCGCATTCAGGGACTCAACGCGTTCGTTCGACCCGGCGACAACCAACGCCCGCATGCCATCTTCCAGCACCTTTTCCAGGAGCTTTGGCAGCGCGGCCTCCAGGGTTGTTCGTTGGAGGTGATAAAAGGCGATCGCCGTCACGAGGGATACGCGCCTAGCGGCTATTCAAAGTTGGCTGCGACCAGCCGGTTCAACAGGCGCACACCAAACCCGGTCGCCCCCCTGGGGTTCGTCGGCTTGTCTTTGTAGGCCCATGCGGTCCCGGCAATATCAATGTGGACCCAGGGCACGTCACCAACAAACCGTTTCAGAAATTGCGCCGCGGTGATGCTGCCCGCCCCCTTGCCGCCGATGTTTTTCATATCAGCGATGTCTGAATCGATTTGTCGGTCGTAATCCGGCCCCAAGGGCAAACGCCAAACCACTTCCCCCGATTCCCGACCGGCGGAGGTGAGTTGCCACGCCAAATCGTCGTTGTTGGAGAAAATCCCGGCGTGGTGATAGCCCAAGGATACGATCACCGCACCGGTGAGGGTCGCCAGGTTGATCATGGCCCCGGGTTTGAATTTTTCTTTGGCGTACCACAGGCAATCAGCCAGGACCAAGCGACCCTCGGCGTCGGTATTCAGGACCTCGATGGTCTGCCCAGACATGGAGGTCACCACATCACCCGGGCGCTGGGCCCCAGCAGACGGCATATTTTCCACCAGCCCGATGACCCCGACAACGTTTGCTTTCGCTTTGCGACCGGCCAGGGCGCGCATGGCGCCGATGACGGCTGCCGACCCGGCCATATCGTATTTCATTTCCTCCATGCCGGACGCAGGCTTGATGGACAGACCGCCTGAATCAAACGTCACGCCTTTGCCGACCAGCGCCAAGTCGGTCTTTTTCGATCGGGGTTTGCCGTTCCATTGCATGGTCACAACATAGGGCTCTTGGTCGCTGCCCTGGGCCACTCCTAACAACGCGCCCATGCCCAGCTTTTCCAGCCGAGCCTTTCCCAAAACATCGACCTTCACCCCCAACTTAGCCAAACTGCGGGCGCGCCCGGCCAAGGCCTTTGGGGTCATGACATTGCCCGGCTCCACCACCAAATCCCGGGCGTAATTGACGCTGTCGGCCACCGCCGCTATGGATTTGAAGGCCTTGCGGGCCTCGGTCACCCGGTCCGTTAAGATAACTACGGAAGTGACGCTGGGTTTGCGTTCGGGTTTTTCTTTGGTGCGATAGCGGCCAAATCGATAGCTCCCCAGGATCGCCCCGGCAGCAACCCGGGCCGCAGATTCTGCCACGGAAACATTGACGCCGGAAACCGCATCCACGGCAATAGAAACTTTGCTCTCGCCCGTGGCCGAAACCCGTTTGACCATCGCACCGCCCAGGGCTTCCAACGCTAGCCGGTCAAAGTCTGAGCCCTTGCCAATCCCCGCCAGAATAATGCGGCCAAGGCGCAATCCCGCCGGGGCAACAATTTCAAGAAATTGACCCTTTTCGCCGGTGAACCGAGGCGCAGCCTTGACCGCCCGGCGCAAAGCGCCACTCATGCGGCGATCGACGGCTTTGGTGGTGTCCGTGAATTTCGACCCCCGGAGCGCAGTTAGAACCAGGGTGCCTTCCTTGGGCACGGCGATCTTGGCGAACGTGGTCTTCATCGAATTGTCTCCCCCTTTGCGGCGACCTGGACCCACGTCATCCCACGTGCAACCCGGCTGCTCCGGCCATTCCATTATACCGTAAAATACCTAAGGCCTAGGGTTCACCTGACAAGGCGGCTCAGCCTTCGCGGACAATCTTGTCCCGAACCCCTTGGGCAAAAGTCCGGGGAGTGACCCCAAGCGCTTTGATCATTGGAGCGGGATCAAAACGTTTGTCTTCGACCCCACGGGCAAACTCCTGGGCCGTGAATGGCAGGCGGATCCCCACCAATCCTGCAACGTTCGCCAAGACAACCAAGGCCCCGACCGGGACCGGAATGATGAACGCCCGGCGCCCCAAGGCGCCTGCGCACTCCCGCACCATGGTGCGGTACGGAATAGCGACTGGGCCAACAATATCGATGGTGGGCGGCAAGGAATCTCTGGCGGTGGCGGCGGCCACAACCGCATCAGCAAAATCATCGGCGAACACCGGCTGGACCGTGTTTTTGCCACCCCCCGAAAGCGGCAAAACCAGAGGGAAAATCCGCGGCCATCGCCGTATCAGATCCAGAATTCGACCGACATTGCGATCCCCCACCGCCCCGTAAATCATCGATGGGTGGACCATGACCCCGGTCCCGCTGTCTGCCAGCCAATTCAGAAACGCTGCCTCCCCAGCCCGCACATCGTCGGCAGCGGGATCAACAAGCCCAGTGTATTTGCGCACGGAGCCAGTCAACACCACGGCACAGTCCCCGGGTAGGGCGGCCAGCAGGTCCTCGGTAAACTTGGCATGGGCGACGCTGATGACCCGGTCGGCGCTGGCCAGAACAGCGGTCATTCCGGCCACATCGGTGAGATCGCCTCTGGCCACCTGGGCCCGAGTATCCAGCCCCTTGAGGCGCGCCGGATCGCGGGAGATCGCCGTGACCTGATGGCCGGCTTCGCACAGCCGGGCGACCACCAAGGCCCCGCTTTTGCCGCTGGCGCCTAGAATCGCAATTTTCATGAGTTTGCTCGCACCGTCGTGGGGGTTCCCACTGGACCCGCAGAATCGGCTATACTGCCCCCATGGGTCGAGTCACCCGCTATATCTTGGGTCAAATGATGGCTCCGCTGGCTTTTGTCACGCTGTCATTGACCGCCGTGGTGTGGCTGACCCAAAGCTTGCAATTCGTCGATATGATCATCAATCGGGGCCTTTCCGCCAGCCGATTTCTGTACCTGACCATTCTGCTCACTCCGGGATTTTTGGCGCTGATCCTGCCCATCGCTCTGTTCTGCGCCATTCTGTACACATACCACCGGCTGACATACGACAGCGAAATCATGGTCATGCGGGCGGCTGGATTGTCCCAACGGGCATTGGCGGCCCCCGCCCTGGTCATGGCGTTTGTCATCGTCGCCCTATCCTATCTGCTTAGCCTGTACCTTGTTCCACTGGGATTCAGCACCTTCAAGGATTTGCAGTTCGTCATTCGCAACACCCAAGCATCGGTGCTGTTGCAGGCGGGGGAATTCAACACCTTGACCAGTGGTGTAACGGCCTATGTGCGCGAGCGCGGGGCGGATGGGGATTTGCGGGGCATTTTGGTTCACGACAGCCGCGAGCCTGATCGGCCCGTCACAGTGTTGGCCGAGCGAGGAGTGCTGCTGGCCGGGAAAACCGGGCCGCGCTTTGTGCTGTTCGAAGGCAACCGCCAGGAGATCGGTCTGGATCGCGGCAAACTGAGTTTGCTGTATTTCGAGCGCTATGCCCTGGATCTGGGGGTGTTCGACGAGACCTTGGGCACCCGATGGCGAGAGCCGGGAGAACGCTATCTGCCCAGTCTGTTGTTCCCGTCCAACAGCGACGATGACGTGGCCTATGGCAACGAGCTGCGGGCCGAAGGCCACAACCGCATCGTCAGCCCTTGGTATGGATTGGTACTGGCGGTGATTGCCCTGGGCGCGGTGTTGTCGGGAGAAGTGAACAGGCGGGGCGCCTGGGTCCGCATCACCATCGCCGGGTCCGCCGTGGTGGTGTTCGAAGCGATCGGCATGGCCCTGGTTTCGGTGCTGGCGGAGCGCCCGGAGCTGACGCCGGTGCTGTACCTGAATGTGGCGGTGGCCTTGGGTGTGGGCGTCTGGGTTGTACGGGTCAGACGCTGGCGGCTTCCGTTAAGCAGAGATCCGGGCTCACAAGCGGAGGCCACCGGGTAGGCCCATGCGTCTTTCCTACACACTGTCGATGTATCTGGGGCGGCAATTCCTGTTCGGATTTGCCTCCGTGCTGGCGGGATTGATCGGCATTATTTTATTGTTCGACCTGGCGGAATTGACCCAACGCGCCACCAATCGGGAGTCGGTTGGATTTCTGGTGGTGCTGCAAATGGCGTTTCTACAGCTGCCCTTTTTGATGCAAAAGATTCTGCCCATCGCGGTGCTATTCGGCGCGATGTTCACCTTTATCCGCCTGACCCGCACCCATCAGTTAGTGATTTCTCGCGGGGTTGGCGTCTCGGCTTGGCAATTCTTGGCACCGTCGCTGTTTCTGGCAGTGATTATTGGTGGCTTCGCAGTGACGGTTTTCGATCCATTCTCGTCGGCGGCAATCTCGCGGTTTGAGCAATTGGAGGCGCGGTATTTACGCGGCCAAAGCAGTCTGCTAGCGGTGTCTCCGTCAGGGTTGTGGTTGCGTCAGACCACGGCCGATGGCCAGTCGGTCATCCACGCCGGGCGCGTCTCGCAACAAGGCGAAGAGCTCACGGATGTGACCATTTACATGTACCAAGGCACCGATCATTTTTCGGGCCGGGTGGATGCCGCGTCGGCGATTTTGCGTGACGGCTTTTGGGAATTGCGGGACGTTCTAATTACCGGACCGGATCAACCCACCCGGCGGGAAGATGTTTTTCGGCTGGAGACATCCTTGACAGTCAACCAAATCCAAAACAGTTTTGCGCCCCCCGAGACCTTGTCCTTTTGGGAACTGCCGGCATTCATTTCTACCCTGCGCGAGGCCGGATTTTCTGCGCTAAATCACCGCATACACTGGCACACCTTGTTGTCGTCGCCGATGCTGTTGTTCGCCATGGTGTTGATCGCCGCGACGTTTTCATTGCGTGCGGCGCGGCGTGGGTATTCCGGCATGCTGATCGCCGCCGGCGTCTTCGCTGGGTTCCTCTTGTATGTGGTGTCCGACGTGGTCCTGGCCATGGGACTTTCCGGGGCCGTCCCCGTTGTGTTGGCCGCCTGGGCACCGGCAGGGATCAGTACCCTGTTGGGGATTGCCGCGATTTTCCAGTTGGAGGACGGCTAGCCCAGTGATTGCGCGCGTTGGAGTATCGGCGTTGGCGGCCCTGATGTTGGTCATCGTTTTTTCGGTCCAAGCCAATGCCCAGGAACCAAATCCGGTGCTGATTACGGCAGAGTCCCTGTCTCACGACCAGACCACAGGTATTGTCACCGCTACCGGGGATGTGGAGGTGACATCCGGTCCCTACACCTTGCTGGCCGACCAAATACTTTATGAGCCTAACACCGATGTGGTGCGGGCAATGGGCGACGTCGCGTTGCTAGAACCCAACGGTGACGTGGTGTTTGCCGACGAACTGGAATTGTCAGACGGATTGCGCAACGGCTTCATCTCGGGCATCCGGGTGCTTTTGGCAGATCGGTCCCGCATGGCCGCTGTCCGAGCCCAGCGCACCGACGGCGTGACCACGGAAATGATCGATGCGATCTTCACCGCCTGCGAAACATGCGGCAACGGTGCCGACCCGCCAGTGTGGCAAGTTAAGGCCGAAAAAATCATTCATAATCAAGAAGAGCGGCGTATCGATTACATCGACGTGCGCCTGGAATTTTTTGGTTTTCCAGTAGCTTACACACCGTTCTTCACCCATCCTGACCCCACAGTGAAGCACCGCACCGGGATCCTGGCTCCGACCTATGGCAATTCCAGCCACCTCGGGCTAAAGCTGGAGGCGCCCTATCATTTTGCCCTGGCCCCGGACCGGGATTTCACCTTTGCCCCGGTTTTTACCACCAAAGAAGGCGTGGTCTTGGCCGGTGAATACCGCCAACGCACGGGTACCGGGCAGTTTGAAATCAGCACCACCGCCACGCGATCCGATGAACGGGAAGGCTTGGCGAAAACCGGCAGAAAAGTCACCCGCGGGCACCTGGCCGCCGACGGCCAATTCCGCATTGACGACACGGTGCGATGGGGATTTTCCGGGTCCCGATCCACGGACGACACTTATTTGCGGCGCTATGATCTTTCCAGCGAAAACACTCTGGTTTCCAACGTGTTCATGGAAGCAATGCGGGGCCGCGATTATGCGGCGGTGAATGCCTGGGCCTTCCAGGGCCTGCAGGTGGATGACGACCCCGGTGCCACACCGCTGATCTTGCCGATGATTGACTACCAAGCCATCAGTAAACCGGGGCGCGTGGGCCAAACCATGAATTTGGGCGCCAACTTTGTCTCACTGACCCGCAATCAGGGGGCCGACAGTCATCGGCTGAGCGCCGAGGCAGGCTGGCGGTTGCCCTACACCTCTCCCTTGGGGGATGTGTATACCGCCACGGCCTCCCTACGCGGCGACCTGCTGTTTGTCAGCGGCGTTACCGACCCGGCGGACCCAAACGGCAAATCCTTGGACGGCTATGTAGGCCGCTTGTTACCCCAGGTGGCGTTGGATTGGCGGTTTCCCTTCATCCGCATAGGCACTGAAACAGACGTTCTGATCGAACCAGTGGTCGCGGTGATTGTTGGGCCGTCCGGGGGCAACCCGGACAAAATTCCCAACGAAGACTCCATCTCGTTTGAATTCGATGACACCAATTTGTTCAGCGCCAGCAGGTTTCCAGGATACGACCGTTGGGAAGGCGGGGCCCGAGTCAATTATGGCCTAAAATTTGGGGCCTACAGCCACGGCACCGCGGCAACGGCGATGATTGGCCAAACCTTCCGTCGCCGAGACGACAGCACCTTTGGCGCCCGCAGCGGCTTGGACCAAAGCCCATCGGATTATGTGGGTCGGATCAACTTGGACATCGGCCGTTACTTACAGATTGGCCAGCGATTTCGCATGGACCGATCGTCTTTTTCCTTGCGGCGCAATGAAATTGACTTTTCCGTGGGGCCAGAAAACTTGCAGTTCTCCGCGGGATACGTTTTTCTCGCGCGTGAGTTATCGACTGACGAGTTTGGCCAGCGTGAGGAGCTCAATCTTTCTGGCCGCGCTGCGTTGAGCAAGGGGTGGACGGCAACGGTGCGATCGCGCCATGATTTATCCAAGGATGGCGGATTGTTGCTGGCGGGGTTTGGTTTGATCTACGAGTGCGATTGCGCGCAATTCAGTGTCGAATTGGTGCGCAGACGCACTGTGGACAGAGATATTCCCCGCTCGACCTCGATTACCGTGCGGATCAAGCTGCGTCATCTGGGCTAGAACTTCATGAAGGACACCATCATTTTTCAGACACCTACCTCCAACCTTGGCCGCTGGCTCCACGTTGTCGCCGGCGCACTTTTTTTATCGCTTTGCAGCGTGCCAGCGATGGCCCAGGAGGCTGTGGGGATCGTCGCGGTCGTCAATGACGAGATCATCACCGATCTTGACTTTGATCTGCGCCTGCAATTAGCCCTGTCGTCGGCGGGGCTGGCCGATACTTTGGAGGCGCGGGCGAGGCTTGGGGATCAAATTTTACGGTCCCTGGTAGATGAAGCCCTGCAAATTCAGGAAGCCGTACGCCTTGGGGTCGGGGTGACGGATTTCGAGGTGGCG
>Ga0209403_10003794_pt1 | contig 16868 bp, 19 predicted proteins | sample ArcticOcean_MG_C_8_FD_187440 | JGI IMG/M metagenome (GOLD analysis project Ga0209403, IMG submission 187440) | Marine microbial communities from western Arctic Ocean - ArcticOcean_MG_CB11_86 (SPAdes) (version 2) | ecosystem: Environmental > Aquatic > Marine > Oceanic | place: Arctic Ocean... | reverse complement strand
TACTCCCCTTTCAGGATTCCTATATCCCTTCCATGTGATCCCAACACCACTGATGGTAGGTACATCTGAACTCAGAGACCAATTACTAAAGGAGCCTGAAGTACGGCAAGTGATGGACATGGCTCAACTAGCGGATATTGCAATGGTGGGTATTGGCTCTCTGATGCCAAGTTCTGAATTTGAAGGCTTTGGTTATAAATCTCAAAAAGAACTCGGCCTGTTAAAAAAACGCGGTGCCGTGGGTGAGATGCACGGAGAATATTTTAACGCAGATGGTGAGCCGTTGGAAATGGAACATCACCACAGACTCATCTCAATTCGCCTGGAAACATTGCGCAAAATGAAACACGTGGTTGGCGTGGCCGGCGGCTCAGATAAAATTGAAGCTCTGCAAGCTGCTTTAAAAGGCGGATTTATCCACTCCCTCATTACCGATCAATTGACCGCAACGGCTTTGATTACTTCTTCATAAAATATAATCCAATAAAAATAGACTGTAAATAATTTAAAATACACTATAAATTATAACTTTGATTAATAAGAACAAAAAATAAATATTTTTACAAAAAAAAGATTGCTATTGTAAATTTTTAAATTAGCGTAAGATAACACTGCGTCTTAGGCCCAGATAAATGATTATTCTGTCAGGGGAGGTAAGCACAACGATTAACATTCAGCTATTCTTTTCTCTTTTTTACAAGCAGCAAACATTTTATAGTATTTTATGAACCTCAGAGATAACAATATTAAAAGATTAGCTGACAAAACATTTGATGTATTAATCATCGGTGCAGGCATCAATGGTGCGGTCGCGGCAACTGCACTTGCTGCGAGAGGGGCTAAAGTGGCATTGGTGGACAAAGGAGATTTTGCAGGTTTCACCAGTCAAAATTCATCAAACCTCGTTTGGGGTGGTATCAAATACATGGAAACTTATGAGTTCCCGCTGGTACGGCAACTCTGTATGTCCCGCAACCACCTTCTGCGCTCGTATCCTTCTGCGATCAAGGAAATTCGTTTTTTTACCAATCTGGAAAAAGGCTTCCGTTTTTCACCCTTTCTGCTTTATTGCGGAGCTTTGCTGTACTGGACAATCGGCAATTTTTTCACACGCTCCCCCCGTTTTTTGACTCCGCGGCAAATCAATAGCGACGAATCGGTGATCAACACAGATCACAGTATTGGAGGCTTTGAATATTCAGACGCATTTCTCTGCGACAATGACGCGCGTTTTGTTTTTAATTTTATACGCTCCGCCATTAACTATAACTGCACCGCGGTAAATTACATGGAATCTATGGGCAGCGTCAGGACTGTTCAAGGTGAATGGCAGACTAAACTCCGGAATACTATAAACGGCGAAATTTTTGATGTCCGGAGCGCAGTTATTATCAACGCGTGCGGACCATACGTTGATCAACAAAATCATGTCTCAGCACAGTCTACGGCACACCGCCATGTATATTCAAAAGGCATTCACTTAATCGTTCCACAGATTACAGATAATGAAAGAGTCCTGACTTTTTTTGCAGATGACGGGCGTTTATTTTTTGCGATTCCGATGGGGCGCCGTACAATGGTCGGAACAACTGATACACGAGTTTCTTCTCCGGAAACTGAGGTTAGTCCGGAAGATCGACAGTTTGTGCTGGACAATATCAACAAACGTTTGAATCTTGAGAAGCCATTGACTGAAGCAGATATAATTTCGGAGCGCTGCGGCGTACGCCCGCTGGTGATCAAGTCCGGTGATAAGAATAATAAAAATGAAGAATGGATGAAATTGTCGCGAAAACACGCTGTTGATGTGGATCAGGATAAAAAGCACATCAGTATTTTTGGCGGTAAACTTACTGACTGCCTCAATGTTGGTGAAGAAATTTGCGAAGCTGTCCAACAATTAGGAACCCGTCTTCCGGATCCAAAAAGAAAATGGTACGGAGAGCCACATGAAGCCATCAGGGATGAGTATCTCCTTCAAGTAGATTTAATGGGACTAGATGAACTGACCTCCAGCGGAGCTTCGGAGGTTTTGTCCACACGTCTTTGGAGACGCTACGGAGCCCAAGCCATCGGACTTCTGGAAAATATCCGCGAAGATCCGAAAATGGCCGAACCCCTGATCGAAGGAACCGATTACATCCGCTGTGAATTGACTCAAGCCGCCAGGCGTGAAATGATAGTAACTCTGGAAGATTTTTTGCGCCGCCGCTCTAAACTTGCGTTGGTAGCACGACACGAAGACCTCAAACAATCGCAGGGTATAAAAGACGCGTGCGATATTTTATTCGGAGAAAACGCGCCGGAACGCTGGCAGGAATATTTTGGAGAGTAGCTTAAAAGAGAAATATTTTTACGATTCTTGCATTACCACGTAAGCATGTAAAGCAGCGGTCAATTTGTATTCAGCCAGATTGTTTTTGGAGAGACTGTAAGATTTTCTTTAGTGGCTCGTCAAACTATGCAAGACCGTTGCATTTAGCTTTCACTTCTCAACTAATTATAGGAGATGCAGATGAAAAGCAAAACCAAATTAATGGAATCCTGCGTTAGCCATGAAGATGTTAAGTCGGCAATGGAATGGTTTTTTAGTCACGGTGGAAAAATCACTAAAATCGAAAACCCTTGCCAGGAAATATTGCTCAAACTGGATATGGGCAATGAGGAAATGAACTATATCGATCCGCATGCCGCAAATCCCGCCAGTAACGGATTAGGTGAAGTCGGTAATATTCTCCAGCAAGAGGTACAAACAGTACACAAAGAAGCTTGAAGCTCAAGGAGGCATATGAAGATCCGTATGTTGTCGATAATTTTTGCGGTAACGTTGCTCTTTTCCGCCAATCCAGGACAGGCAGAATCAGCCCAGCGCAACGGATTTTCAATCGAAGATCCAATAATTCCTCTGGAAGATATCTTGAGCGGCGGACCTCCACGTGACGGGATACCTTCTATTGATTCTCCAAAATTTATTTCTGCTGCAGAGGTAGATTGGCTTTTGCCGAAGAGTCGCGTTTTGGGATTGGAATTAAACGGAGTCGTTCGGGCTTATCCCATAGCTATTTTAAATTGGCATGAAATTGTCAATGACACTGCCGGCGGTGTACCTGTGGCGGTAACTTTTTGTCCTCTCTGTGGTACCGGCATGGCCTTCCGTAGGGATTTCAGCGGTTCTGTGACAACCCTCGGAGTCTCCGGATTGCTTTATAACAGTGACCTCCTGCTCTATGACAGACAGAGCGAATCACTCTGGTCTCAACTCATGGGGCAAGCTGTCAGTGGTCCTCGCAAAGGTGAAAGGTTAATTCCAATACCTATAGAACACACGACCTGGGAAGATTGGAAAAATCAGCATCCTCAAACAGAAGTCCTCTCAAAGGACACCGGATTCAGTCGTGCATATGGCCGTTCGCCTTATGGTGACTATGATGAAAATGGCGATATATATTTCCCCCTATCATTCCGCAGCAGTCAGTATCATCCTAAAGAAAGAATTATTGGCGTAGAGTTCGATGGCAAGTTTAAAGCCTATCCTTTCGCGGAATTATCAAAGCTAAAATCTCCGCTTGAAGACACTTTTGCCGGACAAAAATTCACCCTCGAATTCAATCATGAAAGCCGGAAAGGAATTATCCGTGATCCTCAAAAAAAAGTTCTGCCAAGCTTAAATGCATTCTGGTTTGCGTGGTATACTTTTCATCCGGAAACTGAAATATTTTCTGGTAAAAATTAAGGGTTGCACCATCCGTGTATGTCCGTTAAAATACGCTTTCATTGCTACTGATTATCTCTATTTAAAAGGTAAACATGTCTTCACTAGATTTGAAAACCGTTAAACATGCGGTGTTTGACGCCTATGGCACCCTCTTTGATGTTCACTCAGCGGTTTCACAACACCAGCAAAAGTTAGGTGATAAAGCACAAGCTGTCTCAGCATTGTGGCGTACTAAACAGTTGGAGTACACATGGTTACGCAGTTTGATGCAGCGTTACGTAAACTTTGCTCAAGTGACCCGGGACGCGCTGGATTATGCTCTTGAGTCTCATGGAATTGAGGACGAAAAATTGCGTCAGGATCTGCTGGATGCCTATCTGAAATTGTCATGTTATCCCGAAGTTCCGGAAACTCTTGGGAAGCTGAAGCAGCAAGGACTGGGTACAGCCATCCTTTCCAACGGTTCGATTGAAATGCTAGAAGCTGGAGTACGTAACAGCCATTTGGAAGAACTTTTGGATGGCGTGTTTTCGGTTGACACAATTAGGATATTCAAACCGGATCCGCAGGTTTATCAACTGGCTGTCGATCAACTCGGCTGTGATCCTCAAGAGATATTATTCTTTTCCTCAAACGCCTGGGACGTTTCCGGATCTGCTACTTTTGGTTTTCAGGCCGTGTGGGTCAATCGTTTTGGACAGGCTCCGGAACGCTTACCGGGAAATCCAGTTCTTGAAATAAAAACTCTTGATGCTGTCTTACAATATTTTTCAGCTGATTGATGTTAAAAAATTTAAGCTGCCGTCGAAAAAATCCTGAAGAAGTGGCATCTTGATCGCAGTGAAAATCAGCTTTAAGCTACTACTCTTATGTCAGCAAGATTACGGCATCCTGTTGAAAAGACAACGTACCTGAGTATTCTCTGATGATCTTCAATTGCAGCATGCGGAATTAGCCCAGGGTTGGATTTCAGCCTTTTATTAAAACTCCATTACACATTTCCAAACTGTCATAAATTTCTATAGTAACTGCTAAAATACTTGTTGATTTAATAACTCCAACCTATTTTTTTAGTATTTGCTTAAATTCTAATAAACCAGAGGAATTGTATGAAAAACAAAATATCTTTGTATGGCGGCATTGGCACAGCGGTGACAGCAGTTTGCTGTTTTACACCAATCCTGGTAATCGGTTTAACAGGACTCGGAACTGTAGCGGTTATCAGTTATCTGGATTATGTCTTGCTGCCTTTGCTTGCTTTTTTTGTAGTACTTACTGCTTACGGAATTTACCGCAATCAAAAGGATAAGCAGATTTGTGAAAATGTTGAATCAACTAAAGCGGAGCTTTAAGAATGCGTTGTGTAGGACCTACTTTGTCTGAGAAAGAATTACAGGATTTACAGGATGAATACACTTTCAATCCGGAAATTGAAGAGCGTGCGGAATTCTATAATTTAATTTCAAATCCGATTCGCCTGAAAATCATTCACCTTTTGAGAGAAAAGGAAGCGATTTGTGTCTGTGACCTGAAAGATATTTTTGGTGTAACTGCCGCCGCGGTGTCTCAGCATTTAGCAAAATTGAAGGCACACCGTATTGCAAAGTCAACCAAGCAGGGACAGACAGTTTTTTATTCTCTGACAGATCATCCATTTCTGTCACTAATTCCTTTACAGTAAAGACCAGAGAAATAAAGGAGAGCAGCATGTTATTCGCAGATTTAAAACCGGCATTAATCAGTTTATCCACTTCGTTTGGTTCGACGATTTGCTGCGTTCTACCTATGACAATAGTTTTGCTCGGCCTAGGCAGTGGAGGATTCATGATGCTTACCATGCAGTACCGTGTCATTCTGTATCCGCTTGGACTACTCGGGCTGGGAACATCATATTGGCTCTACTACCGCCGCAGGAAAGCCTGTGAAGAGCAGGTATGTCAAATGCAGGGAAAACGCTGGAATATCGCGGCACTTGTTTTTTCCACAGTGCTGATGAGTTTAGTAACTTATGTAGACTTTTTTCTCGTTTCATTGTGAAGGAGAATTATGAGAAAATTAGGAATGCTTTTAGGGCTTGCTCTGTTGTTGCTGATGACTCCCGTTTTGGCGCAACAGGAAACTCCTCAACTTGAAAAAGCTGAATTGAGTTTGAGTGGGCTCACCTGAGGCGGTTGAGTGGCGATCGTGAAATCGTCCCTTTCAGGTCTGGAAGGCGTAAGCGCATCTAAAATAAGTCTAACGGAAGCATCCGTCTGGTATGATCCCCAAAAGACGACTCCGCAACAGATAGTCGCGGCAATTACCAAAAACGGATATGGGGCCATAGTTCAGGATGTGAAGTCAGCCGAAGCAAATTCTGTCCCCCAGAATTGTTTGTTTTTTGGCTGGTTTTGTTGATTATGTGTTTTACGCAATGGCTGTGAATCATGCTGTATGAAGAGTCAAACATTCAACTATTGAAACGGTTTCGTGATTTTTTAAGAGACCATCAAAAAACTTATAAAAAAATACTATTCGCTGTAAGAATTCTGAAAGACTTTCGACTTAGGTTTCGTGTTGCCATTCATCGTTGAATGGTTTCTTGTTTCAGTAACCTAAATGAGGGAGTGAATATGCTCAAAAAATTGTTTATCCTCGGTACCGTTCTGGTCCTTGGCAGTTTCCCGCTATATGCTGGAAAATTTGGAAATCCGGATGATGTTGAATTCGCGCGCACGGTATGGCAGGCGATGACAAAAGCGTCACTAGTGGGAGATAATGCTTTTGTTTCCCAACCCTATAAAGGATTTCCTCCACACGGAATAGTGCTTGACACCGTCGAAGGTGAGTTCACGGTAGGTAATGAGAAAAATATCCTGATCATTAAACGTAATTACGGTGGTGAAAAGGAACCTGCGCAGGTGATGGAAAATCCTGCAAAATACCTCAAAGCTGTGACCATCATGTTCCGCAAACCGGCAGGCTATGATTCGGCCAATGGAGATTGGTTCTATGTGAAATACAGTCCGCAGGGTAAGGTTCTCAAAAACCCAAAAGGCGTATCACTGGCAGGACGGGTAGGCGCTCCCGGAGTAGGTGGTTGCATAGGTTGCCACATTGGAGCACCCGGAAAAGATTTTGTCTTCCGGCATAACCGCTATACGATGCAGTAAAGTACTGCAGATTATTAAATCAAGATTCTGTTTCCCCCTTAGAATTTCGATAAACAGGCAATCAGGAATTCAATACTAAAATAACCCCCGCAATTCCTGGTTGCTTTTTCCGTCAATCCTGCACAAAATTTAAAATAAATTACAAATTCTGTAAGTCGCAGCAGAGTTAGTTTCGGTTGAGAGGTAAATGATAATGTTTGATCTTAATTTAACAATATGCTTAAATACTTAAGAAATAGCTGAAATTTATTTGAAATATACAGATTGTTTTCTTAATTACTCAGCTGAAAGGTTTACTTGTAAGTTTCGGAATTAGCTAGTTTGAAGTACATTTGTAATTCCAAAACATGATACCTTTAAAAGATGTCTATGGCTGAAACCTCAACAATTATGCAAAGTCAATTGAATCCTCTTTTTTCAGTTTTAACTTGCCCGCATTGCGGAAAATTTTCGGAAGAAATTATTCCTCCGGATATGTGAATCCGTACTCACTGCTGCAAGTTTTGTAGCCAAGATATTAGCACAAAAACCGGTGACTGCTGTGTGTTTTGTTCCTACGGTACAGTAAAGTGTTCTGGAGAAGCCAACCTTTCCGCAGTTGAAGCACGAAATTAACTCCGATTATAAAACGGATTCCAACTTTTTAGTAATCTAAATCCTCAGATTGTTCTGTAGTTTCAGTTTTCAGTTCATTTGAAATTGGCCTGAGTGAAAGCAGATATTCAGCCAGCGCATCCAAATCATTTTCCTGCAGATGTTGGTAACCAAATTCAATAACTTCTCCCATCAAACCCTGTACATCATCACCGTCAGGTTTCATTCCGCTTGCTAAGAAATAACTGATATCAACCTTGCTCCAGTCGCCGATTCCTGTTTTTCCGTCCGGAGTGATATTCGGCGCAAGTTCTCCTTCCGGACCTTCTTTTGATCCGGCAAAGTGCATTTTCGATTTTAACGCACCCAGCAAATTTCTTGGAGTATGACATTCTCCGCAATGTGCCAATGCTTGCGCAAGATATGCACCGCGATTCCAACCTGCTGTTTTTTCCGGATTTGTATTGAAGGGTTGCGGAGACCAAACAAAGCTTTTCCAAAACTGTAGCGCAAATTGTTCACCAAAAGGGAGAATCAGGTTGTGAGCTAGATTTTTTTGCTTAACTGGTGGAATTGAAAAAAGGTAGGCTTTGAGTGCTAGTAAATCATCACGCTTGATCCGTTGGAAAGAGGTGTAAGGAAAAACCGGAAAATAGTGTTTCCCTTCCGGACTCACCCCCTGCGTCATGGCTTTGATAAAATCCTTATCACTCCAGTTTCCAATGCCAGTTTCAGGATCAGGAGTGATGTTTGTTCCGTAAAAAGTTCCGAATGGTGTTTCAATCGGTCGGCCTCCGGCAAGAAAAGCTCCACTGTTTTTTGTGTCTGTGTGACAACCGCAACCTCCGGCAGCTTGGAAAAGGTATTTACCGGCAGAGATGTTTGGTGCTAAATTAACAGGACTTTCCTCAGCGGCTTCTATTGGGTTGCAGAGAATAAACAAATACCAACAGACTAAAGCACACAATCGGCGGCTGTTCACAAAGTATTTTCCACGGATTGTCTGCAGCAACCACCAATAAATTTTAAATGCTTTTTTTGTACTTTTCGATGGCATCTTTTAGATCATCATACTCGTCACAACCAAATAAACAGACATCATCGAGGACTTCCAAATGCTCCTCGGCTTTTTTGAGGTTATTGGTTCGTAAATAGAGTTCACCAATGTATTCATTAGCTCCTTGATGACGTGGATCCAGTTTCAGTGCTTTATGGTAATAGAAAAAGGCATCTTCCAGCAGGTCCAGTTTTCGGTGACTGTATCCCAGCAAATTATAGATATCCGCTTTATTTGTGGAGCTTTTGGCGGCTTGCTTTAAATATTTGATGGCTTCCTGGAAGTTTCCACTTTTAACCGCATAATAAGCATTTTGATAATCCTCGTTCACGGGCTTGGAATAGTCTTGGCTGTCTGAATCTGAAGAACCCGGATTTCCTAATGCCATTCCGAAATTCAACAGGAACAAGAGAAAAATCAAAACTAAAAATTGGAAAAGTCTCATCTGCTTTCCCTTAGTCTCTTTTTTTGAAATTTTTGTGACAAGCACCACAAGTTTTACCAGTTGCACGGAATTGTTTTGCTATAGCTTTCATATCACCGCTTTCTGCGACTTTGACCAGTTTAGAACTTTCACGCACAAAAGCATTTACTGCAGATTCATATTTTGACCAGTTTTCCCAGATTGCCTGTTTTGCTTTGGTGTCTCCTATTCCGGAACCTATTGGAAACATGTCCAGTATCATTTCGCTGTTTTGATTTATCGACAGCGCATGGTCAAGAATGTGGGATTGCAGAGGCAAATCGTTTTTAAAAATGTCCATAATCGCTCCCATATGACTTCCGGATGACTTCATAACGTTTTTGCGATACTTGATTATACCCTCCGAGTCAGCCAAAGATGAGCTGACAAAAAAACAAAATGAAAACAAAACTGTTAATGCTGTGACTTTAGTTATTTGTTTCATAGATCAATCTTCCAGATAATTATTATTATTTTTTAAAGTTCAATACTGCCCTTAATATTTCATGGTGAATTAATTAAAACAACATAAATAGGTTAGACTATTAGAATTGGTATAAGGATGAAAAAATTTATTTGCAAATTTTAATTTTCTAATAGTATGTTTTCCTCAACAAACAAACGGTCCCTGCGTCCGACATGTGCCAAAGAATCAGCAGCGACGGCTTTACCAAGTTCAGTTTGATAAGCCTCAGTAAAATCTGCTTCTGTTTCAAACCAGAGTTCGGCCACTCCATCATACAAAGCAGTTTTGTCTTCTGTCGGATTGAAGCACAACTTTTTTAACCCAGGCAGTTGAATTGCGAGTTGCGCATGCTCACCTAGCCACCAGTTACGGAATTCACGCTGTGAATATTCTTCTTTACGTTTTAGTAAAATCATTGCTTTAAACATAATATTACTCCTTTATTATTAGCTACTAGCCTATTCTGGCAAGAGGTCGTCCGCTGTCTGCAAGTGCCACCGCCACCACGATTTCATCCTCGCGGGGTGCATTGGGTAAGCTGATTTCAGTGGCATCCATGTGATCAAAACTCCAAATACTGTCTTTGTTAGTCAACGGCATAACCAACACGGATCCGGGGCCTCCCATTTTTTTAGTGGAAGGGATTATGTCATCACCTTTTTCAACTGCGGCACGCACTGGTTTTCCGAAGCGTGGATGTAAAATCGCGGCGGCATGTTCTATTTCACCGTCCAATCCTACTATGGCCCCTTTTCCATAACTTACAATTGCGGAAGGTTCTACCCCCAGCGCAGCCACACCTTTTTCTGCAAGAAGTCCCCCGATTTCCGCGCCTAAATCGTAAAGCGGTTCAAGATCCTCCACATATTTACCTGCATAAGGATTTTTAATAACTGCAGCGACAGTCACTTTTCGCGCCGGTGGATCAATTATATGGCCTATTTCCTGATGTATTTCTTCAACTTGGATGACAATTTTGTGAATCTGAGGTTTCATTTAACTCCTTTTGATATATTTATAAATTACTTGCAGCGTAAAATGCCTACTTGCTGCAAAACTGAAAACTGCTCGGTTTAACGATCTTTGCAGACGTTGACTAAATAATTATTAAAAGTCTCGTTTTGAACAGGTGAAAATTTTGCTTATTGATATTATCTGGTTATTTCAAAAATCAAAATGTCAAAGCGTGATTTTTATGATTGTTTACTAAACTATCATGTTTAAAATATATTTGTTTTCAATTTGCATGAACCTGCCTTATCAGCTAAAGTTAGTGTGTTTTTAACAAATTGAAATTTAACCTGTTATTATACCTAATCTAGCTTAACAATTCAAATGCAAATAGAAGCAAGTAATTACCCTGTCGCTGTCATTGGTGCCGGAACGATGGGTGAAGGAATTGCGCAAATTGCTGCAAGCGCTGGACACCCCGTGTTGCTTTATGATGTGTCTCAGCAGCAGTCACAAAATGCTCTTGAGAACATTGCAAAACGTCTTGAGCGTTCGCTGAAAAAAGGAAAAATTACTGCTGAAAAAAGGAAACAAATTCTCGAAAATTTAAGTCCTCGAGAAACTCTAGGAGAACTTTCACAGGCGAAACTGGTGATTGAAGCGATCATCGAGGTTCTTGCTATAAAACAAGCAGTATTTTGCGAACTGGAATCGTTGCTTGCGGAAGATGTAATTTTAGCGACAAATACGTCATCGTTTGATTTAAATAAAATAGGTAGCGTGTTGAAACGTCCGCAACATTTCGTCGGCATGCATTTTTTCAATCCTGCACCAGTTATGGCATTGGTTGAAATTGTACGTTCACAGGATACTGATTCAGATGTTGCAGACACAGTTTTCAAACTGTCCGAACAGTGGGCTAAAAGCCCGGTGCACGTACGTTCCAGTCCAGGATTCATTGTCAATCGCGTGGCACGGCCGTTTTACAGTGAAGCGTTGGAGATTGTCAAAGAAAACGGAACCGATGCTGCAACCTGTGATGCGATTATGCGGGACTGTGGTGGTTTCAGGATGGGACCTTTTGAGCTGATGGATTTGATTGGCCTGGACGTGAATTATACGGTTACTTGTCAAATCTGGGAAAGTTATCAGCGTCATCAGCGCTTTGCGCCATCAGAGTTGCAAAAAGAATTGGTGGACTCAGGACGTTTAGGTAGAAAATCAGGCAAAGGTTTTTATGAATATGGAGAGAATGTCGAAAATGCTGCTGTGGAAAATGCTCAACAAGCCTCGGCTCCGGATTCGATACTCCTGGAAGGTCCGGAACGTCTGCCTGAATCTTTGCGAAAACTGTTTGAAGGCGGCTCAGTATCAGTTCAAAATAATTCCGGCAATGGATATGTACGCTTGCCGGGAGGTGCTATTGTTGTTCCTTCAAATGGAAAAAGCTCGACCGAACGTTCTACCGAAATAGAGCAAACCGTGATTTCAGTTGATTTGTGTCTGGACTATGAAAGCTCTTCACGGATTGTACTGGCACCAGCATTAGAATGTTCCGATAAAGATTTGCAGCAAGCTGTCGGCTTATTTCAGTCTTTGGGAAAACAGGTTTCTGTGATCAAAGATATTGCGGGTATGGTGTTGACACGTACAGTTGCCATGCTGGCAAACGAAGCTTCTCTCCTCGTGCAGGAAGAAGTAGCAGATTCAGCAGGGGTGAATTTGGCCATGCGCAAAGGAGTCAATTATCCGCAGGGTCCTTTGGAATGGGCCGAACAATGGGGATGGGATTCAGTTGTAGAAACCATAGATAATTTACGGCAAGTAAACGCTGAACGTTACCAAACTTCGGAGTGGCTACGGCAAAAGGTGAAATTGATTTAAAACAAAATCAACAACGAGAAATTAACAATGAAAGAAGCTTTTTTATGTGATGGAATCCGGACTCCTGTGGGACGTTACGGTGGTGCTTTGTCAAGTGTCCGTACAGATGATTTAGGCGCAATTCCGCTTAAAACACTGATGGAGAGAAATTCAGGAGTTGACTGGGAAGCAGTGGATGATGTGATTCTTGGCTGTGCCAATCAGGCTGGAGAAGATAACCGCAATGTGGCCCGGATGGCAAGTTTGCTTTCCGGATTGCCACAATCAGTACCAGGTGCGACTGTAAACCGTCTCTGCGGTTCTGGACTTGATGCAGTGGGAATTGCAGCAAGAGCAATAAAATCCGGAGATCAGCAACTGGTCATTGCCGGGGGTGTTGAGAGCATGAGCCGCGCTCCTTTTGTGATGGGCAAAGCACACACCGCCTTTTCACGAAACGCGGAAATATATGACACAACAATCGGCTGGCGTTTTGTCAATAAACTGCTGCTAAAACAGTACGGAATTGATTCCATGCCGGAAACTGCGGAAAATCTGGCAGCAAAATATAATATCTCACGAGAAGATCAAGATGAGTTTGCGTGGGGTTCTCAGCAAAAAGCAGGACTAGCACAGGAGTCAGGTCGTTTGGCTGAGGAAATTGTTGCGGTTAGCATTCCACATCGTAAAGGTGAGCTACTGTTGGTTGAACAGGACGAACATCCAAGGCCGGAGACAAAACTGGAAAAACTTGGAAAATTGTCGACTCCTTTTAGGGAAAACGGCTGCATCACCGCAGGCAATGCTTCTGGTGTAAATGACGGAGCAGCGGCTTTGATCGTTGCTTCTGAGGAGATGGCAAATATACAAAAGCTGACTCCTGCTGCGAGAATCGTCGGCATGGCAACAGCCGGAGTTGAACCGAAAATTATGGGTTATGGACCCGTTCCAGCGACGCAGAAACTGCTCAGTTTGACTGGGGTTTCACTGGAAGAAATCGGAATCATCGAACTCAACGAAGCATTTGCCGCACAGGCTTTGGCTGTGATGCGGGCTTTGAATTTGTCCGATGATGATCCACGTGTAAATCCGAATGGTGGAGCAATCGCCTTGGGACATCCGCTCGGGATGAGCGGCGCCCGCCTTGCTTTGACCGCGATGAGGGAATTGCAGTTACGCAAGGAACGATATGCGCTTTGCACAATGTGTATCGGTGTCGGTCAGGGAATTTCTATGTTAATTGAAAGAGTTTGAGGTTTTCACAGCAAAGTTTTAAATATTAACGAAAAGTACTGGGAAATGAAATTAACAATTTTAGGCAGTGGATGTCCTTCCGTTGACTTGGAGAGACACGGTCCATCAGCTCTGATCGACTGTGGAGAAGGTGCTAGAATCCTGATAGACTGTGGTTCAGGAGTTACTCAGCGTTTGCTCGAACATGGGGTTCCGGGACGTGAAATTGACGCTTTGTTGCTGACTCATCTTCATTCGGATCACATTGTGGATTTGTTCCAACTCATCATTTCAAGTTGGCATCAAGGCAGATCACGTCCGCAAAAAATATACGGTCCCCGCGGTACTCAGGCTTATGTTGATCAATTGCTGAAACTCTGGAAACCGGAGCTTGAGCAACGAATTGCTCATGAACAAAGATCTTCGACCAAAGCCCTTGAAGTTGAAGTTGCTGAAATCGAAAACGGTACTGAACTGAAATTTGGCAAGTTGAAAGTAAAGGCTGTGGAAGTATTGCACCAACCTGTAAAACACGCATTCGGCTTTGTCTTTGAAACTGAGGTTGAGAAAGCTGTTATCAGTGGAGATACGAAGTATTGTCCTGCGTTAATCGAAGCTGCAAAAGGCGCGGATGTGCTCCTGCATGAGGTTTTTATTCATGGCGAAATGCCGCTTACAGCAGGACTACGGACAGCAAAAACTGTGGAAAATGTCGCTTCTTATCACACGCTCGACAGCGTGGTGGGGAAAGTTGCCACAGAAGCAGAGGTGAGTTGTCTGATGTTGACGCACTTTGCTCCGCCTAAATTTGACCGTGAAAAATTATTGTCAACAGTCAGTAAAGATTTTAAAGGAACGGTACTGATTGGGGAAGATCTGATGACCATTGACCTTGAACGTAACAGCCTCTCCTGGAAAAAAATGCAAATCGCATTTGCTGCACTCGACTAATTGATTAGGAAAGCCTGTAAATTGTTTGCTTACTTGTTGCTTAAATGTGCTTTCAATGCCTGCAAAGTTTGATCTGATTTTTCGATCATCATCATGTGTCCGCAATCCTGAATGAGCTGTCTGTTCGCGTTTGGAATTGCTGTTGCCAGTTTTCCCCCTTGCTTTGGTGGAGTCATTTTATCTTCACTGCCCATCACAATCAAAGTTGGACAGCTAACTTTCGTGGCGGACTCCATCCCGCTCTGGTAGTCATTGCAGAGACCAAGGTCATTTCCCAGTACACCGGGATTCTCAACCCCCAGTAGCTTCTGGCCCCCGAGAATTAGGGAAAATCCCGGCACTGGATGCCTGCCGAAATGCCCCACAGGCCCTGTGCCCCAATCCATCATCAGCTCATAAGCTAAAGGATCATCCGCAATAGCGGCATTCAGCAAATCCGGATGCACGGGCATTTTTGAAGCTACGCCCAGTAAAGCGAGCTTGCTTACGCGATCCGGATGTCGTGCTGCGCTTTCCAGTGCGATCAGTGACCCCATCGAATGCCCAACCAGCGCGGCCTTGGCCACACCTGCGGAATCCAGCAAATCCGGAATCCAGTCAGCTAATTCCTGAACGCTACCAAGCAATGTGCCTTGCGATCTACCGTGGCCGGGAAGGTCCACTGCCAGAACCGCATATCCGTGGTGGGCAAAGTAGCGCGTCTGGAGATACCATACAATCCGATTCATCCCGGCACCGTGAACAAAAACTATGGTCGGTTGCTCAGGGTCAAACGGATGTCCTCCTGTAGTGGCAAAGGTATCGGCCCCGCGAACTTGAAGTTTCATTTTGTTGCTCCTGTTGCTTTTGCAGCCTTACGCAAGGCTTGTTTAAAATCATCGATTAAATCGTTTACGTCTTCCAATCCCACCGAGAGTCGGATCATGTCCTCAGTCAATCCGGCTTGTTTCATGGTTGCGGAATCCATTTGCGCGTGAGTGGTGCTGGCGGGATGAATCACGAGTGTTTTCGCGTCTCCGACATTTGCCAGATGAGATGCGAGTTGTACTGAGTTTATAAATGCAGCTCCGGCTTCACGTCCTCCACCGGAACTTCCGGACTTGACACCAAAAGCAACTATTGATCCTGCACCTTTTGGCAGAATCCGTGAAGCAAGTTCATGATCCGGATGATCCGGAAGATCCGGATGAGTGACCCAGGCGACTTCTTCACTGGACTGTAAAAACTCCAGCATTATTTTGGTGTTGCTGATGTGCCTGTCCATCCGGAGCGGTAGAGTTTCCAAACCCTGCAACAGATAAAATGCGTTTTGCGGACTCATCGCGGGACCGAAATCACGCATTGCTTCTGAACGCATGCGCATCGAAAAAGCATGTGGTCCGAATTCTTCGAAAAAATTTATTCCGTGATAACCTGCATATGGTTCAGTGAGTGTCGGAAATTTTCCTTCAGCATCCCAGTCAAAACGTCCACCTTCAACCACCGCTCCGCCTAACGCAACTCCGTGTCCACCCATCCATTTGGTAACAGAGTGTGAAACCAGATCTGCTCCCAATTCAAGGGCACGGCACAAATACGGTGTGTTGAATGTCGCATCAATTAACAAGGGCAAACCTGCTTCATGAGCTATCTTTGAGATCTCCGGAACGTCTAAAATTTCAAGTCCAGGATTGCCGATTATCTCTCCAAAAACGAGGCGTGTTTCCGGACGAATCGCATTGCGGAATTCTTCCGGTTTACGTGCATTGACAAAAGTTGTTTCAATACCAAAACGCGGTAAAGTGTGCTGGAAAAGATTGACGCTACCGCCATAAAGTGAAGCCGAGGAAACGATGTGATCCCCCTGTCCCATCAAGGTCATGATGGCAGCGAATAACGCGCTTTGTCCGGAGGCGGTAGCAACGGCTCCGGATCCGCCCTCAAGGGCTGCGATTCGTTCTTCCAGCACGGCGACTGTTGGATTTGAAATGCGGCTGTAAATATGCCCGCCCTGCTCCAGGTTGAACAATGCAGCTGCATGGTCGCTGTCCTTAAAAACGTAAGAGGTCGTCTGATAAATCGGTACGGCACGCGCGCCTGTTTCTGCATCCGGACGTTGCCCTCCATGTAAACTAAGTGTGTCAAATTTATATAATTTTGGATCCATAAAACCGTTTATTGTTAGCGGTGAAGAAGTTTAACCCAATGCTTTTGAGACAATTTCAAAAACATCTCCGGAAAGATTTGGTGTTTTAACTATTCTTTGCAGTTGATCATTCATTTTTGTTTTGTTTGCCGTAGCAAAATTTTTCCAATTATTAAAAACGCTGACCAGCCTCGCGGCTATCTGAGGATTTAAGGGGTCGAGTCTCAGCACCTGTTCTGCCAGAAAATCATAACCGGAACCATCCGCGGCGTGAAATCGAAGCTGATTAAAGCGTGAA
>Ga0209403_10003790_pt1 | contig 16882 bp, 16 predicted proteins | sample ArcticOcean_MG_C_8_FD_187440 | JGI IMG/M metagenome (GOLD analysis project Ga0209403, IMG submission 187440) | Marine microbial communities from western Arctic Ocean - ArcticOcean_MG_CB11_86 (SPAdes) (version 2) | ecosystem: Environmental > Aquatic > Marine > Oceanic | place: Arctic Ocean... | reverse complement strand
ATTGTCGATGCCGTGCATGCACAGGTTGGTGGTCACACCGTCGGCGATCTTGTGCCACTCGCCGTATCCGTTCGGGGGATACGAGAGGATGTCGATGAACCCCGGAGCCACCACCAGGCCGGCGGCGTTCAGCGTCGTGGAACCGATCAGCGGGTCCAGGCTGATGCGGCTGACGGTGTCGCCGTCGATGCCGACGTGGGCTACTGCGTCGAAGCCGGTCTCCGGGTCGATGACCCGACCGCCGGCCACGACGACGTCGTGGACACGGTTGTCGGGTGGCGCTCCGGAGCCGTCGAGGGACGGCTGGACGTCCGGCACGCCGGTCGTCGGGGTCGGCGGCACGGTGCTGGAACGCGGAACGGCCGGCAGCGTCGTCGGGCCGGTCGTACCCGCTGTGTCCGTGGGAGTCGGGAGGCGCCGTAGGAAGGCGATCGTGGCTGCGCCGAAGCCGACGCCCAGGACGAACCGTCGCCGCGTCACTGCTGATGGCAGGAGGTCGTCGGGGAGGCGTTGCACCGGGGTGCGCGGTAGCCCGGTATCGGCTGACGTGTATCCGTCGTGGTCGGCGGGCCCGGGACCGTCGGGCGGCGGATTGTCGAGCGGGCCGTCCTCGCCGATAGTCGGTTCGTCCATCGGGGCGGACGCTAGTGGTGGGGCAGCGGGCCCCGGCGCCGGGCCGCCCCGGCCGGATCTCCACCACTGGCTACCGTTGGTCCGTGCCCCTGGGACGATCCCGCAACCTCCTGCTCCTCACCGGATCGGTGCTGTTGCTGGGAGTCCTGGGCGTCCTCGCCTCCAGCACCCCCGACCGGTACGTGCTGCGCGTCGTCGGCGACCCCCTGGCCTCCGTCGAGGTTCGGCTGGTGGTCGATGCACCCGCACCCAGGACGCTGGATGCCTATCGGGGGCTGGGCACCTGGGTGGACTCCTACGACTTCGACCCCGCCTACGTCCCCGGCGACATCACCGTGGCGCCCAGCGACCTGGCCGACATGGCCGCACACGGCGTCCGGACCCTGTTCCTGCAGTCCTCCCGGTCTGATCGCCGCGCCACCGGCCTCGTGTCGGATCCGTGGCTGCTGGCCGAGTTCCTCCTGGCCGCCGACAGGACCGACATGGCGGTGGTCGCCTGGTACCTGCCCAAGTGGACCAGCGATGACGAGGACCTTGACCGCCTGCTGGCTATCGACCGGTTCTCGGTTCTGGGTCGGCGCTTCGACGGCCTGGCCGTGGACATCGAGTGGAACCGGGACGACCTGGGCGCCATCGAACGCTCACACCGCCTCGTGAACCTCTCCGACCGCCTCCGAAGGACCGTGGGTGGGGATCCCCTGGGGGCCATCGTGATGCCGCCGGTCATCACCGACGAGATCAACCTCGCCTTCTGGCCCGGCTTCCCGTGGGCCGACCTGGCGACCCGGTATGACGTCTGGCTGCCGATGGCCTACTGGTCCTTCCGCACAGAGGAGCACGCCGACCCCGGGTTCTACGTCGCGCAGAACATCCGGCGCCTCCGGGCCGACCTGGGTGATCCAGAGGCGATGGTGCACGCCATCGGCGGCATCGGAGCGGCCGACGGATCCGCGCTCGTGGACCCCGGCGAGCCGCTGGCCACCATCGACGACCTGCCACCGTTCGTCCGGGCGCTGGTCGCCGAGGGGGCGGTGGGCGGTTCCATCTACGACTGGGCGACCATGGGCTCCCGGTCGCGCAGCCTCCTGGCGGACCTCATGGCCGGTTCTCCGTTCGGTCCTGAGGAGGGCTGAGCCCGAGGAGTCGCCAACAGAGGTCGTCCAGCGACCCCTGGCCGTCGAAGGCCGAGAACGGTGGGCCACCTTCCAGGGACAGCCGGGTGATGTGGCGCCCATCGCGTCCGACCAGGTGGAGCATCCGGCCGGCGATCGCGTTTCCGTAGCGGGTAACCCCGACGTCCACGAGCAGCCCGACCGCCCGCCAGCAGCACGGCACCGGAGACAGGTCGAGGTCGTCGATCGAGGTGAGTGCTCTGAGTACGGGACGGACCCTCCGATGCCGCATTACCAGGCCCACCAGGACGGGATCCCGGAGGTTCGTGTCGTCGAGGAGTTGGTCGAGTCGTTCGTGGAGGGGATGGGTGGTGGATGGCCGGATGGATGGACGCACGGCTGCTCCCGGAGGTGGGTGGCTGCGGCGTCCGGGACCCGGTCGCGATCTCGTTACGGCCCGATCCTGCCAGCCCCCGGTGACATCGCGACCCCCGCCGCACCGGGAGCCCATCTACCGCCCGGAACCAACGGCCTGCGCCGGGTCCTGCACACGCGGTAATTGGCCCGCGCGCGCGGGCCCCGTACCATGGAGGGGCGGCACCGCTCATTCGGGGTGCCTGGGCGGAGCGGGGGTGACCACATGACTGAGCGGCGCGGCGCGACCTCGACCACGGCGTTCGGCGTGGGGCGACGTGAGAACCACGACTCCTCCTCCTTCTACTCCCGCTTCACAGCCCCCGAGCTCTCCGACGACGACATCGTGGTCGAGGCGCCGGACCTGGGCGACGGATGCCTGAACGGCGACGCCAGGGACATGCACCAGCTGCCGGACTCCTCGGTGGCCCTGGTCGTCACCTCGCCTCCGTACTTCGTGGGTAAGGACTACGAGCTGGAGATGGAACGCGACGGCGTGCCCACGTCGTACCTCGAGTACCTCGAGATGCTCCGCGACGTGTTCACCGAATGCGTACGGGTCCTCGAGCCGGGGGGACGGATCGCGGTGAACGTGGCGAACCTGGGTCGCAAGCCGTACCGCAGCCTGTCCGCCGACGTGATCCGGATCCTCCAGGACGAGCTGGGCCTGCTGCTGCGTGGCGAGGTTGTCTGGCAGAAGGCCGAGGGGGCCACCGGATCGGTGGCGTGGGGATCCTTCCGGCGGGCCGCCAACCCCGTGCTGCGCGACATGACCGAGAGGGTCGTCATCGCCAGCAAGGGTCGCTTCGATCGTGCCCGCACGCCAGCGCAGCGACAGTCGGACGGCCTCCCCTCGGAGAGCACCATCACCACCGACGAGTTCATGGAGGCCACCCTCGACGTGTGGCGCATCGACGCCGAACAGGCCTCCAGGGTGGGTCATCCGGCGCCGTTCCCGGTGGAGCTGCCCCGGAGGCTGATCGACCTCTACACCTATCGCGACGACATGGTCCTGGACCCGTTCCTGGGTTCCGGCACGACGCTCGTGGCCGCACAGCGGGCCGGCCGCAGGGGGGTCGGGTACGACCTGGACCCCGCGTACGTGACGTTGGCCAAGCAGCGCCTCGAGGACGAACGTCGTCGCCTGGAGGAGGTCCGACCGGAGGCGTGGCGACGCCGTGACCTGACCGGTGACTCCGCCACCCAGGGCGGCCTGTTCGAAGCCGTGGACGGCCCCACCGGCGAGGGGCAACGGGCCACCGACCACCTCCTCACCCGTGCCACGGCGACCGGCAAGAAGGTGGCCGACATCGCCGAGGCGCTGCTCGTGGAAGCCGGCTTCGAGGTGGTGAAGGCGGGCGTGGCCCGACGTGACCTGGGCCTGCAGTTCCCGTTCCTGGTCACGGATGCCGCCATGGGTCGGCAGTGGTACGTCGACGTGGCCGGGGCATTCACCAACGCCCGTCCCGGCATGCGCCGGATCGACGTGCTCTGGCGGACCCTCGGAAGGGCCCACGTGCTGGCCAACGGCCACGCCGGGGACGACCTGCGGGATCGGCCCCGACTGCTGATCCTCACCCCACGCCTGCCGAAGAAGGGTGCCGAGGGCGACCGGGCGCTGAGGGCCGCCGGCGGCAGCGGCTTCTTCGACGCCCTGGAGATGTTCGACGACGAGGCGCTGGTGCGGCTCCGCCACTACGCCGGGACCTCACCGGACAGGCCGTCGGTCGGGTTCTGGACGGAAGAGGACATCGAGGCCAGGTTCGCCTGACCGGTGGTCGCGACCGGCCTGGTCAGCCGGTCGGCGCGGGCTCGAACACCACCTCGAAGAGCACCGGCCACCGCTTGCCGGTGAGCAGGAAACGGCCCGAGTCCGGATCGTGGGCGATGCCGTTCAGCACGTCGTCCATCCCGAAGCCCGACCGGTCGGCGACCAGCCCGGAGGCGTCGACCACGGCGCCGACCTGCCCGGTGGTGGGGTCGATCGCCACGATCCGGTCGGTCTGCCAGACGTTGGCCCAGATGGTGCCGTCCACGCACTCCAGCTCGTTTAGGCGCTCCACGGGCTCCCCGTCGAGCGTCACCCGGACCCGCTCCAGGCGCTGGAATCCGACGGGCTCCCGCAGGGTCAGGGTGTCTGTGCCGTCCGACATTGCGAGGGTGTCGGCGTCCAGGCGGCAGAGGCCCCAGCCCTGCCCGCCGTAGGCGAAGGTGCCGACGATGTCGAAGGTGGAGAGCTCCCAGACGACCGCCCGCCCGGACTTCCAGGTGAGCTGCACGGCCCTGCCGTCGCCCAGGGAGGTGTAGCCCTCCCCGAACCAGGCGTCGTCAAGCGGCGCGGACCTCAGGACCCGACCGGTGGCCAGGTCGACCTCCCGGATTCCCGAAGCCGCGTACAGGCCGGTGGTCTCGTACAGGACGCCGTCGACCAGCTCCAGGCCCTGCGTGAAGGCATCGGGGTCATGCGGGTGGGTGGCCACCACACGCGGCACCAGCTGACGGACTGCGCCCGGTGCCGGATCGGCCTCCTTGCCACCACAGGCCCCCAGCAGCAGGCAGAGGAGCAGCACCGCCCACGCCGGGTGGCTTCCTCGGGGTGGCTTCTCGTGCATGGGTCTCGACTTCTCGTCTCGTCACAGGGCCGGATGGTCAGCGAGACTGCCGCCCATGGCCACCCCGTGCCCTTCCGGTGATCGTAGGACGTGCCACCGGTGACCGATTCGCCGGTCGCCGGCCGGGTGGTCAGCGACGGCCTCGGGATCGCCTACCTGGACTGGGGAGGCACGGGCCCACCGCTCCTCCTCCTGCATCCGAACGGGTTCTGTGCCGGCGTGTACGACCCCCTGGCCCGTGGGCTGGTCGGCCGTTGCAGGGTCGTCGGCGTCGACCTCCGGGGGCACGGAGGCAGCGACGACGTGACGGATTCCGGCCTCCTCGGCAATGACGCCATTGCCATGGACGTGCTGGCGGTCGCCGACCACCTCGGCATCCACCGCTTCGCCATCCTGGGGGTGTCCTTCGGTGGAGCCGTGGGCATCGAGGCGGCCGTCGCAGCACCGGAGCGGGTCGCGGCCCTGGTGCTCTGCGAGGCCATCGCCATCGAGGCCGGGGCCCGCGAGGAGCAGCACTTCGGTGCCGTCGGAGCCGACCACCCGCTGGCCATCGGCGCCCGTCGCCGACGCGACGTGTGGGACGACCGGGAGACGGTGCTGGCCTCGTACGGCTCCCGGCCGCCCATGGAGGCGCTGGATCCGGAGGCGCTTGCCGGCTACGTGCGATGGGGGTTCCGCGACCGGGAGGACGGTGGGGTCGAGCTGGCGTGTCGGCCGGAGACCGAGGCGCTCGTCTTCAGTTCGGAGCGCTGCCATGGTCCGGTCGAGGCCTTCGAGGCACTGCACCGGGTGGGGAGCCCGTCGGCGGTGATGGCCGGAATGCACACCGACCTGGACCCGTCGTGGTTCGTGGCGCAGGCCGACGCCCTGGACGTGGACCTCCAACTCGTGGAGGGCGGCCACTTCTGCCTGTTCGAGGACACCGACAGGGCGGTCCGGCTGGTGGACGACAACCTGCGGGCACTCGGGTACCTGACATGACCGCGTCGGTTGCCATGCTTCGAGACGACACTCCTGAGACGAGGGAAGCACCATGAGCGAACGGTCCATGCACCCGGTGGACGTCGCCAACCGGGTCATCGACTCGGGTGTGGCGGAGGCGCCGCACAACCGGGTCACCCACCAACTGTCGGTGATCGAGGACGACGTGGCCGTGGTCGAGTCGTTCTCCCACTGCTGGATCGTCAGGACCGATGAGGGACTGGTCTGCTTCGACGCGGGCGGGGTGAGGCACGGCGCTGACGTGGTGGCGGCCCTCAGGTCCTGGAGCGACCAGCCGGTCCACAGCCTCGTCTACACCCATGGCCACCTCGACCACGTCGGTGGTAGCGGCGCGTTCGTGGCCGATGCCGCCGACCGGGGGCACGCCGCTCCCAGGTTCCTGGCCCACGAGGCGCTGCCGGCCCGCTTCGACCGCTACAGGGCCACCAGCGGCTGGAACCAGATGATCAACCGCCGACAGTTCGGTGGGATCCGCAACCCTCAGGGCCTCGGCATCGCGGGAAGCGGTCCGAAGTTCCTTCCGGACGACGTGGTGGACCCGGACGAGGTGTTCAGGGACCGGATGTCGTTGGAGGTCGGTGGGCGGACCATCCAGCTCCGACACGCCCGGGGCGAGACCGATGACCACGCCTGGGGCTGGGACGCCGAGAACCGGGCCGCCTTCACCGGTGACTTCACCTCATGGGTGTTCCCCAATGCCGGCAACCCCCAGAAGGTCCAGCGCTACCCGATCGAGTGGGCGGCCGCCATGCGCGAGATGCTGGCCCTGGGCGTCGAACGGGTCTACCCGGCCCACGGCCTTCCGATAGTCGGACGCCAGCGTGTCGAGCTGGTGCTGGGAGACATCGCCGAGGCCCTGGAGCACCTGGCCGGACGGACCCTCGAGCTCATGAACGAGGGTGCCACCATCGACACGATCATCCATGAGGTGCGAGTGCCCGAGCACCTGCAGGACCGTCCATGGCTGGCACCCCAGTACGACGAACCGGAGTTCGTGGTTCGCAACGTGTACCGGCAGTTCGGCGGCTGGTGGGACGGCAACGCAGCGAACCTGAAGCCTGCCCGCGAGGCGGCGCTGGCCGCCGAGGTGGTGGCGTTGGCCGGCTCCGTCGAGGCGTTGACCGACCGGGCGAGGGTGTTGGCCGAGGCAGGCGACCTGCGCCTCGCATGCCATCTGGTGGAGATGGCGGTCGCTGCTGAACCCATGCACGAGGGCGCCCAGCGTGCCCGCGCCGACATCTACTGGCAGCGGCGGGCCGCCGAGCGCTCCCTGATGTCGAAGGGGATCTTCGCGGCGGCGGCCCGGGAGTCCGAGGCGGCGCTCGGCGAGGAGGTCTCCGGCGAGGACCCGGGGGGCACGATCAGCCTTTCGCTGGGATAGCCAGCCGGGAGCTGGGACCGCATGCGTCCGGCCCGGGCGATCGGCGTCGGGGCGGGGAGAACGCTCCGGTCGATCAGTCCAGCAGGAGTTCGCCGTGGACCGGCAGGCACGGCGTGTCCACGTCGACTGCCAGCAGGGATGCCGTGGCCAGCCCGGGAGCGGGGTCCAGGGCGCCGATGGCCGATGCCAGGTGGGCGGCGGCACGGATGCCGACCGAGCCTTCCATGAGGGACGTCACCACGACGTCCAGCCCGGCGCTGCGGACCATGGTCGCTGCCCTGGCGGCCTCCAACGGACCTCCGATCGCCGACGGCTTCAGGACCACCAGGTCGGCGGCGCCCATCTCGACAGCCCGGCTGACGTCGTCGACGGTTCGGGCCGATTCGTCGACAGCTGTCGGAATCGGTGAGGAGAGGCGGACCTCGGCCAGGTCGTCCAGGCCCGCCACCGGTTCCTCCACGAACTCGATGTCGAATGCGGCCAGCCGGTCCAGGTGCCGGAGGGCCTCTCCGACCCCCCAGGCCCCGTTGGCGTCCAGCCTCAACCGGATGTCCGGGCCGATCCGTGACCGCACCGCTGATACCCGGTCGACGTCGCCGTGGATCCCATGGGCCCCGACCTTGACCTTGACCGTGGCGTGGCCCGCTGCGACCGCGGCGGCTGCTGATGTGGCGATGGCCGCGGGGGTGCCACCGGTGACGAGGGCTGAGACGGCCAGGCGGTCAGGGCTCTCCGGGGCGAGGAGACGGTGGACGGTCGTGCCGGCGATCCGGGCAGCGAGGTCCAGCAGGGCCGAGTCGATGGCGGCCCTGGCGGTCACCGATGCGGGAGGGTCCCCGTCGTCGGTCTCGTCTGCAGCCCACCCGCGGAGGGCGCTCTCGGCTGCTTCGACGGTGTCTGAGGTGAAGCCGGCCAGCGGTGCGGCTTCACCCATTCCGACGTTGCCGTCCTCGTCGACGAGGGTCAGCAGGACCGTCCACCGGTCCTCCACGGTGCCGTGGGCGGTGACGATCGGGGAGTGGTAGCGCAGCAGCCTGCGTTCCACCCCGACCTCGGTGATCCTCACCGGTTCGGGCCCCGTCCGCTGCCGGCCTGCCGGTCCTGGTCGAGGTCGGCGAGGAACCTGAGGATCACGGTCGAGGTCCGGTCCAGGTTCTCCAGGTGTGGTGCGTGCCCGGCCTCCGGCACGACCGAGATCGTCGAGCGTGGCAGCCCGGCTGCCAGGCGCATCGCGGTGGCCCTGAACTTCGGGTCCTCGTCGCCCACCACCAGCAGGGTCGGGGCGTATATCCCGGCCAGGTCCTGCCAGTAGGAGGGCTGGCTACCTGCCCCGGCACCCCGCAGGCTGCCGGCCAGCCCCTCGGGGTCGTTGTCCATGCGCTGGGCGCGGGCATCAGCCAGCGCGTCAGGCCCGAGTCGAACCTGGGAGGCGAACAGGGGGCTTGCCATCCAGCGGTCCACGAACAGTTCGAGGCCGTGGTCCAGGAGGTCCTCGGCGAGGTCGTCGTCGGAGCGGCGTCGGGCCGACCGCTCGACCACATCGGAGATGCCAGCCGAGGCCCCGATGAGCGACAGGGAAGCCACGTGCCCCGGGTGGCGAACCGCCAGGCCGAGGGCGATCCGTCCACCCATCGAGTAGCCGACGACGTCGGCCGGCATGTGGTCGCGATGCTCGAGTAGGTGGGCCAGTGCATCAACGGTGTGCTCGAAGCCGAACAGGTGGGGATCCGCGGGTAGGCCGGTCCGACCGTGCCCGGGCATGTCCACGGCTGCCACGTGGCGGACAGGGGTGAGCCTGCGGCCAAGGGGCCACATGGTCCTCGCTCCACCGGTGAAGCCGTGCAGCAGGAGGAGCGGGAAACCGTTCCCGTCCATCTCGACGTGCAGGTCATCTGATCGGTCGGGCACCATCTCAGCCTCCGTCGTCGACCAGGGCACTTTGGACGGCGCTGGCAGCCGCCCGGTGGAGGCCGACGTTGGTCACCGCATCCACGGTGACGCGCACCAGGTCCAGTCCGGAGCTGGACAGCGCCGAACCGAGGACCTCCTCCAGGGATGTCGCGTCGGTGGGCTCGTGGAGGCGACCCCCGGCGAGGGCTGCGATGCCGCCGAGGTCCAGCCCGTGCGGCGTGTGGAACAGGCGGTGGTGGTCCACGTGGTCGCTGTCGGCGATGGGCAGGAACGAGAAGATCCCGCCACCGTCGTTGTCGACAAGGACGACCGTCAGGTCCAGCCCCAGGCGGCGGGTGGCCAGCAGCCCACCCAGGTCGTGGAGGAGGGCCAGGTCACCGGTGAACAGGACGGTCGGTTCGGATGAACCGGCTGCCACGCCCAGGGCGGTGGACGCCATTCCGTCTATTCCGTTGGCCCCCCGGTTGGCGATGATGCGGAGCGGGCGTTCGTCGGTCGGGAGGAACGCGTCCAGGTCCCTGATCGGCATGGAGTTGGCCACCACGAGGTTCGCCCCGGCGGTCAGGCACCGGTGCATGGTCGTGACGACTCCCGGCTCGTCGAAGGGTCCGTCGTCGGCGATGGCGAGCACGGTCGACATGGCGGTCGAGTCGGCATCGGTCCATGCGGTCGCCCACGGTCCGCTCCGTTCGGCGCCGTCGAGGCGGTCGATGAGTTCGGAGGCCAGCAGTCCCGGTTCGGCCGCCACCCGGTCGGTGACCCGCTGGGCGGCATCCGGGAAGCGGCCCAGGTGGTCTACGGCCACGAGCCGGTCGGTGCCGACACGGTCCAGCCACAGGCGGTAGCCCTTGCTGGTGGGCATGGCGCCCATCTGGATGACCACATCGGGACGGTGGTCATCGGCCCACGATGAGCGCAGCAGGTGGTCGCCGCCGGCCACCACCGGGGCGTGGGAGGTGTGCGGACCGCGGCGTAGCCCCGATGCGGGATCGGCGAGGATCGGCCAACCGGTACGACGCGAGAGTTCGGCAATGGCCTCCACCCCCCGGTCGTCGGGATCCATGGGCCCGGCGACCAGCAGGCCCCGCTCGGTTTCCAGCAGTTCGAGGAGCGGTCCCGGCTCCACCGTTGCGTGATCCGGCGGCATGGGAAGCAGGCCGATCGGTAGCGGGTCCTGGGTCGGGGGTTCCAGTGGTTCCCTCAGCCCGATGTTGACGTGTACCGGGCCCGGCGCCGGGCGGGTGGCACGCACCACCGCCTGGTGTGCCAGCGAGGCCGCCTCTCCGGGAGCCTCGATTCCGGCCGTCCCGACGTTGGCGGCCCACCGGGTATGGGTGCCGTAGAGCCCGACCTGGTCGATGGCCTGGGGGGCTCCGATGCCGCGGAGCTCCGGGGGGCGGTCCGTGGTGAGCACCAGTAGTGGGACGCCCGAGTGGAATGCCTCGACAACTGCTGGCAGGTAGTTGGCCGCTGCGGTTCCGGAGGTGCACAACACCGCCACCGGGCGTCGCGACGCCCGTGCCAGGCCCAGGGCGAAGAATCCTCCGGACCGTTCGTCCAGGTGCATGGAGAGGTCGAGGCCGTGGGTGCGGTCGGCGGCCACCGTCATCGGCGTGGAGCGCGAGCCCGGTGACACGGCTACGTGCTGCACGCCGCAGGACACCAGCTGGGCGAGGAACGCCCGACACCAGGCCTGTGTGGCCACCGGGTCGGCTGCCGGCAGCGTGGTACCGATCACGGGGTCTCCGACGTGGCGATCACGGGGCCGAGTAGCGCCCCGAGCTTCACGTCGGTCTCCAGCAGCTCGCGGGACGGGTCGGAGCCACGCACGACGCCGGCTCCTGCGTAGAGGGTGGTGTCGACGTCTGTGACCAGTGCGGAGCGGAGGGCCACCCTGAACTCGCCGTCCCCCGAGGAGTCCAGCCAGCCGACCGGGCTGGCGAACCAGCCCCTTTCCATGCCCTCGTGGATGGACCGCAGCTCGGCGGATCGGCCACCGGGGTGGCCCGCCACGGCCGGCGTCGGGTGCAGGGCGCCGACCACGTCGAACAGGCCGATCCCCGTCGGCAGCACGGCGTCGATCGGGGTGTGCAGGTGCTGGATGCCGTGCAGTCGCAGCAGGGTCGGGTCGGCAGGGTGGCGGTCGACGACGCCGAGTCGCTGGAGTGACCTGTCGATGGCGTCGACGACCACGGCGTGCTCGGAGCGTTCCTTGGGGCTGGTCAGGAGTCCCTGTCCGAGGGCGGCGTCGATGGCCGGGTCGGCGTGCCGCGGAGCCGAACCGGCCAGCGCCGCGGTGCGTAGGCGATCGCCTGTGACTGCTACGAGGCGTTCCGGGGTGGCCGCCACGAAGGAGGTGGCGCCGATCGACACGCCGAGTGTGGCGCATGCCGGGTAGGTGCTGCGCAGCGTGGCGAGCAGGCGGGCCACGTCGGGGCGACGATCCAGGCGCAGGGATCGACATGGCACCGCCTTCACCAACTCACCGCGCTCGATGGCCTCCAGGGCCAGCTCGACGAGGTGCCGGTAGTGGGACCGTGAGACCTCGTTGGCCCAGTCGGCAGCGTCAACCTCGACGGGACCGGCGGGATCGGGTGCCACCACCACCGGTGTGGGCCGGTCGTGGCCGTCGATGCGGATCACCCAGGTGTGGGCACCGCGTCGGAGCACCTGGACGGCGGGAAGGACGAGCCGGCCATCGCCGAAGGGTGCCCACGGCCCGGACTGTGCCGTGTCGTCGAAGGCGAAGCCGGCGGCCAGGCGGGGGAGTGGAGCATCCGACGGTCCGGTCACCCGGAGCCCGTCGAATAGCTGGTCGGCTTCGCGTGCCGCCTCGTCGAAGCGCCCGGGGCCGGAAGTCGAGATGGTTGCGGCGCTGCCCATGCCCACCCAGGCGGTGCCGTCCTCCGGGATTTCCCAGTACCAGCGCTCGTCGGTGTGTGGCGTCGTGGCGAACCATGCCAGCGGGTCTGTTGCCGGACCAGTGTGGACCTCGGTGGCCGTTGCCGACATGGGCCGTGCAGGTTCCGGACCCAACTCGTTCAGGGCCATCGGCAGACCACCTCCAGGCGGTCGGCATCGGCGGCCGCCAGGGCGTCGGCAAGGGACCGTCGGTCGCCGTCGGCCACACGGTCCAGTGCCCGGTTCACCAGCGTCCGGTTGAAGTGCTGCGCGACCAGCCGGGTCACGGCCGGGAGAAGGGACCGGACCACCTCGACGAGGGCATCGTCCGAGCCGTCGGTGCCGGCCGTGACGTGGTCCTCGAACAGGGCTATCGCACGGTCCACGACCTGGTCCACGTTGGCACTGTGGTCGGCTGCCAGGGAGACCAGCTCGTCGAGGGGTACGCCGGCGGCGCTGATTGCCAGTCCGGCCCTGACCATCGGCACGGCGCTCTCGTCGAAGAGAGGCTCGCCGTCGATGGTGACCGGCTCGAGGATCCCGTTGTCGCACAGGAGTGAGACGAGCCCCTCCGGCACGCCTGCCAGGTCGGCCACCTCGTGACGGGTCAGCCTGTTGGAACGGGTCGCCTCGGCCAGGCGTCCGAGGTCGCCCACCCGGGAGGATGCGTCCAGCGTGGCGATCTGGGAGAGGGAGAAGCCCTTGTCGGCCAGATGGCGGATCTCGGCCAGTCTCTCCAGGTGGGCCCGGGAGTAGAGGGCCCTGCGCCCCTGCCTGGTAGGGGATTCCAGTAGGCCAAGGCGCTGGTAGTAGCGGATGGTGTCCACGCCCAGGCCGCTGATGGCGGCCACCCGGTCGACGGTCAGCGGGTCGCCGTCGGGGAATCCTGTTGCGGTGGCCACCCGATGATTGTACGAGCGATCACTCTCAGTGTCCATCCTCTCACAGTCATTACGCCGACCGGTCGGGTGGGCCGATCGCCCGCCTGACCCCAGACGCGTGCGGGTGCCGTGGCACCATTGGGTGGTGGATGCCAGCACGCCGGTCGACTACATCGCCCTCACCCGAGCCCAGTACGACGAGCTCGGCTATCCGCCGTACCAGTGGGCCGAGCGGCCCGACACGCCACCGTGGACCCCGCTGCGTGCTCCCATGGCCGAGTCCAATGTGGCCCTCATCGGATCCGGAGGCGCCTACCTGAGTGGCCAGGTGGCGTTCCACTGGAACGACGACACCGGCATCCGTCGCATCCCGACGTCGGAACCGGCCACCGACATCCGGGTCACCCACTTCGCCTACGACCTGGTACCGGCGCGGGAGGACCCGAACATCGTCTTCCCGGTGGACCGCCTGCGCGAGCTGGTCGACGAGGGGGTCATCGGCGGGCTGGCGCCGACCGCCATCGGTTGCATGGGGGGCATCTACTCGGCTCGACGGACGGTCGAGGATCTGGCGCCGACGATCGTCACCGAGGTACTGGCCATGCGCGACGCCGGTGAGGCCGACGTGGCGCTGCTGGTGCCCGTCTGACCGGTCTGCCACCAGACCGTGGGTCTGGTAGCGAGGGCGTTGGAGGAAGCGGGGGTGCCGACGATCTGCCTCACCGCCGCCTACAGCATCACGGCTTCGGTGAACCCGCCCCGGGCAACCTTCGTGGACCTGCCGTTGGGCAACACCGTCGGTAGGCCCCACGACCCGGAGTTCCAGCGCGACCTCCTTCGACGGGCGTTCGCTGCAGCCGAGGCGATGGACGAGGCGGGCACGATCACCGACCTCGGGGTCGGGTGGGACGGCGACGGCTCGTGGAAGCGGTTCGCCAGCTCGACCGGTGTGGGCAGCGGTGACGGTGGCGACGACCGGCGCCAACGTGTCGACACCCCCCAGTACCAGTACGAGTCCGACAGGCTGGCCGCCGGGGGCTGAACGGACCGTGCCGGTAGCCGACGACCTGGTAGCCCTCATGGCGCTGGTCGACGCGGCCCGCCTGCCCATGGACGAGGTGACGCCCGAATCCATGCGTGCCGGCTACTCGGCCCTCGCAGCCCAGGGCGGTGCGGAGATGGCCGAGGTCGTGGACCGGGTCATCCCGGGACCGGACGGCAGCGACCTGCCCATCCGGTCGTACCGGCCGTACGGGGCGGGGGAGCGGCCACCCGTGGTCGTCTACCTGCACGGTGGTGGGTGGACCATCGGCGACCTCCAGACGCATGACGAGCCATGCAGGGCACTGGCGGCCGGAACCGGAGCGGTGGTCGTATCGGTCGACTACCGGCTCGCCCCCGAGCATCCCTTCCCCGCAGCCGTCGACGATGCCTACGCGGCAGCCTGCTTCGTCGCTGGAAACGCCGAGGATCTCGGCGTCGACGCCGACCGACTGGTGGTGGCGGGCGACAGTGCCGGCGGGAACCTCGCCGCAGTGGTGTCGCTGCTGGCCCGGGACCGGTCGGGGCCGACCATCGCCCTCCAGGTACTCATCTATCCGGCTGTGGACTTCGACTTCGACTCGGGTCGCTGGCCGTCGCTGGAGGAGAACGCCACCGGGTACTTCCTGCACCTCGAGACCATGCGCTGGTTCGCCGACTGCTACGGCGGCACCGGCCTACTTGCGGGAGATCCGTCGGCTGCACCGATCCGGGCCACCGACCACTCCGGCCTACCCCCGGTCCATGTCAGCGTGGCCGGATTCGACCCGTTGCGCGACGAGGGACTCGGATACGCCGAGGCGCTGGCCGGGGCCGGGGTGCCCGTCACCCTCTGTCGGCACGACGCCCAGGTGCACGGCTACTGGCACTTCGCACCATCAGTGGAATCCAGCGGTGCGGCCCGGGAGGCTGACATCGCGGCTATCTCTGTCGCCCTGGCCGGCCTTGCCTCCTAGCCAACCGGTAGGGCTGTCCGCCTAGGACTCGTCGACGGGCAGGCGGACCACTCCGGTAGCCACCATCGATGCGATCTCGGCGTCGGTGCGACCCAGTTCCTCCAGCACCTCCCGGGTGTGCTGGCCCAGTTCAGGTGCAGTGGACCTGGCCTCCCACGGCGTGCCGTGGAAGTCGACAGGGGTGGCGACCATCGTGGTGGTCGCCACCTCGTCCGGCACGTCCACGAGCGCACCCGACGAGTGGAACGCCGGATCGGCCAGGAGGTCGTCGGGCGTGTTGATCGGCGCCCAGAAGAAGTCGGGCTCACCCCGGAAGACCTCGGACCACTCGTCGAGCGTCCGCTCGGCGAATATCGAGTCCAGCATGGCTATGAGCTCGGCGGCGTTGGCGGCCCGGTTGCCCGGACGGGCGAAGCGCTCGTCGGTGAGCCACTCGGGATGTCCGACGGCCCGGGCCAGCGGCGGCCAGTGTCGCTCACCATCCAGGCCCACGATCCAGAACCGCCGGCCACAGCCTGCCGTGTAGTTGTTCATGGCCGGATTGCCCATCGTGGCCCGCACGCCCACGTCCAGCGTCGCCCCCCACATCAACAGGATGTTCAGGTCGAAGCTGATGGTGTAGGCACCCTGGCGCATCAGCGAGGTCTCCACGAGCTGGCCCCTGCCGGACCGCTCCCGGTCGAAGAGGGCGGCCGAGATCGCAGCGGCCGCCGACATGCCCGTGGCATGGTCGCCCATGCCGCCGCGTTGGAACGGCGGATCGCCGCCGGGAACTGTCAGCAACGAGGCCAGGCCCGCCCGGGCCCAGAAGGCTGCGATGTCGAACGCGGCCCGGTCGGCGTCCTCTCCCTCACGGCCGTAGCCGGTGACCTGCCCGTAGACCAGCCTGGGGAACCGTTCCGACAGCGACTCGTGGTCCAGGCCCAGGCGCCGGAGGGCGCCGACGCGGAGGTTCGTGATGAACACGTCGGCGTCGGCCAGGAGGTCCATGGCCACACCCAGGCCTTCGGCGGTCGTGAGGTCGACCACGATGCTGCGCTTGGAGCGGTTGTCCATCTCGAACACCGGGTTGGTGGGAAGGTCGCCGCCGAGCATTCGCTGGAACATCCTGCAGGGATCACCCGAAGGTGGTTCCAGCTTGACCACGTCGGCTCCCCAGTCGGCGAGGATGCCGCCGGTAGCAGGCCCGGCGATCCACACGCCCAACTCCACGACCTTCACGCCGGCCATCGGTCCTGCCATCTGGGTGCCCTCCATCGTGGTCGCATCGGGCTTGCTCCGGCGACGTTAGGCCGGCGGGTCCGTCGGGCGACGAACCCGACCTCGGGTACGGTCGGGACGGTGATCCTGTTCGTCTGCACCGGCAACACCTGCAGGTCCGCGATGGCGGAGGCGTTGCTGCGCCACGGCCTCCGGGAGAGGGGTCCGGATGCCTGCGTCGTGGCCTCGGCGGGCACCGAGGGCGGGGGCTCCCCGGCTACGTACCAGGCCGTGGAGGTGCTGGCCGACCGGGGCATCGACCTGGCGGACCATCGCAGCAGCCAGTTGACGACGGAGTCGGTGGCCGACGCCCACCTCATCGTGGCCATGACCCGTAGGCACGAGGCGGCGGTGACGGCGATGGTTCCGGCGGCCCGGTCGCGCACCTTCCTGGCCGGCGAGGTGGCACGCCTCGGCGCAGGAGTGGGGCCGGTCGGAGAGGGCGGCGTGGTCGCCTGGGTGAGGGCCATGGACGGAGCCCGGGGAGGCCACTTCACCTCCGGCCGGGTGGCCGACGAGGTTCCCGATCCCTACGGGGAGCCGTTGGAGTCGTACAGACGGTGCGCCGATCGCCTGGACGGCATCTGCACAACCCTGGCGAGGCTGCTGGTACCCACGGCCTGAGCGGCCCCGGTTACCGTCGGAGGCCATGGAGTTCACCCGCACCGCTGCCGAGGAGGCCTTCGCCGACGAGGTCCGGACCTGGCTGGAGGAACACCTCGGGGGAGCCAACGCTGGGCTGCGCGGCAGGGGAGGCGTGGGCCAGGAGGACGTGGAA
>Ga0209403_10003788_pt1 | contig 16889 bp, 15 predicted proteins | sample ArcticOcean_MG_C_8_FD_187440 | JGI IMG/M metagenome (GOLD analysis project Ga0209403, IMG submission 187440) | Marine microbial communities from western Arctic Ocean - ArcticOcean_MG_CB11_86 (SPAdes) (version 2) | ecosystem: Environmental > Aquatic > Marine > Oceanic | place: Arctic Ocean... | reverse complement strand
TCTCATTGACATAGAATAGCTCAAAGAAAGGTAATAATGTTTTTTAAGGGGTATTGCATTGGCTAATTTTAAAGCAGCACTCGAAGCATTTGCAGTTGGTAAATTAAACCACAAATCACTATCCAAACAACTGGATGGCGTGCTCAATTCATCCCCAAAATTCGCAAATAAAATGCTCTCTGAGCTCAATGAAGTTTATGGGCAAAAAAAACTCAATAACAAGCAATATTCTGTACTAAAAAACCAGATTATAAAATTCAGACAGGCACATACTTCTAAAACAAACAAACAACCTACTACTCAAAAACAAAATACTGCTGAAAAAACAATTGCTCCCGACCTTCTTCATGAGGATGATGGCGCGCTTGACGCAACCGTTATCGGGGGTGAGGAAAAAACCGTTATCGGGGGTGAGGAAAAAACCGTTATCGGGGGTGAGGAAAAAACCGTTATCGGGGGTGAGGAAAAAACCGTTATCGGGGGCGCCAATAACGCTCCAAAAACTTCAACTGTGGAAACAGCCTCCACCACCGCCACAGTAGCACCAAACAAAACTGCAACCCCGACCGGCGAAGATGACGGTAATTATGGTCCGGGGTCTATTATCAAACAGCGCTTTAAACTTGAAAAAGTCCTTGGTATTGGCGGTATGGGTAAGGTGTATAAAGCACTTGATTTATTAAAAGCTGAAGCAAAAGATAAAAAACCCTATGTTGCCATTAAACTCTTAAACGAAGATTTCAAGGACCATCCTGAGGCCTTTATTTCCTTGCAACGAGAATCAAGTCGTCAACAAAAATTAGCGCATCCCAATATTGCAACAATTTACGATTTCGACCGTGTGGGTGGTCCGGGTACACCTGTTTACATTACGATGGAACTGATGGAAGGAATGGAGCTTAAGGATTTTATTAGAAAAAAAGTACGTCCAAAAAAAGGCCTACCCTTCGAAAAGGCCTATGAAATCATCAAACAACTCGGTGCTGGTCTAACTTACGCACATGAGCTCATGTTAGTACATTCTGATTTTAAACCTGGTAATGCCTTTCTTTGTAATGATGGTACTGTTAAGACGCTTGATTTTGGTATCGCTCGTGCTGTTAAAAATCCAGTCACAGGTGAAGGCGAAAAAACACTGTTTGACCCCGGTAAGCTTGGCGCTTTAACGCCTGCCTATGCAAGTCTTGAAATGCTTGAAGGTGAAGAACCGGATACACGTGATGATACCTATGCTTTGGGTTGTACTGCCTATGAATTATTGACTGCTAAACACCCCTTTAATAAATTGGCGGCGAATAAAGCAAAAGAAAACAATCTAGAACCGCCCGAACTCAAAAATTTGAACAAAAAACAAAATCGCGCACTAAAACGTAGTGTTGCTTTTCATCGTGCTGATAGAAGTCCAACGGTTGAACATTTCGTCGAAGAACTAGCAGGAAAAGCAACATGGCATAAAAATCCATATGTCATTGCGGCGGCTGTTCTAATTACCCTGACCTTAATGTTAATTTCTCCTGCGATGGATTACATGCATCAAATAAAAATTGAAGGGTTAGTAACTAAAATCAATCAAGGTGATCAACAAACTATCGATCAAAAATTAGGCGAAATTTTACTGCTAGATAAGACCGACCAGACAACTGTTGCAGATGAAGCAAAAAATGCTATACAAAATTACTTCAGCGATAATGTCGCATTTTTAATTGACGCTAATAATGACGATTATGATTTTCCTGCAGCGAATAAAATTATTGAAGAAATAGGGAAGTTCTATCCAGAATCACAATTCCTTCAAAGACAAACAACGCTTGTAACAACAAGTAAAAAGAAAATTATCAGTGATTTGAATGCACAATATGTAAGCGCATTAAAAGATCCTCAATTAATTGATGACACCAAAAATATCTTAACCAAAATAGCTCGCATTGAGCCCGGTCATCCATTATTAGAAGACCCAAGACCAAGTAATGCGTACCGCCTTTTAGCGCTAGAAAAGTTTGATGCTAATCAATTTGTAACGGCACTTGAACTTGTAAAATCAGGGTTAGCTACAGCAAAAGGTGATGCCAGACTTATTGACTTGGAAAAAAAGATACTTCAAGCACAAAGAGTTGCTGAGCTGGAATCAGATTTAAATATCATTAAAGGTCAGCTATCTTCCTTAATAAGTTTTAAAGATCAACAAACTGTAATTTCTGAACTAGCTGATCTAAGTCCAGATAGTGATTTGATTCAGTCATTATCCATAAAATTTAAACCCTTATTACAAAAAGAATTAGGCCTCATTATAAAAACTGGTGGGCGCAATGATGTTGAAGGGTTGGCTTCAAATTATAATACGATAATGGTTGCTTTTCAGCTCAATGAGCAATTAACAGAAGTAAAGCTTACTCACTTAACGGATGATGCCCGTAAAAAAGCAATTGCCGAAATGACTAATAGTAATATCAACGATATTGAATCTGCGCTAGCTAATATTGATACTGATAATCAAAAATGGGAAATAAAGTTGCTAAGGAATATTCAAGAATTAGCTAGTCTATCAAAACAAGATAAAAGTACCGGCACAAAACTGATTAAATATCGTGAACAAATAACTAATCTTTATTTAGACAAAGCAAAACAAACTTTACAGGAAGAACGTTTCGATGCTGCAGATGGCTATGTTGATACTGTCGAACGTTTTGCGCCTGGTTTAGAGACATTATTAGATACTCGAAACGCAATAAGCAGTGCTCGCGATGAATCCGAACGTAAAGCAAAAGTTGAAGCTAACAAAAGTGACTTCAAGATCTTTACGGAAGCCAATAATATTGCTGAAGCAGAAAAACTTTTCGAGCAACTGAAGGCGGATATTTCGCAGACTGATACTTACATAACCTCTGAAGCACCTCGCTTGCTTGCAGATAGTTATGCGCGTTTAGCACAAACAAACGCTGATGCTAAAGATTATATTGCGGCATTCTCGCTAGTTACAAAAGGTCTTGAGCTTGATTTAACAAATGAAATGCTGCGTTCTCTAAAGGATGAATATCAAGCTGAAGCAAATATCAGTGAACTCACAGAGTTATTCAAAACTTCACTAACATTTCCTACAGATGTTAGATTAAAAATTGATCAAATTGAAAATTACGCATCTGCCGCAAATTCATCAGCCTTTAGAAAGAATATTGCCAGCATTCTAGCTGAACGAATCGATACTCTAAAATCAAAGGATGAAAATGCAGCTGCTGGACTTGCCCAAACTGCAGCAAGGTTCTTTCCAGCAAGTAGTGTTCTAGCTAGCTTAAAAAATGAACTGAAGTTAAAACCATGGGAAGGTTTATCAGCAGTAAATGCTGTAATCGCTGCTGGGAAACTTACTGAAGCAAGTAAAATGAAAGAAAATGCTGCGGAAAAATTTGGCACACACCCCCAATATATTGGCTTTTCCAGATTACTCGATGAGAAGAAAAAAGAAGCTGAAAATATTTATAAAATATACCAACAAGATATGGAATCAGCTGGTGAAGAATATGCAAAATTGAAAGTAGCTAAAAGTTTGTTGGCTCGTGCTAAAGGTTTTTGGACCGATAACCCTGAGTTTGGTGATGCTGAGAATAAACTAAACCAATTAATTGCAAAAGTTAAGCCTAAACCAAAACCAAAAATTAGAGCAAGAGAGCAATCAATTGATGCAATTTCAGGAAATACAGGTGATGGCGCATCTAAAGTAAATTGGAAACCTATACAAAGTGATGCAGAGTGTACTAAAAGGTTAGCGGGATATGGTAAAAGAGCAAAAGCTATTTGTTTTGATATGATACATAAATCAGCTCGCGGCCCCTTAATGGTGGTTATCCCAAATGGTGATACCTATGAAAAACCTTTTGCCATAGCTAAATATGAAATTTCAGTTAGTGATTGGAGTAAATATTGCATCCTGAGTGGTACCTGTAAACCAATTAAAGATAAAGATAAAAGAAATGACCCAATCAGAAATATTAGTTTGCAGGAAGCAAAAGACTATGCGTCTTGGTTATCTGAAAGAACAGGAAAAATATACCGTATCCCAACAAAATCAGAATGGGAATATGCTGCTAACGCCGGTGGAAAGCAACCAAAGAAAGATTTTAATTGCCGCGTATCGGTTAATCAAAAATTAATTAAAGGAACAGGGATTGTGAGTGTTAAATCTGGCAAATCAAATGGCTGGGGGTTAAAAAATTATGTGGGTAATGTGCAGGAGTGGGTGATGGATGAGAAAGCATTGCTGGTAAGAGGTGGTGCGTATACTGATGCTCATTCAAAATGCGCTATTTCACTAGAACGTGAACACAAAGGAGACAGGGACGAAGCAACTGGATTTCGATTGATTCGTGAAAATGTGGGATAATTACTAACAAAATAGGTGTTTTTATGAAAAATAAATCTTTATCCCAATTAGTGAGGGATTATTCGACTGGAGAGATTAATGAGCGTGAATATCGTGAAATGAGGACAAAGCTGATCCAGGATATAGTAGTAGGCAACATCATTATAGAAGAAACTAAGTATATTCCGCCAACTAATCAAAAAAATAATACAGGAATAAAAAAAGAATCAAAAAATAGAAAAAAAATAATAAACTTACAAAATAAAAGACCGCTTTTTATTGCAATTAGTACGCTAGGTATTGTTAGTATAATTCTGATTATTAGCGTTATTACTCTCCGATAAAATCTACAACATTACCATCATTAATTTCATAAGCTCTTTTTTCAAAGTACGCATTTTTAATAAACTCATATTCATCTAAAGAAGCAGTGCCAACCAATTCTTTGGTACTCGAAAGACGAGATTTAAAGTCTACATAATTTAGAGTGAGCAAGCCTGATTTTGTCATATCATCCTCAATATAGAACATTGGGTTTAGAACACCCTTATCGACCACAAATGATGATAAATCTCTTAATGAAGCTGGGCCAAAAAAAGGTACTACAATATAAGGGCCTGATTCAAAACCCCACTGAGCTAAGGTTTGCCCAAAATCTTCATTATGTTTTGACAATCCCATTTCTGAAGAAACATCAAAGAAACCTAATAATCCAACAGTTGAATTAATTACAAAACGTGCCGCATCTGATGATGCTCTACCAAACTTAAATTGAAGTATCTCATTGGCTATTACCGAAAGATCATTTAAATTATTAAAGAAATTCGTGACTCCGCTTTCAATAAAATCTGGTGTAATAGCTCTATATAAATCTCCAATTGGATCAAATATCAAGTCATCCATTGTTTGATTAAAAGAATAAACTCCTCTATTAAATCCTTCCAGAGGATCCCTTTCATCTAATGAGTTCGTGGTTGCACAACCATATAAAGATATAGAAAGGAGAAGAATCGTAATTATTTTTAGATTATATTCAAATCTTTCTTTTGTCATGAACAAATAAGACATAATTTAATTTTTTACTTCATTTTTAATTATTTTTGTATTGAATCAGACTACTATATTGATTTAATAAAAACCATACTTCACATAATAGCCGATTAAATATTTATTCCCTTTACTAAAAAAGAAATAATATTTATTATTCAGTGCCTTATTACATAAACCTAATTATTTCTTTTAAACTTATTCATATAACTGATTGATTTTATGACAGAGCTAGAAAACATAGATCTTAATGAAATAGAAAAGTTCTCTTCAAGGGCAAAGAATTGGTGGGATCTAGAGGGTGAGTTTAAAACACTGCATGATATAAACTCAACACGATTAAATTTCATTATACGGAATATTAAAATAAGAGGATTGCATGTCCTCGACATAGGTTGTGGTGGAGGGATACTTACCGAATCAATTGCGAATCAAGGGGCAATTATCACTGGAATTGATGTAAGTAAAGAAAGTATTAGTGTTGCATCTAAACACGCAAACGAAAATAATTTAAAAATTAATTATCTTGTTAGTAATGCGGAAAAGTTATCTAAAAATATTACTAATAAATTTGATGTCATAACCTGCATGGAACTCCTAGAGCACGTTCCAAATCCATTGTCGATTATTAAAGCGGCAAATAAAATGATAAAACCTGGCGGGCATATTATTTTTTCTACAATTAATCGTAATATTAAAGCTTATGCACTCGCAATACTTGCTGGAGAATATATTCTTAATCTTATACCTAAAGGCACACATCAATATGAAAAATTTATAAAACCTTCTGAATTAATTAGTTGGTGTAGTCAATATAAACTTAAAGTAAATGACCTATCAGCCATAAAATATAACCCCATATTAAGAACCTGCTCTCTTAGAGGATCTCCCGATGTTAATTATATACTGGATGTAATTTCTGATGATTAAAAATATTCTTTTTGACCTAGATGGCACATTAGCAAACACAGCTCTTGATCTTGCTAATGCGCTTAATGCAGTACGTTTATCTTGTGAACTGCCAGAATTACCAATTGATATTATTCGACCGACCGTTTCCTTGGGTGCAAATGCAATGATAAAACTCGGATTTGGATTTGAAGAAGGTCATCCAGAATTTGAAGAAATACGCAGAAAATTTCTACACCTTTATTCAAAAAATATTGCGCAAGAAACTCATTTATACGAAGGGATGGAAGAAGTACTAAAAAAGTTTGAGCGTACAAAGAAACCATGGGGGATTGTCACAAATAAATCTTCGTGGCTAACTATCCCATTATTAAAAGCATTATCACTCGATAAACGGGCAGCATGCATTGTGTGTGGAGATACGGTTGAACATAATAAACCCCACCCCGCGCCTATAATTCACGCATGCAAACTAATTAAGTCTGATCCGGCTTCTACAATATTTATTGGTGATGCAGAACGAGATATAGAGGCAGGACGTAAAGCAGGAACTAAAACTGTTGTCGCTCTTTACGGTTATATAGATGAAAATGACAATCCGAAAGACTGGGGGGCAGACGGAATGATCTCTTCTCCGCATGAAATACACGCTATATTGAATGATGTATGTAAATAGCGTCCCTGTTTGATCAGTTTTTGACTTATAATGGCTCTCTCTGTAATATTTTTGCAGTGCAACAAAAAGATAAGTTTTAGCATATTCCCTGAAACAAATAGAGTGAAAAAATGACCGATAATATAAATAAAAAAAATAAAAAATGGAAGAAAGATTCGTTACACAAAAAGCTTAAAAAAAAACAAATAGAAGTTGGTGGGCCACAAGGACCTGAACCAACACGCTATGGTGACTGGGAAAAAAAGGGTCGGTGTATTGATTTTTAGAAATCCACAGTAAACAAAATCAAAGCCAAAGATCTGCTGATTTCGCCTGACTAAAACAAATAAAGGAAGAGGATATTATTCATGAAATTGGTGAAACGGCCATTATCACCTCATTTGCAAGTTTATAAACCTCAATTGACTTCAGTCTTATCAATTATACATAGAGGAACTGGTGTTTTTTTAAGTTTAGGGGCTCTGGTACTGACATATTGGTTAGTAAGTCTTGCTGTAAGTGAAGATCTTTTTAATAGTTTTCATCTACACACAACATTTTGGTATGGAAAATTATTTTTAATTGGTTTTGTTTTTTCTTTGTATTATCACCTTGCAAATGGAATTAGACATTTATTTTGGGATATTGGTTTAGGTCTTGAGATCTCAACAACATATAAATCAGGCTATTTCACAATTTTTATTAGTGTTGCACTAACATTAACAACACTTTTTATTGGTAGGGTACTATGAATATAAGGCTACTTACCCCTCTACGTATACTAATGTCTGCAAGTGAAGTAGTTCGTCATTGGTGGGCACAACGACTAACTGCCGTTGTTCTTATTCCTCTTAGTCTTTGGTTTGTTTATTCTTTGACAACTATGTACAGCGCTAATTACGAAACAGTTGCTTTATGGTTAAATAATACAACTAACTCTTTACTAATGTTATTTTTCATTTTATCCCTTTACTACCATGCCGTATTGGGTCTACAAGTAGTAATCGAAGATTATATAGAATCAGACTGGCAAAGAAAATCCTTACTCCTTTTAATTAAAATTATTTTATCGATTGCGGCATTAAGTGCTGTGATAGCAATTTTCTTAATATATATGGAATTTTAACAATAAATGACTAGTTCATATGAAATTATTAATCATGAATACGATATTGTTGTCGTTGGTGCTGGCGGTGCGGGGTTAAGAGCGACTTTTGGGATGGCTGCAAAAGGTTTAAAAACTGCATGTATTACCAAGGTATTTCCAACCCGGAGTCACACTGTAGCTGCGCAAGGTGGAATGAGTGCATCACTTGGAAATATGGGTCCTGATGATTGGCGTTGGCATATGTATGACACAATCAAAGGCTCAGATTGGTTAGGTGACCAAGATGCAATTGAATATATGTGTCGAGAAGCTGTTCCTGCTGTTATTGAGCTAGAACATCAAGGAGTACCATTTTCTCGAACGGAAGAAGGTAAAATATATCAAAGACCGTTTGGTGGTATGACAACAAATTATGGTGAAGGTACAGCACAACGTACTTGTGCTGCTGCCGATAGAACTGGGCATGCAATTTTACACACACTTTATCAGCAATCATTAAAGTATGAAGCTGAATTCTTTATTGAATATTTTGCTTTTGACTTAATTATGGATGGTGATGTATGTCGAGGTGTAATGGCATGGAATCTTGAGGATGGAACAATACATTGTTTTAGAGCCCATGAAGTAGTACTTGCAACCGGGGGTTACGGAAGAGCTTATTTCTCAGCAACATCTGCACATACATGTACTGGTGATGGAAATGGTATGGTTTTACGTGCAGGTATACCACTACAGGATATGGAATTCACACAATTTCACCCAACGGGTATCTATGGCTCGGGGTGCTTAATAACTGAAGGGGTGCGAGGTGAAGGTGGATACTTAACAAATTCTAACGGCGAGCGCTTTATGGAACGTTACGCACCATCAGCAAAAGACTTAGCATCTCGAGATGTTGTTAGTCGCGCTATGACAATGGAAATAATAGAGGGGCGTGGTGTAGGAAAAGAAAAAGATCATATTGAACTTCATCTTGAACATTTAGGAGTAGAGGTAATAAATGAACGTTTACCAGGAATTGCGGAGTCTGCTGAAATTTTTGCCGGAGTAGATGTAACTAAACAACCTATTCCTGTTATACCTACGGTTCACTACAACATGGGAGGTATACAAACTAATTATCAAGGTCAAGTGGTTATATTAAAAAATGGAGATCCTGATTCGATTATAGAAGGTTTAATGGCAATTGGTGAAGCGAGTTGCGTTTCTGTGCATGGGGCTAATCGTTTAGGTTCAAATTCTTTACTAGATCTAATTGTTTTTGGTCGAGCGGCGGCAAATTATTGTGCTCAAAATATCAAACCAAACTCACCACACAAACCATTACTTAATGCAGGTGAAGAAGGGTTATCTCGTTTAGATAAATTACGTCATAATAAAGGTACAATAAAAACAGCGGAAATACGTGATAATATGCAAAAGACACTTCAAAGGGATGCTGCAGTTTTTCGTACTGGAGAGACTCTTAAAAGAGGAATAAATAAAATGTCAGAGATTTGGAATTCTTTTTCTGAAGTCCTCATTAAAGATAAAAGTATGGTGTGGAATACAGATCTTGTTGAAACATTAGAATTAGATAATCTTCTAGGCTGTGCGATGGTAAGTATACATTCTGCTTATAACCGCAAGGAAAGCCGCGGAGCACATGCACGAGAAGATTTTCCAGAACGTGATGATGAAAATTGGATGAAACACACTTTGTCTACACTAAATAATGATGGTAGTGTAAGTTTCGAATACAGACCCGTACATATGTATACATTAACGAATGAAGTTGATGTATTTCCACCAAAAAAACGTGTCTACTAATATTTTGAAGATGAAGAGAAAACGATGTGGCTGAATTTACATTACCAAAAAATTCTAAAGTAAAACCTGGAAAAACAATTTCTGCTGCTAATGGTGCAACTCGCAAAAAGAAATTTCATATATACCGCTGGGATCCTGATTTAGGTGAAAATCCAAGATTAGATACGTATGAAGTTAATCTGGATAATTTTGGACCGATGGTCTTGGATGCAATCATTTATATAAAAAATGACATTGATTCAACATTAACTTTTCGTCGTTCATGCCGTGAAGGTATATGTGGTTCATGCTCAATGAATATAGGGGGGACTAATACTCTTGCTTGCACTAAATCAATTTCAGATTTCAATAGTGATGTAGCAATTTACCCTTTACCTCATATGTCGGTAGTGAAAGACTTAGTCCCAGATTTAACTCATTTTTATAATCAGTACTCATCAATTAAACCATGGATACAAACCAATGCATCTACGCCATCAAACTCCGAAAGATTTCAATCCAAAGAAAACAGAGAAAAACTAGATGGCTTATATGAATGTATACTTTGTGCCTGTTGCTCAACAAGTTGTCCAAGTTATTGGTGGAATAGCAAACGATACCTTGGTCCTGCAATCCTACTGCAGGCCTATCGTTGGATAGTTGATAGCCGTGATGAATCAACCGATAAACGCCTAGACAAACTAGAGGATTCATTTAGTCTTTACCGTTGTCATACGATTATGAATTGCACAAGCAGTTGCCCAAAAGGATTAAATCCTGCAAAAGCAATAGCTGAAATTAAGAAACTTTTAGTTTCACGCCTAACCTAATCCAATTAAATCAAAATATTATTTATTGATAAATGTCAGACAAAAAATCACGCCTCCTATGGCAATGCAGACGTGGCATCAAAGAAATGGATATTATATTTCAAGATTTTATTAATCATTCATATGATCAATTAACAGATGATAAAAAAAATGCATTTTCAAGGCTTCTCGACGAACAAGATCTTGATATTCTAAACTGGATTATAGGAAAAGATAAGCCGTATGATAATGAACTAGTCAATATTATTAATATAATTAGAGAATCCAGGAATATTAACTAACGCTTGATTATGAAAAATACTTGGGAATCAATTCTGAAAGAAAAGAATATAAAAATAAAAGAGTATTGCATTAATAATGATAATCCTTCGGCTTTTCCGCTTTCAATTTTTGCAATTTTAGAAATCACTGGTAATGATAGATATGCATTTTTACAAAATCAATTCACGAATGATTTAGATAATAAAAAATCGACATCACAATTATCAGCCTGGTGCAATCCTAAGGGAAAAGTAATAGCAAACTTTATAATAATAAATACTAAATCAAACTATCTTTTAATTTTTAAAAAAGATTTAAAAGATTACGTATTTAAAAAACTCAATATGTACATATTGCGTTCAGAAGTTACAATAAACGATGTTTCTGATCTATACCTTCTACTGGGTTTATCAAATTTAAATAAATTAGAACTTAATAATTCAAGTATCTTACTTGATGATGGCGACGTTGAATTTATCAATAAGCAATATATAACACGACTACCAGATTTTTCTGGAAGATATTTAATTGCTGGAAATATTGAATCATTTGCAAATACAATAGAAGAACTAAAAGAAAAAATAGAATTTGTAAACGATACTGCATGGGAATTATTAGACATTCTCTCAAAAATACCATGGATAACCTTTGAAAATAAGGAAAGATACCTGCCTCAAGTGATAAATCTAGATAAATTAAAAGCTGTAAGTTTTAAAAAAGGTTGTTTTACTGGTCAAGAGATTATCGCTCGTATTCATTATCGCGGTCGGGTAAAACAATGCTTAGAGTTAATTAAATCAAAATATGAAATACATGCTGGGTGTTATTTATATTTAAAAAATACTGGAAAAAAAGTAGGAGAAATTTTAAATTCATCATATAAAATTGATGATGTTTTTTTTGGCCTAGCAGTAATAGAATCTGATAAATTAGACAATGAGCTATTTGCAGATCGTCTCGAGAAGGAAAAAATTAATATTATTCCTTACTGTATAAACGATATCACGCAACACTAAATGAAACTTCTTTTATAAATATATATGTATAATTCAAGAAAATTTTTTATCATAGTATTTACTATATGCATAGGATTATTGATATTTGGTCTATATTTAGAACATGTTCATGATTTAGAAGCTTGCCCACTTTGTATATTCCAAAGAATAGCCTATACAGCAATCATTTTTATTGCATTAATAGGAGCTATTCATAATCCTAGAAATCTACTACAAAACATATATAAATTATTAATGGTTATTTCGTCTATAACTGGCGCCACAATAGCTGGAAGACAGATATGGTTACAACATTTGCCACCAGAATTAGTGCCCGAGTGTGGTCCTGGCCTTGATTATATGTTTAATGTTTTCCCATTTGGAGAAGCACTAAAAATGATCTTTACTGGCTCTGGTGAATGTGCCGAAGTTAAATGGAGATTTATTGGTCTCAGTATTGCTGAGTGGAGCCTTATTATGTTTATAGGTATTTTTATTACTACTATGCTTTCAATTTATACCTCTAGATACAAAAAATGCTAATTAATCTAAGAACTAAAGTAAAGAACCAGATTCAGTTGCTTTGATTTGGGCATCTACAACTGAGATTGCAGTTGCATTAACGATACGTCGAACAGTAGAAGATGGGGTTAGAATATGCACTGGATGATTCAGGCCTACTAGAATTGGTCCGATTGAAACTCCTTCACCAAGAACCTTAACTAAATCATAGGCAATTTTTGCGGAATCCAGATTTGGCATCATTAACACATTAGCATTATCAATAAGCTTAGAATAAGGTAAAATACGGCGACGTATATCTCCTATTAATGCAGCATCTGCACGTATAGGCGCATGTATTTCTAATTCTGAACTTTGCTTTATTATAATCTCCATCGCTGAGGCCATTTTTTTACTTGTTTCAGATGCAATATCATCTCCATTTGAAAATGAAAGTAAGGCAACTCTTGGGGTAATTCCAAAACGCTTTACTGTTTCTATAGTGAGCAAAGTATTCTCTGCTATTTGTTCTGCTGTTGGATTAATTGTAACAGCTGTATCGCAAATAAAATAAACACCTTTTTTTACCATCACTACATTGACAGCCGCTGCCTGATTAATTCCATCTTTTATACCAAGATTATCTTTAGTAATATTAAAATGTTTATGATAGCGTCCATTAGTTCCGCAAATTAAAGCTTCTGCTTCTCCTTTGTTTATCATATGTGTTGCGACAAAAGTATTAAGCTCCAAAATATTTTCAGCAGCAATATTATTTTTTACTACATACTTATGTGGATTTACAATAGTGATATCTTTATTGACACGAAGACGAAGTCCCATCTGCTTTATTCTAGATTCGATTACCTCTTCATTCCCAATCAATATAGGTTTCGCTATACCTTCATCTAATACTGATTGCACAGCATGTAATATTTTTTTTTCTTCACCCTCTGCATAAATAAGTTTTCTAGGATCATTTTTAGCTTTTTCGAACAAGGGGCGCATTAAAATCACTGTTTCGAATATATATTGCGATAGATGTTGTCGATACAGATCCATATCTTCAATGGGTCGTGTTGCGACACCACTATCCATTGCTGCCTGTGCGGTAGCAGGCGCAAGCTTAACTATTAAGCGAGGATCAAACGGTTTTGGAATTAAATATTCTTTTCCAAATTTAAGTTCCTCTCCTCCATATGCTGCAACAACTGCTTCAGGAGTTTCCTCTTTAGCTAAGTCAGAAAGCGCATGAACAAGCGCAATTTTCATTTCATCATTAATTGTTGTTGCGCACACATCAAGTGCTCCTCGAAAAATAAAAGGGAAACACAAAACATTATTAACCTGATTTGGATAATCAGATCTGCCTGTGGCAATAATTGCATCTGAACGTGTTGCCTTAACTTCTTCAGGTAAAATTTCTGGGACCGGATTAGATAAAGCAAAAACTAATGGGTTTTCAGCCATACTTCTGATCATCGCTGGTTTTACGACACCAGGGCCCGATAAACCAAGAAAAATATCTGCGCCCTTCATAACTTCTGAAAGTGTTGTTAATTTCGTTTTACTTGCAAATATTTTTTTGTGCGAACTTAAATCAAGCCGAGTATCTTGAATTACACCTAGACGATCAACCACAAAAATATTTTCTTTCTTTACACCAAAATCACTTAAAAGCTTTAAACAGGAGATAGCTGCAGCACCAGCACCAGATACAACTAATTTCACTTTTGAAATATCTTTGCCAACTATTTCTAATCCATTCAAAATTCCTGCTGTAACAATTATCGCTGTGCCATGTTGATCATCGTGAAATACAGGGATATTCATTTTCTTTCGTAATTCCCTTTCAACTAGGAAGCATTCTGGCGAACGAATATCCTCTAAATTAATTCCGCCAAATGTAGGCTCTAAACTAGCAATGATATCAATTAATTTATTTGGGTCTTTTTCGTTGATTTCTATATCGAAGACATCAATTCCGGCAAACTTTTTAAACAATACACCCTTACCCTCCATTACTGGTTTTGCTGCAAGCGGCCCTATATCGCCTAACCCAAGAACGGCAGTACCATTGGTAACGACGGCAACAAGGTTTGCGCGTGATGTAAGCTCTGCTGCAAGCCTGCTATCGCTAGCGATAGCTTTACAAGGCTCAGCAACACCTGGACTGTAGGCAAGCGCTAAATCACGTTGATTGGCTAGTGGTTTTGTAGCAGTAACTTCGATCTTTCCGGGAGTTGGAAAGCGGTGATAATCCAGTGCTGATTTTTCAGATTCTTCTGTCATTTTTATTATTTTAATATGAGGCTGTACATCTTATAGCTATATGTATAATTTTAAAAGGGAGATCCTGAGGGCTTACTGCCACCCGCTCCTTTTAATATTTTTGCTAAACCGCCTTTATTTGAGAATTTCTTCATCATTTTTTGCATATGATTAAATTGTTTTAATAATTTATTAATATCCTGAATTTTTGTTCCAGAACCAGAAGCAATACGTTTTTTTCTTGAGCCATTAATAATTTTTGGTTTAAATCTTTCTTTAGTTGTCATTGAATCAATAATAGCTACTAATTTAGTAAATTCATGATCGTTGATTTGTGTGGCTAAATTTCCTGAAATTTTTTTAGCACCTGGTAATTTATTAATTATACTACCTATTCCACCCATACTGGACATTTGTTTTAATTGGTCTCTAAAATCTCCTAAGCTAAATCCCTGTCCTTTTTTTATTTTCTTGTTAAGTTTAAGCGCTTTTTCTTTGTCTGTTTTTTTCTCAACCTCTTCTATTAAGCTTAAGACATCTCCCATACCTAATATTTGAGAGGAAATTCTATCCGGATTAAATAGAGATAAATCCTCACTTCTCTCTCCAACACCAATAAACTTGATGGGCTTACCGGTTATGTATTTGACCGTCAATGCAGCACCGCCACGTGCATCACTATCAGCTTTAGTTAAGATACTACCTGTTAATGGTAATGTATTATTAAATTCAGCTGCAGCATTAACTGCATCTTGCCCCATCATACTATCAATAACAAATAAGGTTTCGATAGGGTTTAGTATATTATGAAGAGATTTTATTTCATCCATCATTTCGCTATCAACATGTAAACGTCCCGCACTATCAACGATAAGAACATCGAAAAGTTGTCGTTTCGCAGTGACTAATCCATTCCTTACAATATCACTAGGCTTATCTGATTCTTTACTTTCTAGCCACGATAGATCATTTTCATTTGCTAAAATTTGCAACTGTTTTATTGCTCCTGGTCGATAAACATCGCAACTAATAAGAGCAACTTTTTTATTTTCCCTTTCTCTTAAGAAAACTCCAAGTTTAGCGCATGTTGTTGTTTTTCCTGCGCCCTGAAGTCCTACTAAAAGAATAACAGCTGGTGGCTGCGTATTTAATTTTAAAGGTTCATTATTATTTCCCATTAGAGCGATCAGCTCTTCGTTAACAACTTTAATCAATGCTTGACCTGGTGTTAGAGAGCTTAGGACTTCTTTCGTAAGAGAACGTGTACGAATATCCTCAATAAAATTTCGTACAACAGGCAATGCAACATCAGCTTCCAGTAACGCCACGCGAACATCGCGTAGCCCATCATTAATATGTTTCTCCGTCAAACGACCATATCCGCGTAGATTTAAAAAAATATCTGTCAATTTTTCAGAAAGGAGGTCAAACATAGTAAACTTGGAAAGTATTAGAAATATTTTTCATTATAATTTATTCAATAAATAACTAAAAATCGGTTATTTTTCCGAATAATGGTAAAGTATTAAATGCTTTATCATTAAGTACAATTATTGTTCTATCGCTAGATATTAAAATTATTAATTATGGATATTCAACCTATTATAACAATATTATTATATATAGCTGCTACATTACTTTTGGCAGAAAATGTCTTCAATGTTTTAGAAAAATTCACAAAAAATAATTTGATTATCTTAATTCTTGGTATTTTCGCTTTATCTCTACATGCTGATATATTAAATCAATCTATATTTTTACAAACAGGCTTTGATTTTGGATTTTTTAATATCATTTCAATCATTGGATGGCTTGTAGCTTTAATCGTATTGATTACATCATTTTTTCAGCCTATCCAACAATTACTATTAGTTTTATATCCAATTGCTGCAATAACAATACTTTTAGAACAGCTCTTCCCAAACGACAGAATATTAGAACAATCCTTACCAATGGGACTACGTATTCATATACTACTATCTATTTCTGCTTATAGTTTATTAATGATTGGTACGCTGCAGGCTCTTTTATTAGCACTTCAAGATAAATTTATAAAAAGTAAACAAATCTCAAAAATTATAGATATATTACCCCCGCTGCAAATTATGGAACAATTACTTATTCAAATTATTGTAATTGGTTTCTTTCTTCTAAGTCTAAGCCTAACAAC
>Ga0209403_10003785_pt1 | contig 16894 bp, 10 predicted proteins | sample ArcticOcean_MG_C_8_FD_187440 | JGI IMG/M metagenome (GOLD analysis project Ga0209403, IMG submission 187440) | Marine microbial communities from western Arctic Ocean - ArcticOcean_MG_CB11_86 (SPAdes) (version 2) | ecosystem: Environmental > Aquatic > Marine > Oceanic | place: Arctic Ocean... | reverse complement strand
TCGGTCTGGATGGAGTATCCGGGGTACCCGCATCAGGGTCGAGTTAGTGGTCCTCGGGATCGCCCTGCTGATCGGCGGCTCGATCGGACTCGGCACCCTGCTCTTCGCGTTCCTGATGGGCCCGAGCATGCAGGGGGCGTTCAAGCTGTTCCGAGTGTCGAAGGACCCGTCCCCATCGTTCGCGGTGGAAGGGCCGGGCGTGGCAACAGCTCCGCCTTCGGTGGCAGAGGGTCAGATCTAGGCATCAGATCCTCCTCCGCCTCCGCTCGCCTTGACTCATCTCACCCTCTCGAACATGATGCGGTCACAATTGAATCTGCGGGTGGGCCATACGGAAGCCGGTGGGAATCCGGCGCGGCCCCGCCACTGTGAGAGGTCCGAGAGATAATTTCTCGGAACGTCGGGTCAAGAAGCCACTGGGGAATCCCTGGGAAGGCGACCAAGGCGGCCTTAAGCCAGTAGACGTGTTCCAATCCGCGCCTAATCAGGTCTCCGAAGGGGAGGCTCAGGCGTAACAGACGATGTTCTCGTCGTTCCCTGTGCTTTCGTGAGAGAGGACAGGGCTTTTTGTTGGGCCTCCTCAAGTCTCGCCCTCGTGTGACCGCCACCGATCCCACGCGGGTGGGACGAGGAGACGAGATCATGCGCGTTGGCGTAGCTTTCCTGCTGGCTGTTCTGGGCACGGCATCGACCGTCCAAGCCCAAACCCCCTCGGCACCGGACTTCGAGATCGAAGGGTTGGTCGCAACCGCGACTGCGGTCCCCCTCCCCCTGAGCGCGTTGGGTGCACACGTCACGCTTCTGAAGGGTGACGATCTCCGGGCCCGCGGCGTGACCCAGGTGCTCGACGCCCTCCGCGAGGTTCCCGGAGTCGTGGTCATTCAGGGCGGCTCGTTCGGCGCGATCACATCAGTGTTTCTGCGCGGCGGTGAGAGCGACCATGTCCAGGTGCTCGTTGATGGCGTGAAGGTCAATCAACCGGGCGGGGCTTACGACTTCGCATCGCTCACGACCGAGAACATCGAGCGAATCGAGATCGTGCGTGGGCCGTCCAGTGCATTGTACGGATCCGACGCGATGAGCGGAGTGATCCAGGTCATTACGCGGGCCGGGTCGGGTAGCCCCCGGGGGTCGCTCGCGTTTCGAACCGGGACGTTCGGGCGTCAGGATTTCACAGCCGACTTGGCCGGGGGGACGGATGATGTGTCCTACGGATTCTCGGTCTCTCGACTCCACACCGACGGCATACTCCCGTTCAACAACCAGCACCGGAACACGGTGCTCAGTGGCAACGTCGAGCTACGCCCCGATGAGTCTACATCAGCACGCCTCTCGGTTCGCGGCGTAGAGCGGAAGTATCACTTCCCTACCGACGGCTCGGGAAATGTCGTCGATGAAAACGCCCTGGCGTTCGAAGACGCGGTGTCCATCGCGCTCGACGTGTCCCGGATCGTTTCGGATCGACTCGAACTCCGAGCTCTCCTCACGTCCTATGGGACCGACGGTGGCAGCGATGACCTCTCGGACGGACCCGCCGACACCCTGGGTTTCTATGGCTTCACGAGCCTGAATTCCGTGAGCCGCAGGGCTGCGGATGTTCGCGCCAATATTTCCCTCACGACCGCAACCATCGGAACGCTCGGATTCGAGCTGGAAGACCAGACACAGAGGTCGTTTAGTAAGTCGCTGAGCCAGTTCGGCGCTTCCACGGGCCGCAGCGACGACGACCGATGGAACCGTGGTGCCTATGCTCACCTCGTGACGAGCGTTGGAGCGCTTTCCGCGAACGGCGGCGTCCGGGCGGAGGACAACGAGCGGTTTGGACGGTTTACCACCTGGCAGATCGGTGCCGCCTATGCGTTCAGCGAAACGCGGCGCATCCGTGGTGCCGCAGGCCGCGGGGTCAAGGAGCCGACGTTCTTCGAGAACTTCGCGGCCGGGTTTGCACGAGGTAACCCGGACCTCGATCCGGAGCGCTCGACTTCGTGGGAGATCGGGGTTGAGCAGGAATTGGTCGGCGGTGGGCTAGTGCTCCACGGAACGTACTTCGATCAGAGCTTTCGGGACCTGATTCAGTATACGTTCTCGACCCCGACTCCCACCGATCCGAACTACTACAACGCGGCCGCCGCGACCGCACGAGGTATGGAGGTCGGTGCGGTGGCGACGGTGGGTTCTTTGCGGGCGTCGGCCGACCTTACCTGGCTCGACACCGAAACGTCCGACTCCGGCTTTGACGATGGTGAAGGCGCGACGTTTGTGGAGGGAGCCGCTCTTCTGCGTCGGCCGGGGACCCAGTTCGCCGCCTCGGTCGCCTATGCCGTCTCTCCCGAGACGAGTCTAAACCTTTCCGCCCGGCGAGTCGGTGAGCGCGAAGATCGTGATTTCACGGGCTTTCCGGCGGCGGCGGTGACCCTGGACGCCTACGCCGTAGTCGATGTGGGCGCCGAGATATGTCTGATCGAGCCGGCCGATGGCCGACCCGGGTTCACGGTGACGTTCAGGGCCGAGAACCTGTTTGATGAGGGGTACCAGGAAATCTTCGGGTTCGGTGCGCCGGGCAGGGGGCTCTATGTCGGTGGACGGATGACGCTGGGAGGGAGCTAGGAAGAGCGGGCGGCGCCAAAAAGAGAGGCGGGAGGGGATTGCCCCCTCCCGCCTCGCAAGACGCTAGCTAAACAGAGACCCCCTAAGGTCGGTCAGTCACTGCCGCCACTGCCGCTAGTGCCGCTAGTGCCGCTAGTGCCGCTAGTGCCGCTAGTGCCGCTAGAGCCGCTAGAGCCGCTAGAGCCGGTCCAGTCGCCCAGTGTAACGTTACCCTCCAAGATCGGGTTGCTATTAAACGTGACAGTGACCGAGTCACCAACGATTGTCACACCAAACCCGTCACTGGAATCGATAGTTGCGGAAGAGGAACTGCCAAGCGTAAGGGTCAGTTGGCCAGGACCGGTGCCGCCGGTTACGATCGTCCCGGTTGTCGCGAGGGTAAGTCTGCACGGATCCACCACAAGAACTTTCCCATTTAAAAGCCCCGCCGTTACCGTGAATATGCACGACCCGAACGTCATATTCCCTGTGGACACACCGCCAGCAGAACTGATCTCGAACGTACCGCCCGCTTTGAACGTGACGGTCGTCGTAACGCCGGCCAAGCTCGGATCGAGTGCCGCACCAGAGGCAAACACAAACGCTTGGCCTTCAACGGCGGTGGTCGTTCCCGAAGTTGCCGGAACCACCACGCTAATCGCAGCTATGCTCGGCGGCGGTGGAGGTGGCGGTGGCGGTGGCGGTGGCGGTGGTGGTGGAGGTGGCGGTGGCGGTAGCGTTGGCATTGGCGGTATGACCACATCATCACTGCAGGCGCTGATCCCGCCCCCCAAGAGCAGGAACGCTGCAAAAGTCCAAACGATATTTCGAGTCCTGAATTTCATTGCACCATCTCCGGTGTAAAAAACCATCTCCGGTAACAAAGGGCCCGCTAAGAGGAGGGCAGTGATTGCAAACTATGCACACACGCCTCTGCAATCAATGCGTTCGTTTATGCGCCTTCCATTCCGTATACCCTAATGCGGCTATCTCCAGAACCGAGGGTCCGCCACCGCCGCCTTTACGGAGGCTGGGTGGAGGCGGTCGCGATCAAGGTAAATCTGGTGCAACCCAGAGCGCGGGGGGAGGCTCCGAGCGACATCGCCTCGGATAATGTTTCGGTCCGCGAACACGATGGACTGCTGCCCGTACCTCCATTCGGCGGGGGCTCGCACTCGTACTCGGCTCGGCGGAAGGTCCCTGCCAAACGTGAGGGGAAGGGCAATCCGAATACCCGCCACCGATCCTCGATCAGAGTGACGAAGAACCAAGCCGATTTCCGTGTCGGCGAAGAACCTGCTCACATCGACGACGACGCCGTGATCCTCGTCGAGGAAACGACCCGCCGTTACAGTTAAACGGGCGTCTGCCGACGGCACGAGCAGGCGAGCCCTTCCTAGGGCGAGCAGCCGATCAAGCTTTTGGCGGCGGTACCCTACGGCGGCAACATCGGCTCCCAGCGTTACGAGTCCACCCCATAGGCTGAGCGACGCTTCCTGCCTAATTCCAACGTTCCCTAGATCGAACCGCCCGACACTCCATTGGGCGACTAGGGCCGAACGCCCAGACAAAGACCACCATCGAGCATGATGAAGCAGCGCTCGATCCAGCTCTGCCTCGGGCAGAGTTGACCGGCTGGGGCCCATCCTGTAGTGCTCGGTCTGACCAATAGGAATTAGATATTGCGCCTCCAGTACGGTACCGCTGAAGAGCGTGAAGCGAAGGTTTGGCTGAAGCGAGAACCTCGCATCGAAGACACCGAGGTCCCAAAACGCGAGCGTCTCAATCAGGGGGTTTAACGTCAGGTCAGCCTTGAAAAAACTCGAATTCACGGATCGATCGATCGGGCCAGTCAGCGAACGCGGTGCTTCGGGGTATCGGACAGATACGCGTTCCTGAAACACCTCGGGTCTGATCGCCCCTTCGAGGAACCGTAGAAGGTCTTCGCTCGTCAGGTCGACCTGCAACGCCCGCACATTCGTCTGCTTCAGCACGATCCGGACGCCTTCAACTCCTTCCGGCAGGTTGTGCCCGACGCGTCGCAGCACACGCGCGAGGCCATCCAACTCGTGCTGATTGTAACGTCGGTTCTCATACTCAATCCTGAGCAAATCACCCTCTCGCACCGAGACCGAAATGTTCTCGAAGCCGTCATCCGAGAGGAGCTGAGCCAAGACGGCAACGGTGCTGACCTCGGGATCGGTGCCGAGCGGAGTTAACCGCTGAGCACTCCGCGGACCTCGCTCGACCCAGTCTTGATCGAGTGCCGCGCGGAGGGACACCGCCCAAGTCACCCCCTCACCCTCGGTCCAGATCACATCGACGGTAGGCCGCGGCGCGCCGCGCCTAACGAGCGACTCAGGGAAAGGCTGGAGACGCAGGCCGCCGCGGAAGCGCTCCGCATCGTAATCGCCAAGGAGAGTGACTTGCCGTATCGGTGACGCTTCGATGCCACCGAAGAAGCCCCTGAGAACACCCGCATCCCAGCCGTAGCCGGCCGAAAGCCGGGCCCGCCCCCAAAACGTCTTACTAACGACGCCGTATCGCGCCTCGAAGAGGTTGCTGGCCCCTCCAAAGTCTTGGGCTCCGATGGCAATGGCCGGGAGGGAGGCGCTCTCTTCGAGCAACAAGAGCTGTAGGTTAGCTGACAAATCACGTGCCAACCACGTGCGCTCGACCAACTCGATCACTCCGGCATTTCGGATGAAGATAGGCTTTTGGAGCTCACTCGACACCACCTCCGAGCCACGGCCCGAAATCACGATTCTCGAGAAGAGGCCTACCGCGAATTGGATGTTGTGTTGTCCCGCGATCGCGCCAGGACTGAATTGTCCGTAATTCGGCGTGCGATTGTAGCTGAGGTGAGCATATCCCGGAGCAATGGTGCCAGCATTCGGAATCGCTATCACACCCGGCAACCCAGCCATGCCCAGGCTGATCGGAGGCGCATTGAGGCCGTCCCCTCCTGCGCTCTGCTGACCCTCGACATCGATAGGTAGAACAAGGGTCAGAACGCCCAGAATAACAGCGGGCGCCATCCAACATCGGGTTCGGCCCCGTATAGTGCGGATAAGAATCATGGCCCGAGAACCTATGACGCCTCGCCTGAGGGATCAATCTGGGTGATCCGGTGAATCGTCCGAGACGGAGCACGCACCATCGGTATCTAGAAAAAAAGGTTAGGCTTGGTTGGCACCAGTGGTCGAGGGCCGTGGGCGCCACCCCCGAGAATCCAACATGGAGCGGCGCCGCGATGATGACGGTATCCCCGTTCCATGACGACGGAGAGGAATAGATCATGAGGACTCGCTACTCGCGCCTGGCAACGCTGCTTGCCCCCGCGCTTTTTCTCCTAGGCACCGCCGCCATGGACACGCAGCAGGCGCTAACCTTTGAGCAGGCTGAAACCGCCGTGGCTGCCGCCGAGGCTGAGGCGCGGCAAAACGGATGGAACGTCACCATCGTCGTCACAGACGCCGACGGCGTTCCGCTCATGGTTACGAGACGGGGAGGTGCTTCGACGCGCACCTTTTCGATCGCCATGGCCAAGACGAGGACCGCCCTGGCCGCTGGCATGCCGAGCGGCGACTACGGCCAAGGGCTCGCTGACGGCACGATCACCGACACGATTCCGAACGGCACCACCTTCGAGGGAGGGTATCCGATCCGCATCGGTGGCGAGATCGTCGGCGCGATGAGCGCGAGCGGCGTACGGGGCTCTGAAGATGCGCAGGTCGTTCGGGCGGGCCTCAGCGCGATCGGGGCGAGCTTCTAGGGCGCACGACGACCGACAGGAGGGTTCCGATGAGGGAAGCCACGTGCCATGAACGTGATCGCGCTGAGTGAAAAGGCTACGATCAGGGAATATCGGATTGAGAGCCACCGCGAGGCGCTAGCGGACCGGCTCACGGCGTTGGAGAAACTGACGAGCTGACGTTTTTTTTCGCGTGCTATGACACTGTTCCTGGCACTGTTGTCTTCTGGTGTCAAAGACACATAAAGCCCGACAGCCGTAACTGGCTGTCGGGCTTAGTCTTACATCAGTGGAGCCAGCCGGGACCGAACCGGAGACCTCTAGCTTGCAAAGAATGTTCGGAAGTACCCGATTCCGATGATTTTCGGGTAGAATATGGCGTTCTTGCCCGTTCTTGCCCGGTCAGAAGGCGTTCCATAACCGTTTTTAACCGCTCTGCGAGATGCAATCGGGATGCAAAGCGGGCCACTCCTTTAAACTGGCATCTATCGGACCGAATACACCGAGTTCAAGTTAGAAATTAGGAGTTCTTTCTTTCGAGATCATCGCTATGAAATTCATCCGATTAACTGTTGCACTATTCCTCCTAGCTTGTGGAGGTGGTGACGGAGGCGGATCTACTCCCACGGCCCCGACTACACCAACTCCTCCAACGCCTGTAGCGACCTCGATCACGCTTTCGGCGACGAGCCTAAGCCTCTCATATATAGGGGAGACGCAGCAGCTCTCCGCTACAGTCAAAGATCAGAGCGGCGCGCCGATGAGCGCGACCGAGGACGCGGGTGGGACGGCCATATCGGGTGCAACGGTGACGTGGGCGTCGTCTGATACCACCATCGCGACGGTCTCGTCCGCAGGGCTCGTGACCGCAGTTAGCAACGGCACGGACACGATCACGGCGACCTCTGGCTCAGCCAGGGCAACGGCCGAGATCACGGTCAATCTGGCGGCGGCGCCAACCCTGGACGCGATCACGGTCAACTGGACTGAAGGTGCCGCCGCCACGATCACCGGCACAGGCTTTAGCGCGACCGCGTCGAGTAACACGATCACGGTTGATGGACTGACGGCGTCGATTACGTCAGCCAGTATAACAGAGCTCCAGATCACCGTGCCGACATCTGCCTGTAAGCCGTCCCGTGTGGTAGACCTAGTAGTGACAGTCGCGAACGTGAGCGAAAGCGCGACAACGACCGTCGGGGTGAAGCCAGGGAAAACAATATGGGATCTCGATGTAGGCGGTGGCGGCTACACGGTCGGTGGTGACTGTCTCCACCTGGCTGCCGGGAGTGGTTCGGAGAAGTATATCATAGGTATCATGTCGAGTTCGGAGGCTGTGACCTCGCTCACTGCCTTCACACAGACCGCGATCGCGGGCACCACTCTAGCGGCCAGCCTAGCGGCTGATGATGCTCCCGACATCCAGTTCACGAGCGAAGACGTTGGCTACTTCGAAGCTCCGATCATCGCAGCTGACAATCTTCCAGCAGCAGCCCGCGCGCCTTCGCAGCAGGTGTTTAGGGATCCCGAATATGAAGCACAAATGCTTGCTCACGCAGAAGCAGAGGCTCGCCGTTGGGAAAATTGGCGTCGGACAGAAGAGGAGCTGATTTTGAGGCAAGCGGGGCTTGCAGCCATGGCTCCCGGTTTGATACAAGCTAGCCCCAGGCCTTTCACTCTACTGGATGAGATCGGTGACACAATAACACTCAAGGTTCATACGAGTGGCAACCTCTGTACTGGACTCTACGAAAATGTTGCTGCAGTCGTACGATATATCGGCACGTCCGGAATCTACATGGAAGACACGGGGAATCCGCTTACGGAATCCTTCACTGCGGCGGAATACGCCGCCTGGGATGCGACCTTCAGCGGAACGACTCTACCTGTGATCACGAATTACTTCGGTGAGTTCGTCGACAGTATCCCCAGCTATGGTGTTGTGGGTGATACACTCGGCCTTGATGCCGATGGACGGATCGGTGTGCTCGTGACAAAGGTAGTCAACTATTCAGAGAACCTTAACGGATTCGTGAGCCCCGGTGATTTGTACGCGACAAGCGCCTGTGCGATGAGTAATCAGGCGGAGATCTTCTACGGGCTTGCTCCGGACCCCGCTGGGCTACACGCCCGCGGCGAAATAACCAAGGAGAAAGTAGCCCAGGATATGCCGTCACTTATTGCGCACGAAGTGACTCATATCCTCCAGCGAACTCAGATAATTTACCGCGGTGCCGCATCTAAAGACAAATGGGAAGGCGAGGGTGGGGCAACACTGGCCGAGCAACTCGTGGGTAATGCAATCCTCGGTCACGGATCTGGACAGAATCTAGGTTGGACAGAATGGCTTGACGACTATTTTGGCGATAGGTGGTACACGGATTGGGCAAGCGACCTAAGAAGATACTTTGGCAGGGATGAAACCTCGAAGGTGGAAAATGCACCGGAGCAGTGCTCATGGCTGGCAGACGAAGATGCTGGCAACACTGGGCCGTGTAAGGGTGGAAGGGATGTCTACGGTGTGCCTGCCACGCTACTCCGGTTCATTCTCGATTGGTATGGTCCAGGTTACAGTGGCGGCGAGGCTGCGCTGATGCGCGACCTGACCAATTCTGATTATACCGGCTATGACAACTTGGTCACGACGACAGGTGCCAGTAGCTTTGCCTATATACAGCTGGTCTTTGGGATTTCCCTCTACCTGGATGGTCGGGATCTGGGGTGGGCGACGCCCGACTTCGGCTTCACTTCCTGGGACATCACAGGAATCGTTGCCAATTCCGCATGGGGAGATCCGAACTACGGCAGCCTTGACCCCTATACAAGCTCGGACGCGGAACCGACCTCAACTAAGTCCGTCAGGGGCGGATCGACTGCCTACCTAGAGTGGGAGCCACCGAGTTCACACGCACCAACCAGTTTCCGGATCAGGACGCCGGAGGGCGACAAGTTGCCCGACGAAATGGGCATGTGGATCTTCCGTATCCAGTGAGACTGATTCCCCTCCTCCTCCTCGCGACAGTGTCGTGTTCGGTGGGATCAGCTAGCCAATCTGTGTCTGTGGCACCACCCGAGTCGTGCCTCACAGGTAAGATTTTTTCCGTAGGCACGGATTTCGCACCAGCTACGATCCTTCGCCCAGATGATGGCCAAGAAATCCGCATCGCCGGTGAAGAGGAAAGCCGGATTCGGGTGTTGAGCGGTACGGTCGTGACGGTGTGCGGGGAACTGACGACAGATGCGAGAGATGTGAGCACAATCGAAGCTCAGTCCTTCGAGTTGCGAGCGGTCGACGGGATGACGGCCTATCTGGGCACACTACAGGAAGTCGATGGCGGCTGGCAGCTGCAACCGGAGCGGAGCGGATCCCCGGTCCCACTCTCCGGTGTGCCTGAGCAGCTGCGTGAGGCCGAAGGATCCCTTGTCTGGGTCGCCGGGACCTGGACAGATCAATTCTTCTCGGTCAAATCGTTTGGGCTAATGGAGCAGAGTTAGAGGGCTCCTAGTGCGACTCAACCCTATGGTAGCCCGACAGCGATTCGTGTGGCCTAGCCCCTAGTCCCTCCGTGACATCCGCCACACCCAGCTATCCAGCAGTGTTTCGCTCGTCCTGAGTTGCGGCTTTCGCGAGGGGTCGAAGCGGCACGGCTCAACCAGACCTACCTTCGTCTCACCTGCTCTTATTCCAACTTGCAGATCGATTGAAGGAGCCGCAGAAAGTTTTCCCCTGACAGCACACCGATTATGTACAAAATTGTGGGTTTGCTGATCATAATTGCTGCCGGAGGGTGACCCGCTCCCTTCGTAGGCCAAGGGAGCTCATCGATGTTTCTTCCGCTGCTGGCTTTTCTCCAGATCGCAGGCGGAGCTGTCAGTACGCACGACGGCACTCTCGGCACCCCTGTAGGGGCACCCGGCTCGCCCCTGCGGGTCCAGTCTCCCCGGGCCGAGTCCCAGCGCGCCGAGTTCCCTGGGGCTATCTCCGCTCGGGCCCGTGGTCCTCGGGCCGTCTCCGTCCCCGACATCTACAGGGGAACGCTGGGTCAGTTGGACGTGACCGTACCCAAGCTGGGAGCGGACCTCGAGGTGGACGGCGTTCTCGACGAAGCTGCCTGGGCCGACGCGGCCGTTCTCACCGGCTTCTCTCAGTACAAGCCAGTGGACGGGCTGCCGGCCGACGACAACACTGAAGTCCTGGTCTGGTACTCTTCCGAGGCCATCCACTTCGGCATCCGCGCCTTCGAGCCCCACGGCATACCGAACGCCAGCCTGGCCGACCGCGACAAGATCGCGACCGACGATCACGTCCAAATCCTCCTCGACACCTTCAATGACAGCAGAAGCGCGGTCGTTTTCGGGGTGAACCCCTTGGGTGTGCAATCGGACGGATCACGCATCGAGCAGGCTGTTTCGACGCGGACCACCAGTACGCCCAGAGATCCAGTCGATCTTAGCCAGGACTTCCTCTTCGAGTCGAAGGGTCGGTTGACCGAGTGGGGTTACGAGATCGAAGTGCTCATCCCCTTCAAGAGCCTCTCTTATCAGTCGGAGGACACACAGAGTTGGGGGATCAACATCATCCGCAGGGTCCAGCATTCCGGCCACGAGCAGACTTGGACGCCCGCGCTTTTGGGAAGGGCCTCCTTTCTGGCCCAGAGCGGAACGCTTCACGACCTCGCCGGCTTCGACCGGGGATTGGTCCTCGACATCAATCCTGTGGTCACCAGGGCCATCGACGGAGCGTCGCACACCGCGGGGTGGGAGTACGATGCGCAACAGCCCGAATTCGGTGGCAACATCCGCTGGGGCCTCACCAGCAACCTGACCCTAGACGGCACGGTCAACCCGGACTTCTCCCAGGTCGAGGCCGATGAAGAGCGAACCCAGTACGACCCTCGTCGTGCGGTCTTCTTCGCCGAAAAACGCCCATTCTTTCTGGAGGGTAGCGAGTACTTACAGGCCCCGAATCGCCTGATCTACACCCGTCGGATCTCAAGCCCCGTGGCAGCGACCAAGTTCACCGGGAAGATCGGGGGCACAGAGCTGGCCGTGCTGTCGGCGGCAGACGACAAGGCGTTGTCAGTCACCGGAGGGGACTATCCCATCTACAATCTCGTGCGCATCAAGAGGGACGTGGGAGACGAGTCCACGGTGGGGATCGCCTACACCGACCGCGTGGACGGCTCCGACTACAATCGAGTCGCCAGCGCAGACACCCGGTTCGTGTTCGGCGGTATCTACGATCTACGGATGCAGGGGGCGATGAGCTTCGATCGAGTCGATGGCACGGTCACGGACGGACACCTCTGGGACCTGAGCCTTGCACGGCGGGGCCGGCAGTTCGGCTGGGATATCCTCTTCAAGGGTTTGGACGACGAATTGGTGGCCCGGAGCGGATTTCTCAGCCGCGTGGGCACCGTCCAGCTCAGAGGGGGCACGGGCCTCACGGGCTACGGCCGGCCCGGCGCCAAGGTAGAGCGATACTCCGGGCGCGTCAGCCTAGACGCGAACTGGCGCCACGAGACGTTTCTGGCGGGTGAGGGTGTCGACGATTTATGGAGGGGTGTCGTCATTGGTGACTTGACGCTCCGGGGTGGGTGGGCACTCCAATCCTCGATCTATTTTGAGAAGACGTACTTTCCTGCCGACCTGTTTACCGACTACGCCATCGAGACTTCTACCGCCACCGGAACCGACACCATTCCCTTTGTCGCCCCGCCGGCGATCCGAGGATCCCAGTTGGGCTTCCGCATGACGCTGCCGAGCTCACAGCATTTCAGCGGCAGCATTTCGGGGTTCCTCGGCGACGACGTGAACTGGGAAGAGTGGACGTCCGGACACTTGGTCATCTTGAGGAGCACACTGGTCTGGCGGCCGACCGATCAGCTTCGCATGGAGGGCAGCTTCGAGCGCCGGCAGAACCTGCGCAAAGTCGACATGAGTACGGTGCGCATCCGCGACATCCCCCGACTCAAGATCGAATACCAGCTCACGCGAGCGATCTTTTTTCGGTTCGTGGGTCAGTACGATGCCACCAACGTCGACGACCTGCGCGACGATACCAGAACCGAGGACCCAATCCTAGTCCGTAACAGCGACGGCATTTACGAACCGGCTCTGGCCTGGGCGAGCAACGACTTTCGGGTGGACGGTCTCTTTTCGTTCGAACCCAGTCCCGGAACCGTGATCCTCGCCGGATACGGGAGCAGCCTGACCGAAGAAGACTCTTTCCGTTTCCAACGACTCGAGCGGACGAATGACGGGTTCTTCGTCAAGCTGAGCTACCTGCTCAGGATGTAGGGGCACTTCCAGGGGCACTGCTGTGCGTGACCCACTGACTTCAACCCTCGCATCTGACGCTCCCGCTTTCGTTCGACGTCGCGGAGGCTCAGGAAGAATCGGTGGTACAGCCAGACGCCGTGACCACCGATCTTCGCGAACACTTCGTCCAGGTACCAAATGGCTACCGACTCCAGAAGCTTGTTGGACGGAGATGATGATGACAGCAACCGTTGCTGACCCCGGAGCGCGAAGCGGTCAATTGGGAACCGGAGTGCTCACCGGAACTCCGACCGTCTTGATCATGTGCACCAGGATCTTCGCCGATTCGGTATCACTGGCGTTCTGAGACACCGTGTGGATGTCATCAGGGCTCTCATGGAACGTCTCCCCTGGCGAAAGGGTCACCAGCTCGCCCCCGGCAATCTGCATGTTGACCCGACCCTCCAGCACATAAACAACAACATGGGCATTGTGGCGGTGGGGCGCCGAGGCCTGTCCCGGAGCGAGGTCAACTTCCAGGACCAGGATCTCCTGGTTCTCCGCGAGCTCGGGCAACGGCAAGGTCAACGGCGGCTTGTTGGCCAGGTAGCCCGCGCCGCGCAAGGCCCGTCCTGGTAGCGCTCCCGTCGTCTCTCCGTCGGTCACGACAGCCTGGCCATTCACGAAAACGTGTCGCATCCCCACGGAGTAGTGGAACGGGTCTTCGAAGGTGGCGAGCCCGTTGATGGTCGCCGGATCGAAGACGACGACGTCCGCGAAATAGCCGTCCTGCAGCATGCCCCGTTCCTCGAGTTGCAGGATCTCCGCGGGCAAGGCGGCCAGTTTCCGGATCGCTTCTTCCCAGCTCATGATCTTTTCGTCACGCACGTAGGTGCCCAGCCATCGGGGAATCGTTCCCAGGTGACGGGGGTGCACCAGCGGCGGGAGGTGCTCGGTATCGAGGTCGATGGCGCTGCCGTCCGTGCCTCCAGCCACATAAGGCTGGACCATGACCTGTCTGAGCGTCTCCTCCTCGTTGTTCCAGTCGATGACGATTCCCCTGCCCTCTTGCTCCAAGACGACGTCCATAAAGACGTCTTCGGCCGGCTGCTCACGCATCTCGGAGACCTCTTCCACCAGCTTGCCGTTTATCTCTGGATCGTCGACCCCCAGGCGGACCCTGTGCCAACCGATGTTGGCGAGGTAGGGTTCTTCGGTCACAAAATCTCCGGCTATCCTCTCTCGTAGCACCGGGTCTCTGAGTCTTGCCAGCATCGCTTCGCGCCCGCCTTCTTGCGCCCAGGCGGGGATGTAATCAGCCAACCCGGTAATGCCCCAGGTGTAGGTATAAGAATCTCCCGTGACCTGCATGCCCTCCGCACGCGCTTGCTCGATGAGGCTCAAGAACTCGTCGGCGCGGGTGGAGGCCAGAGAATTCAGGTGAAAGAAGTGGATGGCCGCGCCCGCCATCTTGCCGATTTCGACCGCTTCGGTGATGGCCCCGGGGTCGGTCCCGTTCATCGTGCGCGCATGGTTGGAGTAGAGGCCCACACCGAGGTCCGCTGCCTCCTTGACCAGCGCCGCGAGCTCCTCCGTGCTCATATAGATGTTGGGGACGTAGCTCATCCCGGCGCTGACGCCCACCGCTCCCTCTTGTACCGCTTCGCGCACGAGGAGCTTCATCTGATCGAGCTCCTCCTCCGTCGGCTCTCTGTCCTCGTAGCCCATCACATAAGCACGGATGCCACCGGAGCCGACGTGGGATGCAATGTTGACGCCGAGCCCCTGCGATTCCGCATAGTCCAGAAACCCGCCGAAGGTGGTCCACTTGCCCTGGAGCGGCTCCGGTAGACCCATCTCCCTCTTGCCGCCGATGGGCCCCATGGACGTGGTCTCGCCATACACCTCGGTGGTGATGCCCTGAAGGGCGAACGACGGTCCGTGACCCCCGTTCAAGAGCCGGGTCCTATCCGAATGGCTGTGCATGTCGGTGAACCCCGGGGCAACGTACAGACCGGTCGCATCGATCTCGACCTCGCCCTCCCCGTCCACGTCGCCCACGCCCACGATGCGCTCGCCATCGATGGCGACATCGGCGATGACACCGGGCTCACCGCTTCCGTCGAACACCGTGCCGCCGCGCAGGACAACGTCGTATTCCGGCTCCCTCTGGCAGTTGGTGACGGCCATGACTAGACCGATGACAAGCACGATACGACGCTTCATGGTGGGCCTCCAATCGGGAATGTGGTTCGCGCAGCCGTATGCGTCGCGAGCAGCCTGGGGGGTATGCGAGGCGCATCCCTTGCTCATGGCAGGATCCCGACGCGTTCGTTCAGCTCGTCGATCCGACGGTCCCATTCGGCAGCCTGATCGAAGGCATCGGTCCAAAACTTGGGTTGCCAGAGACGCCGCAGCTCATCGGCTGTTCGCCCCTGTTGCTCGACCCAGGTGAAGTACTTGAGGTTGTGCAAAGCTTTTCGGTCGTAGTAGCTCAGCTCGCGCATGTTGTCGATCGCTATCCCTGCGAGGAACCGCGCATAGTCACCCACAGCGTCGCGCTCCGTGTATTCGCCGTGGAGCGCGTGCTGTTCTTCAAGACGCGACGCGTACAATTCCATAGAGTCGGTCAGGGGCGTGAAGAGGACATCCTCGGGCCCCATCTCGAAGTGGCGCGCGACTTTGATCGAAGCCGCAAGGTTGCAGATCGACGAGATGCCAAGCTCGTCGAGTCTCCCGATGGTCTCCTGCGGGACGCCCTGACCCACCAGGAGGTCTCGGCCCGCCCCCTCGTTGAACAAGCGCATCAGCCTCACGCACTGCTCGTCGTCGATCGCCACCACGACGTCCGTGTTCCGCACGTTGTGAATCCAGGGCACGTGCTTGTCGCCGATTCCTTCGATGCGATGCTCGCCGAAGCCACATCGGAGGAGCGTAGGGCACTGCAGTGCCTCGACCGCGGCGACCTTGAGGTCCGGGCTAACCGTTCGTAGATAATCGCCCGCTGCAATCGTTCCTGCGCTGCCCGTGGCGGAGACGTAGGCGGCGAGCCTGTGCCCCTTACCTCCGATCCGTTCGAAGACCTCTTCGACCAAGCCGCCCGTGACGTGATAGTGCCAAACGGCATTCCCCATCTCCTCGAACTGATTCAGGATCACATGGTCGGGTCGCGATTCTCTGATCTCCCAGCACTTGTCGTAGATCTCCTTGACGTTCGATTCCGATCCGGGCGTTGCGATGATCTCGGCGCCGATCGAGCCCAACCACTCGAAGCGCTCCCTCGACATTTCTTCCGGCAGGATTGCGACCGCTTCGCAGCCCAGCAGGGCGCTGACGAACGCGCCGCCACGACAAAAATTTCCGGTGCTGGGCCACACGAACTTCTGCGTGGCCGGATCGACCTCGCCCGAGACCAGACGCGGAACGAGGCAACCGAACGCGGCACCAACTTTGTGACATCCGGTCGGGAACCACTTCCCGCTCAGGCCGACGATCCGTGCCGGGACCTGGGTCAACTCCGGAGGGAACTCGATCCAGTTGCCCTGATTGAATCCACCGCCTTGTGCGACCGGCTCGTTCTTCCATGACACGCGAAAGAGGTTGGCTGGATGGACATCCCAAAGGCCGACCTCCGCCAACTCGTCGCGGATCGATTCTGGGATCTTCGTTGGGTCCTTCATCTGAGCGATGGTGGGCACTACCACGCCTCGCCGCCGGCAAAGCTCCACGATCTTGTCGGTCACTTGCCCACGCATCGAGCCCATTGCCCTCTTCCGACCGGTGCAGACAAACTACAGGCGTCCACGGAACGTCTCCTGTTCTGACGGACGGGGCACTCAACCGCCCTTAGAGAGTCGGGATGGTAAGGTGGTGGGTGATCGGGCGGCAAGAGAGCAAAACAGAGACCTCAACTCATCACTTACACGGAGGAAGCGCGTCGGGACTCGAAGTGGGCCACGCCCTAATCCTGCCCCGCCCCACTCAGGCCCGCAACTCAGGACGCGGACGTGGCCGCCGCGGGAGGCTGGAAGCGTCCCGAGACGATGAAGCTCGCGTACCAGCACGCGGACGCCGAGATGATGTTCACGGTGGTCACTGAGCCGAGAAGGATCAGAGAGGCATAGACTTACCCAATTACTTACCCACCCACCTCCGCCCTCCCTGGGCCAGGCAAGCGTAAACCACTGCAATTGCAGAGGTTACGCGAGTGGAGCCAGCCGGGATCGAACCGGCGACCTCTGGCTTGCAAAGCCAGCGCTCTCCCAACTGAGCTATGGCCCCTCGGTACTGCCT
>Ga0209403_10003783_pt1 | contig 16897 bp, 22 predicted proteins | sample ArcticOcean_MG_C_8_FD_187440 | JGI IMG/M metagenome (GOLD analysis project Ga0209403, IMG submission 187440) | Marine microbial communities from western Arctic Ocean - ArcticOcean_MG_CB11_86 (SPAdes) (version 2) | ecosystem: Environmental > Aquatic > Marine > Oceanic | place: Arctic Ocean... | reverse complement strand
ATCGATAATTTTATTGGTGAGTACGCACGCGGGCGCACACCGGTTCCTTGCATCGCCTGCAACCAGGTGGTCAAGTTCGACTATCTCGCCGAGCGGGCCCGGGGCTTCGGGGCGGACCGGCTGGCGACGGGCCACTACGCGCGAATCGCCGAGGTTGACGGCCGCCTGACGCTCGCGCGGAGCGCCGATAAGGAAAAGGACCAGACCTATTTTCTGTTTGGCATGTCGCAGGCGCAGATTGCACACACCGAGTTTCCGCTGGGCGATTTCGAGAAGGAGAAAACGCGTGAGATCGCCCGTCGCCTCGATCTTCACACCGCCGACAAGCCCGAGAGCCAGGAGATTTGTTTCGTTCCCGAGAACGACTACCGCCTTTTTTTGCAGGCGGAGGCGCCCGGCATCGATCGGCCCGGCGACATCGTGGATCTTGAGGGCAACCGGGTGGGCAGCCATCAGGGCGTGACGAATTTCACTGTGGGCCAGCGGCGGGGGCTGGGCCTGGGCGGGGGCGACCCGCGTTTTGTCGTGGGCCTTGAGGCCGAGACAGCGACGGTTGTTGTGGGCGAGCGATCCGCCCTTGAGCGCGAGAGTTTCCGCGCCGAGAAAGTCCGCTGGTCGATTCCATTTGCGGGGAGCGAAAAGCGCCTGTCAGTTCAGGTGCGCCACCGGCAAAAAGCGGTGCCGAGCCGTGTTGTGCCGCTTGGAGATGACTCAGTCGAGGTGTTTCCCGAAAATCCTACAGCGCTGGGCGCTGTTCCGCCGGGCCAGGCCGCCGTTTTCTATGACGGCGATATTCTTCACGGCGGCGGTTGGGTGGCGTGAGGGATTCTCTCTAGTCCAGCTTCACGCCCATCCGGACGGAGCTGTCGGTCCGGGTGAGGAACATCTTGAGATTTTTTTCTTTGAAGTACTGGTCGGTCGCCTCTCTCGCCCCCCGGCACCATCTATAATCGTCGATGATGAGAACGCCGCCCGTGTTCAGCAGCGGATACAGGTGCACGAGTTCATGGTAGATGGAACTGTACCAGTCGGTGTCCAGCGCCAGCAGGGGAATGCCCCCCGGCACCGTGGCGGAGATTGTTTCGTCCAACGGGCCTTTGATGAAAATGAATTTCTCCTCGGAATAGCCGGATGTGAGAACATTCTTGCGGACGGTCTCCATATTGCCGCCGAACCCCGAGCGTAGGTTGGTACCGGGGTGGCCCTGCGCTATTTCCTGGGCGGCGTCCTATTTTTCCTTCTTTTTATGCAGACAATTTTGGGCGGGTGCCTCGTAGGCAAAATAACGCTGGAATCGAAGGGATACGTTTACCAGGCCGATCATAACCGGAACCTCGACGAGCGGGCCGATGACGGCGGCGAATGCGGCGCCCGAATTGATGCCGAAAACCGCCACGGCGACGGCGATGGACAGCTCGAAATTATTACTGGCGGCGGTGAATGACAGGGTGGTTGTTTTTGGGTAGCCGGCCCCTATTTTCCAGCCCATCCAGAAGCTGAGCAGGAACATCACGACAAAGTAAATCAGCAACGGAGCGGCGATTCGAAGCACATCAAACGGAATCTGGACGATCATGTTTCCTTTGAGGCTGAACATGACCAGAATGGTAAAGAGCAGCGCGGTCAACGTGAGGGGGCTGATTTTGGGGATGAATTCGTTTTCGTACCAAGCGTGGCCCCTGGATTTGATGAGAACGAAACGCGTGAGCATTCCCCCCAGGAACGGAATTCCCAGATAAATAAAGACGCTCTCGGCAATCTGGCCCATGCCGATGGAAACAATGTTTCCGGAGAGCCCGAAAATCGGCGGCAAGACAGTGATGAAGATATAGGCATATACACTGTAGAACAGCACCTGGAATATACTGTTAAAGGCGACGAGGCCCGCGCAGTATTCGGTGTCGCCCTTGGCCAGCTCATTCCAGACGAGCACCATGGCGATGCAGCGGGCAAGGCCGATCATGATCAATCCCACCATGTACTCCGGATAGTCCGATAAAAACATGATTGCCAGGAAGAACATGAGGATGGGGCCGATGATCCAGTTCTGCACCAGTGAGAGGCCCAGAATCTTCCAGTTCCGGAACACGTCGCCGAGTTCTTCGTACTTCACTTTCGCAAGCGGGGGATACATCATGAGAATAAGCCCTGCCGCGATGGGGATGTTGGTCGTTCCCACCTGAAAGCTGTTAATAAATGTCTCTGTCCCTGGTGCCAGGCTTCCGAGACCAATCCCGATACCCATCGCCAGAAAAATCCATAGCGTCAGGTAGCAGTCGAGGAAGAATAGTTTTTTCTCGGCTGATTTTTCCCCTGTCATGGGATGGGGCGTTCGCTCCATTGGATTGCTCATTAGATTTCCTCTTGAACTGTTGAAGGGACTCGATTTCGGCTGCGTTGAGGTGTCCGCCTTTTGTTGTTTAGTCCGGCAAGCGTTTCCCGTGCAAAGAAAAAACATTTAACTTCGGTAGTACACACAAGGCGCCATCAGACCTTTTTCTCTTACGCGGGACATCATTTCGGCGTCCTTGCGTATCGTGCCCTCGGTTTCCAGGGATTTGAACATCCACGCCAGGGGCCCTTGTGTTTCTTTCGTGCCGTCGTTTCCGGCGAGACGATAGAAGTGCCAGCGGCCTTCCTTGCGCTTTTCAATTAAACCCGCTTGCAGAAGAAGGGCCATGTGTTTCGATATGGTGGAAGGCGCAAGTTCCAATAAGTCGATGGGCTGGCACAGGCAAAGCTCACCGTCCTTGAGCGCCATTAAGGCTCGCTCCGGGTTTCGTCGCTCATCGCTTTTGTGATGCTGAGGATTTGGCGCATACCATCTCATGATTCTATACTTCGCCCTGTAACGAAGTGTAGCTGTGAACTAAAATACCGCTACCTCGAATACGGTTACAGCGAAATTCAAGACCTTTACTGTTCGCAGGACTGGAATTTCTGATGTTATCTCATGAGCGCGGGTAAACAACTCGGGCCTCGTCAGGCGCTTTTGAGAGTGAATTTTTCTCTTCCGAAACCTGCTATTCTTAATGGGTAATATTTGGCACCTCTCATCCAACCCCGCCGGAGTTTGTCCCTATGCTCGAGATAAACAGCCGACTCAGGATTCCCTTGCGCGAGTTCGATTTTCAGTTTTCCCGAAGTTCGGGGGCGGGTGGCCAGAACGTCAACAAGGTGAATACGAAGGCCACCTTACGCTGGGATGTGGCGGGCACGGGGAGCTTGCCCGAGGAGGTGCGCCGCAGATTTTTTGATAAATTCCGCCGCCGAATCACTCTGGAGGGCGAGCTGGTCATGTCGAGCCAGCGGTTTCGCGATCAGGCTCGCAACGTGGCCGAATGCATCGAGAAGTTGCGGGTCATGCTCGAGGAGGTGGCGCGGCGGCCCAAGAAGCGCACGGCCACAAAGCCCACGCGGGGCTCAAAGGAGAGGCGGCTCAAGGAAAAACATCAGCGCTCGAATATAAAAAAGGCGAGGGGGCGTGCCCAGGCGGACGATTGAGGAATTGGCGGTTAGGCGGGGGCGTCCTCATCCTCCCGGCGCACCTTGTCGAAGTAGTGAAGCTGGGTGACTTTCTCTGGTTTCGTGTAAAGCCTTTCCATCTCGGGGACGGGGCAATCGAAGTCCTGGCACATCAAGCGGTGGAGCGCCTCGCGCGCGGCAACCGATAGCCTGTCGAGCCAGGTGTTCTCCTCGCCTCGCTTGCACCAGCTTTCATCGAAGCGCGAGAGTCCCGGAAGCTGGGGAGGCTCAATTTCCAATTGTAGGCGCTCATTAGGACCTCCTCTTTCCTAGCCCGGGGGCCAGGTCATCGCCCGCCCGCCGAGAAGATGAAAATGAAGGTGCCCCACCGTTTGCCCGCCATCGGCCCCGCAGTTGTTGACGATGCGGTAGCCGCCCCGGTCGGGGCCGTTCCTGGCCAGGCCGCGCTCGGCGGCGATGCGGGTGGCTACAAGGTGGATTTCACCGATCAGCTCTTTGTGTGCCTCGCCGGCCTCTTGAATCGAGTCGAGGTGCTCTTTTGGGATGATCAAGATGTGGGTCGGCGCGGCGGGGCTGATGTCCTCGAAGGCGAGCAGGCGCTCATTCTCGAAAACCTTGGTCGATGAAATTTCACCGGCGGCAATCTTGCAGAAAAGACAATCGCTCATGGAACCCTCCCGGAGCGGGTGGCTGGACAACGCGCCGATTTTAACCTCGACCGCAGCCCCTGACAATGATTTAGGCCCTATAGCCTGGGGAGGGCGTTTCGCGGCATAATCGCCGAATCACATCGGAGCCCTATCAGAAGGAGCCACGCCATGGGAATCACACAAGATCTTATCGGGCATGTCCACGAAATCAAGTACGACTCCCTTCCCGAGGAGGCGCGGGATCGGGCGAAATATTTTCTTCTCGATTATTTCGGCGTCGCCCTGCGGGCGAGCGAGGCGGGAAGCTCCCGCGTCTTCTACAATTTCGTCAAAAAACGCGCCCCCCAGGGCCCATGCCGCCTTGTCGGCGCACCCATCCGGACGGATGCCCCAAACGCTGCGCTGGCCAACGGCGGGGTGGCCCACGCTATCGAGATGGACGACGTGACGACGCGCTCGAGCCTCCACCCGGCGGTGAGCGTCATGCCGAGCACGATTGCCTGCGCCGAGGCGCACAACCCCGATCCCAAGCGCGTCATCGAGGCCATAGTCGCTGGTTATGAAGTGACCAACCGGGTGGGCAATGCGATTAATCCGAAAAGTCACTACGAGAGAGGGTTTCATCCTACGGGCACCTGCGGCACCTTCGCCGCATCAGTGACAGCCTCCAAGATCCTCGGCCTCTCGCGCGAGGCGACCTCTAACGCCTTCGGCATCGCAGGCAGCCAGGCGTCGAGCTCGATGCAGTTCCTCGAAACCGGCTCATGGACCAAGCGCCTTCATCCCGGCTGGGCGGCCCACAGTGGCATCATAGCCGCCTATCTGGCCCAGGAGGGCTATACCGGCCCCGAGGATATTATAGAGGGTAAGTACGGCTTTCTTCACGCCTTCAGTGATGATGCGCACCCCGAGTTCGTCAGCGAGCGGCTAGGTGAGTATTGGGAGATATGCGAGACGGCGATAAAGCCCCACGCCACCTGCCGCTACAACCACGGGCCGGTGGATCTGGTCATCCGCCTCTGCCGGGAGAACGATATTCATCCAGAGGAGGTCTCCCGCGTCGAGGTGCGCGTGCCCGAGACGGCGGTGATGGTGGTCGTTGAGCCGAGCGACATCAAGGTGAACCCGAAGAACGTGGTGGACGCGCAGTTCAGCCTGCACTACGCGGTGAGCGTCGCCCTTCTTCGGCGCAAGGCGGGGCTCGATGAGTTCTCCGACGATTTTCTGCGCTCGAAGGTCTACGCCTCTATTATCGACAAGGTGCAGTGCTACGGCGACGCGGAGCTTGAAAAGAAATTTCCGGACGAGTGGCAGGCGCACGTGAAAATCGTCACGCGGCGCGGCACATTTGAGGGCCACCAGGACAACCCCAAGGGCGATCCGAGGAACCCGCTCTCCTGGGATGAGTTAATCGAGCGCTTTAATGATCTGACGGGACCGGTGCTGGACGCGGAGACGAGAAAACTAATCGTCGAGCGTGTGCGCTCGCTCGAAAACTTGAAGAGCATCGAGGAGGTGACGTCGCTGGCGGCGATAGGAGAGGGCGCTCACGCCTAGGCGCCGTGTGGGTCAGGCAGATTTTGAGGTGTTTTTTTTCTTTTTCCCGGGCTTGATCGAGTCCGGGCTCCCGGTGCCGACCGCCTCGGCCATGCGCAGGAGTAAGCTGATTCCCATTCCCATCCGCGTGGCCAGACGCTCAAGCAGTTGGGTCGCCATGCCCGGGGTGTAGCGCCCGGGGTCCTTCGAGCCCAGAAGAAGCAGGCCAAGCAGCCGCTCTCCGTCGTGCAGGGGAATGATGGCGGTCGAGCGTAAATCAGAGCGTACATCCTCGGGAAACGGAGGCTCTCCCCCCCCTTCGAGCCCACCCGCCAGGAGCACGTCGCCCGGCATTTCGCCATCGTTCTCATTTATCAGGCGTATCCGGCCCGGCTCATCCATCTCCTCCCGCAGGGCCTCTTTGGCTGGCGCACATATGAGAAAACTCACATGTGCGAGTGAAAATCGCTCTTCGATCTCCTCGGCGATCCGGGTCAGGCTCGTCCCTGTGGGCGCGGGCCGGAAGAGAAGTGTTTCAATCGCCAGGAAATCTCCCTCAATCTGCTCGTTCTGGCGCACGAGTTCGATGGTCTCATCGAGGAGGGCCATGAGTTCCAAGCGCTCATCATTGAGGCGATCAAAGAGGCGGGTTCGGATGTCGATGAGGTTTTCCCCTGATTCGTTTTCCTTGAGGAGGCCGCTCGTTTGAACTAGTTCGGGATTGTCGAGAAAAAAATCGGGGTTCTCTTCTAAGAATTTCACAACTTGTTCCGCCGAGATCGGCGCCATCGGGCATCTCCAAGACATGAAAGGTGGCAATGCGGGCGGCAAAGCTACGGGCGGTAGGCTTTGGGCAGAAATTACAGGATGATTGTATCACTCTCAGCGTGAATAACAATATTCACAAAAGAATAGATGACAAATTCACTATAGATGGCGGTTTTCCGGGCATGGGTCGGGTCTCAAAATCGGTCGGCGAATCTGTAAATAATTTTTGAATAGTGCTAGAGTCCGGGCATCGGCCATATATGGAAAGGTGGCGTGGTACGGTTTTTCAGCCCGTTATGGCTTTTTTCCCAGCTCATGAAAAACTGATGAAAAATGTTCATCTGGGCCCCCGGGGCCCAGGGAGGTGATATGGAACCAGTTAATCCGTCTCGCACGACTATTGGCTTCATCGGAATCGGCAAGATGGGAACCCCCATGTCGCGCCATTTGCGCCGAGGTGATTTTACTGTACTCGGGTACGACACCGACCCTGCGGCGCTTGAGCGCGTCAAGCCCGACGGTGTTCAGGCCGCCGGATCGCTGGCTGAGTTGGCTGAGCGCTCGGACGTGATTATCACCATGCTGCCGAGCAGCGATATCGTCGAGCTGGTCGTGCTCGGCGAGGGCGGCGTCGCGGAAAATATGGCGGCTGGCAAGCTGTTGATCGACATGAGTTCGTCCTATCCTCGGCGGACGGCGGCGCTGGCGGAGAATCTGGCCAGTCGGGGTATTCTCATGCTCGGCGCGCCTGTATCTGGCGGCGTCATCGGGGCCGAAGCCGCAACGCTCGCCATCATGCCCGGCGGCGCCAAGGAGCTTGTCGATGCGGCGATGCCCCTGTTTGAAATCCTGGGTGGCAACATCGTTCACATTGACGAGGCGGTCGAGTCAGGCCACGCTATGAAGTGCGTGAATAATTTTCTCTCGGCCACGAATCTGCTCTCCTCGATCGAGGCCATGGCGTTCGGGGCGAAGCTGGGGCTTGACCCCAACAAGGTGCTCGATGTCGTGAACAGCGGCTCGGGACGAAACGCGGCCACTATAGATAAGTGGCCGCGATTTCTTCTGCCCCGTGATTTCACCATTGGATTCACCGTGGGGCTCATGCACAAAGACCTCATGATGGCCACGGACCTGGCCCGGGAGTTGGGCTCGACCATGTTCATTCTCAACCATGTGCGCGAGGTCTATAGTCTCGCGTGCTCGCGCTACGGGGCCGACGGGGATCAGGGCCTTTTGCTCGAAATGCTCGAGGAGTGGGTTGGGCAGACGGTTGGGCAGCCTCCGGGCACTGATCCTAAACATCCATAGCCGAGAAGTTTCGCCGCAGGGTTTCACCTTAATGGGAATACAGATTGTGGATGAGAAAATTGATTCGCTGTGAAATGTTCGCGCTCCGGACACCGATAATCGCGCTGCTCTTGCTGGTGGTATTCGCTACCGGAGGCTGTACCTGGTGGGATAATAACGTCGTCAAAAAGGTGAAGAATGTCACCAGCAGGCGGCTTACTGTCTCGACAGATCCGCCGGGCGCAGATGTTTTCGTCAACGATGTCTTTCAGGGAAAATCGCCGGTTACCCTGAATTATAAATACGGCATCAAGGATATGTGGAATGGATTTGTCATCGTGGTCCAGAAGGAGGGTTATCTTCCGGTACGGCGGGAGGCCTCCTACAAGACCGAAAGCGCCTTTTTTCGATTGATAAAAAAAAGGGGCCGGGCGGTGCGCGAAAATCGGTAAAATTGGCCGATTCAGAGACAGGGGCAACGTTGAACCGACCTTTTTTTGGACGGGTGCTTGAAATCCTTTGAAGTACATGTATTTCCACTGCCTTTTATCGAATTGACAATCCGCCCCTCCCATTGCTACAAGAAGAGGCTTTTCTGGGGCCGCCCCGGGTGGAGATACCTTGGAGGGGGCGCGATAATTTTGGCGGTTATCCGATTTCAAAAGGCGCGGGCGATGAAAAATCCGCGCGAATGATTTGGGCCTTTTGGCCTGGGAGATGCATCTCATGTACGCAGTGGTAGAAACTGGTGGAAAACAGGTTCGTCTGGAGCAGGGCGACTCGGTGAAGGTAGAGCGGCTTGATGGAGAGATTGGCGAAGCGATCGAGCTTGAGGATGTTCGCTTGATTGTCGATGGCGAAAACGTCGTCGCCGATAAGGGCTCGCTTGATGCCTCAAAGGTTAAGGCCGTCATCCGCAGCCACGGCCGGGGCGATAAGGTGTATGCCTTCCGCTACAAGAAGCGTAAGAACATTCGCACGAAGCGGGGACACCGCCAGTACTACACCGAGATTGAGGTGACCGATATCCTCACAGGGAGCGATTAGACATGGCGCATAAAAAAGCGGGTGGTAGCTCTTCGAACGGGCGCGATAGTGCGGGCCGACGTCTCGGCGTGAAACGTTTCGCGGGCCAGTTGGTCAAGGCTGGCGAGATTCTCGTCCGCCAGCGTGGAACGGTGTTCCATCCCGGCGAAAATGTTGGTTTGGGGAATGACCATACGCTCTTCGCCAAAACCAGAGGTAAAGTTCAGTTTAAACGAAAGGCGAAGGCCCGCCGCTTTGTGAGTGTAGAGCCCGCCGATTAAGTTCTCGTCCCTGTAATCCGCCGCGGCCCCACGATGTTTGTCGATACTGCTACTCTACATATTGAATCCGGCAAGGGCGGGGACGGGTGCCTGAGTTTCCGGCGCGAGAAGTTCATCCCCAAAGGCGGTCCGGACGGCGGACACGGTGGTCGGGGCGGCCACGTCATCTTCCGGGCCACCGACCACGTCAATACCCTTCTCCATTTTCGCCATCAATCAAGGCTCAAAGCTCAAGCCGGCCAGGCTGGCATGGGTAGCCGCAGGCACGGCTCCGACGGCGATGATCTGCTCGTCTCAGTTCCTGTCGGCACGATTATCCGCGACACGGAAACGGGCGAGTTAATCGCCGATTTTTCCGAGGATGAGCAAGAAATCGTCCTAGCCACCGGCGGGCGCGGGGGTCTTGGCAACGAGTATTTCAAAAGCTCGACCAACCGGGCGCCCCGGAAAACCACCAAGGGGGCGCCGGGCGAGGAGAGAGAACTTGATCTAGAACTCAAGCTCCTGGCCGACGTAGGGTTACTCGGAATGCCGAACGCAGGCAAATCCACCCTCATTTCCCGGATTTCGGCCAGCCGGCCCAAGATAGCGGACTACCCGTTCACCACCCTTGAGCCCAATCTCGGTGTGGTGGATTTGGGTGGCTATCATTCTTGTGTGGTGGCCGATATCCCAGGGATCATTCCGGGCGCGCATGCCGGCAAGGGGCTTGGCGCGCGCTTTCTTCGGCATGTGGACAGGTGTTCGCTGTTGCTTCATCTCGTTGATGCGAGTGTGCCGCTCGATCATGCACTCGCCGATATGGACGCGATTTCCGAGGAGCTTGAGTTGTTCTCGCCGGATCTTGCCAAAAAGCCGCGGGTAGCCGTGATGACGAAGCTCGATGTGACCGAGGCGAGGGAGCAGGCCGAGGCCCTTACGGCGGAGATCGAATCCCGGGGCTACGAAGTGGTTGGAATTTCATCCGTTTCGGGACACGGTCTTCAGGCGCTTATCGGTTGTCTTTCGCGGGCGCTACTGGAGCACGAGGAGGAGTCGAGGCGCCTTGAGGCCGAGGGCAGTGGCACCGGGGCGCAGGTCCCATGAAAAAATCGGAGCAGCTGAGGCGCAAGGATCTCTCGCTCAAAAACCGCCGTATTGTCGTGAAGGTCGGCAGTTCCGTTCTCACCTCGCCCGAGGAGAGCGGCGTGAACCGCCGGGTGCTCGGGCGAATCGTCTCGGAGGTCGCGGCGTTGGCCTCCTCGCGGCGCGAGGTGGTTCTCGTCTCCTCGGGGGCGATCGCGGCCGGCCTCAAGCGGCTGGGGATTCTGACAATGCCGGCGGGTATCCCGGAGCGGCAGGCCGCCGCCGCCGTTGGCCAGCCCATACTGATGGAGGCCTATAGCCGTGCCTTCAAGCGCCGGGGGCTGGACATGGGCCAAGTGCTCCTCACCCACGCGGATCTCGACGCAAGGGGGCGCTTTCTGAACGCTTGCAATACGTTCGAAACCCTTCTCTCGCGGAAGGTGGTTCCCATCGTAAACGAAAATGACACGGTGTCCATCGAGGAACTCCGCTTTGGCGACAATGATTTTCTCGCCGCCCAGGTGGCCCAGATGGTGCGGGCGGAGTTGGTGCTCATTCTCTCGGATGTGGAGGGGCTCTATGATGCCGATCCTAGAATTTTTCCCGATGCCCGGCTGGTCTCCCGCGTCGAGGGGGTGCCCTCGGGCGTGTTGAAGGCGGCTGGCAAAAGCATGAACCCGCTGGCCCACGGCGGGATGGCGGCCAAGATTAATGCCGTTAAAGTGCTCAACCGGGTGGGAATCTCCACCCTTATCGTCAGGGGGCGCATACCGGGGATCATCAAGCGTGCCCTTGAAGGCGAGGAACTCGGGACGCTTTTTGTTCCCAATGGCGCCCGCTTGAAGGGAAAAAAGGGTTGGATTGGCACCACGGCGAGCCCGAAGGGATGGCTTCGCCTCGACGATGGCGCAGTACGGGCGCTTATCGAGCGCGGCAAGAGCCTCCTGCCCAGTGGTGTAACGGGGGCTGGCGGGGATTTTCGATTCGGCGACCTGGTGGACCTTCAGGATTTGAAGGGAAAATCCCTCGGTCGGGGGCTGATTAACTACGACGCCGCCCAGATGAAGCAAATTGCTGGCAAGCAGACAAGCGAAATATTGGCGATTCTCGGAAGCAAGGAATTTGACGAAGTTATCCATCGAAATAATTTAGCACTGATGGATTGATTCTCTTGGCCCGCGGCGGAAAGTCCTTGGAAATTGGTATTTTTGGGGGAACTTTTAATCCGATTCATTATGGCCATCTGCGCCCCGCCGAGGAGGTGCGCGAGGCGCTGGGACTCGATCAGGTTCGTTTTGTTCCGTTGGCCAGCCCCGCTCATAAGTCTGAGAATGATATCGCACCAGCGGCTGATCGCCTCGAAATGGTTCGCATCGCCCTTGAAGGGCATACTCATTTCGTTTGCGACCCCATTGAGATTGAGCGTGGTGGGGTTTCATATACAGTCGATACGCTGGCCACGATGCTGGAGGGGGCTTGCAAGGGCCATGATATATTTTTCATCATTGGTGCCGATGCGTTTTCGCTTCTCAGTACCTGGCGCGAGCCACTAAAACTGCTGCAAATGACGAATTTCGCCGTAACTCTTCGGGGGGAGCAAAACGCGGTCGAAGTCATGGATACTGTAGAAACGACTTTAATAGGATTAGATGCAGGAGTTAAGTTCAATGAAAAAAAAGATAATACATATCAATATGTTGATTCAACAAGAGTTATAGAATTCTTGTCTATTGAAATGCTTGATGTATCCGGGACCATGATCCGGGAACTCGTCTATTCTAAAGGCTCTATGCGTAATTTGTTGCCTCCTGATGTTGAAGCATTTATAATTCGGCGTGATTTGTACCGGAGCAATGGAAGCGTCAACTGAGCATCTACTAATATTGAGGAGGTTTTTTATCGAATTTAGCGATAGGCTTCAGATAATCAGCGAAGCCGTGGACTCGAAAAAGGGTTTGGACCCCACGGTTTTAGACCTCAGGGGGCTATCGTCTGAGCTGGACGCCTTTTTTATATGCCACGGCACTAGCACTCGCCACGTAAAGGCTGTCGCCGATGCGATCGAGGAAAAGCTCATAGAAATCCGGGAAAAGCCGTTATTTGTAGAAGGGTTGAAAGAAGGAACTTGGGTTTTGATGGATTGTGGTGACGTAGGAGTCCATATTTTTGATGAAAAAACACGGGATTATTACCGCCTGGAAGAGCTCTGGTCTCATGCCCCGATACTGGACATGAAGACCACTAGTTCCGCCCCCAATTCAATTTCTTGACTAGAACTTGAGGATACGCTGTGAAACATTTGAAGAAAAAAGAATTAGACGTTCTCCTCGCTCGTCTTAGCGAGGTGCGCAGGGAGATTGTGGGAGATGTGGAATCGGCCCAGCGCCAGAGCAACGAATTGGGAACCGATGGCACCCAGGATATGGGGGATCTGGCGGCGGCCACCTATTCCAAGCAGGTCATGATGGAACTCAGCGAACGCGAGCGGGGTCGTCTTCGCGAGGTCGAGGCGGCCTTCAAGCGAATCGAAAATCGCACCTACGGTATCTGCGAGGAGTCGGACGAGCCTATCCCCTTCATCAGGCTTGAGGCGATCCCGTACACCCGCTTCACGGTGGCGGCGCAAAGCGAAATGGAAATCCGAAAGAGAACCGGCGGAGCTTAAGGTAGTCCAAGCATGGGAATTCGCCTGCTTCTCGCGCTGGCGCTTCCTCTCACCCTAGCGGTTTATATTCTTCACTTCAATCGGACCACGGTTGCATTCCGGCTGGCGGAGAATCTCTCCGTCTCCATGCCCATCGTCATTCTTGTTTTTCTCTCCGCCATCGGCGGGGCTCTGCTCGCTGGCCTTCTCGGGTGGAGCGAGGCTGGACTTGCCGGATTTTTCCGAATACTGGACCTCCGCAATATCCGACGCCGCGCCCGGGCGCAACGCACCCTGGCCAAGGCGGAAAACCTCCGAACCCGTGGGAAAATCAAAGCAGCCCGTCGACGTGCGAGAAAAGCCGGGCGTCTCAATCCCGAGTTGACCCTTGCGTTCTCATTGGCGGGCGATCTGGCCACCGAGGCAGGTGATCTTGAGGAAGCCATCCGTTGTAACAAAAAACTCTATTCGCTGACGCCAGATTCCCTGGAAGCGTTGGTCCGCCTTTCCGCCAATTATGAAGCCGTGGGGCGCGCTGGCGAGGCCGAGAAAATGCTCCTTCGCATGGGCGAGCGCGGGGCTGTTCACCCGGACGTTCTCCGGCGCCTGAGGGACATGTTTGCTGGCCAGGAGCGGTGGGAAGAGTCCCTGGCCGTTTGCCGAAAACTGGCCTCCGCCTGGGCGTCCCCTTCCCAGCGGAACGCCGACACGAGTGTCGAGGGAGAAATCTTGATGTCGGCGGCCGCATTGAAAATGTCGCTCTCGGACGGCAAGGGTGCCGCTTCGCTCTTTGAGCAAGTCATTCGCTGCCTGCCTGAAAAGAGCGCGCCTCGCCTTAGTCTGGGCGATGCCTGCCTGATGGCCGGGCACGAGCGGAGGGCGGTTAAAACCTGGGAAGAGGGCTACCGCCATCTCGGCGCCCCGGAATTTTTGCACAGAATCGTGTCGCACCACAGACCGTACGAAGATGAGAAGGCCAGACGCCAGGCGGCCTCCGCGATGCTGTCGTGTGGAAAGATGCGCGAAGGGGACCCGATTCCGCTGGTCATGGCGGCTTCTCTGTTTCTCGGGGCGGGGCGGGGCGAGGAGGCCCGAATATGGCTGGAAGTTGCCGCAGAGAAGGTGCTGGACCATGGTGGCGAGGGTAGCTGGGTGGGGGTCGTGATGGGTTTGCTCGATGCGCGCGGTAAGCTTGAGGCGGGGGATCGGCTCGCGGCAGAGAGCGCGTTTCAGAAAGTTGCCGAGGAGGCGGGCAGGAAGATACTGGGCGCGTCCGCGTCCGGATTCATCATTCGGCCAGCGGAGGTTTCCTCCACCGGATAACAGGGGCGAGATTGGGGGAGGAAATGGTGTCTATCGCGAAAATCGGTGTTCTGGTGGTGATGCTTGTTTTTTTATCCTTCGTGGGCGAGGGGGTTGTTTCTCCGGCCTATGCGGCAGAAAAATGCAAAAAAGGCGAGACCCCGGTCGAGGATATCGGCACGGGAAAGATCACCTGCGAGGGCGACGATACGCTGGACACGAACACTGTGGCGCAAAGGCCACTGGGCAGGCCTGGCAAGCCTGGTTTACCAGGCAAGCCGGGTAGCCCCGGTATGTCCTCAGGGTCCGGGGAAAATTGTGGGCTCAAGAAGTGGGGTTGTGAGGAGGCTTGCCAGCAGGTCTATCTCAACCAAGCAGGCGGCTCGGCGACGGGGGCCTCCCAGCGAGCGAAGGTGCACCTTGGTTCTTGCAAAAAGACCTGTGATGAAAAATTCGCTTGCGAGGCGAATGCGCCAAAGTCTCCCTGAAGAGCGAGGGCCGGTAATTACTTGACTTTGAACTTGTCCGTGCTTACGGTATTCAGGATCTCGCCCCCCGAAGCGGGTTGCCCGCGATTGTCCCTTTGGAGCCGCATCGATGAAGCCCATTGCTCTTGCCAGCGATCACGGCGGTTTTGCCCTAAAGGCGTTGGTGAAGGGTGTGCTCGATGAAATGGGCATTCCCTACAAGGACTACGGCACCGACTCAGACGAGTCCTGCGACTATCCCGACTACGGCGCTCCCGCCGCCCGGGCGGTGAGCGAGGGCGCCTCGGACAGAGGGATTCTTTGCTGTGGCTCCGGCGCCGGCATGACCATCGTGGCGAACAAATTCCCCGGCGTCCGCGCAGTGAACTGCTACGATGAGTGCATCACGTTGTTGAGCAGGCGACACAACGACGCTAACGTCATGGCGCTTGGCGAGCGTGATATCGATCCCGACGAAGCGCGGCGCCTGGTGCGCCTCTGGCTCGATACCCCCTTCGAGGCGGGCCGCCACGCCAGGCGTGTTTTGAAAATTTCTAATTTAGAGCGGTCCCCGGAGACCGCGATCTGACCCCATCGCCCTGGGCGATTATTAGATGAAGTGTCCGACCTGCTCTCATCCCGACAGCCGTGTCGTCGATAGCCGGACGACCAAGGAAGGCAACGCCATCCGCCGTCGGCGCGAATGCGAATCCTGCCGCAATCGATTCACGACTTACGAGCGTGCCGAAGTCACCTGGCCTCTCATCGTCAAAAAGGACGGGTCGAGGGGAAACTACGACCGCGAAAAAATCCGCCTTGGTATACAGAAGGCGCTTGAGAAGCGCCCCGTTCCCGCCGAGGAGCAGGAGGCTATCGTTGATCGGATTGAGCATTTTGTGCTCGACACCGGCGAGAAGGAGCTATCCACCTCGGCCATCGGCGAGAAGGTGATGGCCGAACTCAGGGAAATCGATCAGGTTGCCTATGTCCGCTTCGCTTCCGTATACCGCTCTTTCGGGACGGTGAAGGATTTCGAGGAAGAGCTGCAAAAACTCGATAAGGCTTGAAGCTAAAAAATATCTTGTCCGCTTTTCAGTTTGTTTATTGCTCGGTTCGCGCTCGCGGCCGAAATGGTTATATTGTGACTTCATCGGTCGCGCTGAACTTATCCTGGGGGAGCAGGGAATGACCACCATCATTGAAGTCATCGCAAGGGAAATTCTAGACTCGAGGGGGAATCCGACCGTCGAGGTGGACATGCATCTTGCCGGGGGCGGTTTTGGCCGCGCGGCGGTTCCGAGCGGTGCGAGCACAGGTAAGCGCGAGGCGGTTGAACTGCGTGACGGCAAGAAGGCATACTATCTCGGCAAGGGCGTCACCAAGGCGGTCGAGAACGTCAACAATAAAATCGCCGCCGCCATTCTGGGCACGGACGCATCGGACCAGCGCACCCTCGACATCGATCTGTGTGAACTCGATGGCTCAAAGAACAAGGGCAACCTCGGTGCCAACGCAATCCTCGCGGTCTCGATTGCCGCGGCGAGGGCCTCGGCGGACGCGTTCGATCTGCCGCTCTACCGCTATCTTGGTGGGGCGGGCGCCTCGACGATGCCCGTGCCGATGATGAACATCGTTAATGGCGGCGCCCACTCGGATAATAGCGTCGATTTTCAGGAGTTCATGGTGATGCCCGTCGGGGCCAAGGATTTTCCCTCGGGGCTCCGGATGGGGGTAGAGATTTTCCATGCGCTCAAGGATGTACTGAAAAAACGTGGCTACGGAACCGCCGTGGGCGATGAAGGCGGGTTTGCTCCCGACCTTAAGAGCAACGATGAGGCCGTCGAGTCGATTCTGGAGGCGACGGTCAGGGCAGGCTATAAGCCGGGTGAGGACATCATGCTCGCACTCGATCCTGCCTCGAGCGAGTTCTATGAGAAGGGGAAATATGTCTTCCGCTGGTCGGACGGCAGCAAGAAATGCTCGGACGAGTTGGTGAAGTTCTACGAGAGCTGGGTGCGCCAGTATCCGATCATCTCTATTGAGGACGGCTGCGCCGAAGATGACTGGGAAGGCTGGGCGGCGCTGACAGAGGCGCTGGGCGGCCAGGTCCAACTCGTGGGCGACGATCTGTTTGTGACCAACACGGAGATACTCAAAAAAGGAATCGACAAGAAGGTCGCGAACAGCATTCTCATCAAGGTCAACCAGATTGGTACGCTGACTGAAACGCTCGAGGCGATTCAGATGGCCTCGCGCGCTGGCTATACCTCGGTGGTCTCGCATCGCTCGGGCGAGACCGAGGACACCACCATTGCCGACCTGGCCGTGGCGACGAACTCCGGGCAGATCAAAACCGGCTCGGCCTCGCGGACAGACAGGCTG
>Ga0209403_10003781_pt1 | contig 16905 bp, 12 predicted proteins | sample ArcticOcean_MG_C_8_FD_187440 | JGI IMG/M metagenome (GOLD analysis project Ga0209403, IMG submission 187440) | Marine microbial communities from western Arctic Ocean - ArcticOcean_MG_CB11_86 (SPAdes) (version 2) | ecosystem: Environmental > Aquatic > Marine > Oceanic | place: Arctic Ocean... | reverse complement strand
GGCGCTACAATGCGTCTTGATGTGCCGAATCTCGGGATGTGTTACGGGTAGGTATTGGGCCGTTAGCTCAGTTGGTAGAGCAGCTGACTCTTAATCAGCGGGTCGCAGGTTCGATCCCTGCACGGCCCACCAGTTCGCCGCCGCATGCATTTGTCTGACCGGCGAGCCGACTTTGGATGCGTTCGAAGAGGCTATGCTGCACGATGCGCAGCTGCACGCAATGCTTACAATCACTTATGATCTACACACCATGTGTTGGTATTTGTTTGATTGATCCGATCACTGGATTTTGTCGTGGCTGTGATAGAACCATCGACGAAATATCTAATTGGAGTCGTTATAGCGATGAGGAAGCCAAGTCGATATTGTCTGAGATCGAAAAAAGAAAATTCTCTCGAGGGGTGGATGATTAGAGGTCCAAGATGAGTGGCGCAGTAAACTAGAAAAATAAACATCTGACTTTTAATTAGGTGCTCGTAGGTTCTGATTGGATGGAGTCCGCTGATGTAGTCACTCTGCGCATTCAAGACAGCGGCTCTTAGGCTTGCTGAAGGTGTCCGGGTTGAGCTCAATGCACAAAACTATTTCGGGCGCTGCTGTGATGCCGGGTGCGGTAGATACAGATATGGGTAAGGGCTTTCCGCCGCTAAAAAATGGCGCCAGAAGCAGTTGCAGAGACGGTGCTCGCAGCGATTAAAGAGGGTGCTGAAGAAACATGTCCAGGTGACATGGCCTCTGGATTACGCTAAGGTTTTTCCAACGATTCGAAAGGCGTTGAAAAAGAACTCGTGGGGTATCTGCCTGCATGAGGATATTCTAAGACCGCGCAGAAGTATTACCGCAGTAACAACACTCAGGTGATTCCACAATTTTCCAATTGAAACTGTGTATATCGCACCGTTACTAGGTCGTCACTGCTTGTAACTCTGAATTCAATTGGAACACAAGAACCGGCAGGGGCATGCGGTAAACTAAGAAAACGGATAACTAACTTTTGTACGTCGTCAAACCAATCAGAGCGCCGTCTGTCCGGATTGGTTTGACGAGGCACAGGCAACAAAGGATCAAGATGATGATAAATCAGGTGAGGCGCAAGCTTGAGCGCGATGAAGTCGTGATGGGCATGATGCATTTCACCGGCAGCCCGATGATCGTCGAGGTGATGGCGCGCGCCGGACTCGACTTTTTTATCATCGACATGGAGCACAGCCCGATCGATGTCAGCCTTGCCGCCCATCTCGTACGCACCGGCGACGCAGCCGGTATTACTCCTTTTGTTCGTGTACCCGAAGTTAATGCAGGGCTGATCAAAAAGCTGCTGAATCTCGGCGCACAAGGTATCGTGGTGCCGCACGCCGATCGCGAATCGGCACAGGCTGCGGTGCAGGCTGCCTGGTACGAGCCGGCTGGAATTCGTGGTTCGTGCCCAGCGATCCGTTCTGCGAATTATGGTCCAGACGAAGGCTGGGACAGCTTCCAGGAAGCCCAAAATGGCGAGGTCATGGTGATTCCCCTCATTGAGGACACCGCCACATTGGACGACTTCGAAGCACTCGCTGACACCCCAGGACTCGATGTGTTTTTTCTCGGACCGTTCGATTACTCGGTGTCGGCAGGGGTGCCGGGAGCAACCTTTGACCATCCAGTGATGGCAGCGACGATCGAAAGAATGGTCGAAGTCGCCTCGAGCCGCGGCAAGTACGTCATGACCTCAGTCGGCGACCGGATCGATGCTGACTACGGCCGCGGCATCATTGATAAAGGTGTACGTATGATCAGCTACAGCGCCGACGCCCTCGTATTCCTTGGTGCATGTCGTGAGGTAGCCGCGCTGAAGACGGCGCTGGACCTAGATCCGCGAAGCGTAAAGGAGGCGTAACATAGGCCCGAATTCACACCGTTCAACTAATCGATAACACGACAACACATGCTCGATCCGATCACTGTCGAATTGATTCAGACTCGCCTCACGTCAATCGTGCGTGAAATGCGTACCGTTATTATCCGTACCGCCTACTCGCATATGATCATCGAAGGGCACGATTTTTCCTCTGCCGTGCTGACTGCGGATGGCGAACTTGTTGCTGCCTCACAAGTTGAACAGCCCACGCACATTTCCGCCTTGTCGTGGTCAGCGCGTGAAATCATCGCGAAATACAAAGGCGACATCGGCCCCGGCGATCTGTACTTGCATAACGATCCATACACCGGCGGTTCGCACCTCAACGACGTTGGACTCTTCTATCCGGTGTTTCAGGACGAGCAGCCGCTTGCCATTGTCGCGGTCATGGCGCACTGGCAGGACATTGGTGGCATGGTGCCGGGCAGCCTGTCCGGCAACGCCACGGATATCTTTCAAGAGGGCATTCGCATCCCCTCGCTGCGTATTGCACGCCGTGGCGTGGCCATCGACGAGGTGTTGGATCTGCTGTTCGCGAACGTTCGCGAACCTGCTGATCGGCGCGGTGACCTGCGCGCGATGGAAGGCGCTTGCCGAATTGCTGAGCGTCGTTTGCACGACATGACAGCGCAGTGGGGAGAAGACAAAATCCACGAATCGCTCGGTGCCCTTCTCGATAGGGCCGAGCGGCGTATGCGCGATGCGATCGAGGATCTCCCTGATGGCGTGTATACCTACGAAACGTACCTCGACAACAGCGGCGACTCCCCGGAGCCGTTGCTGCTAAAACTCAGATTGACCATCTCCGGCTCAGAGATCCACACCGATTTCACTGGCTGTGCACCGCAAGTTCTCGGCCCGGCGAATCTCGGGCCGGCACCGGCGACGACAGCAACCTTCACGATGACGAAGTCGCTTCTCGATTCCTCCGGTCCAATTAATGCGGGCGCTATGCGCCCACTCAAAGTCACGGCACCACTTGGGACGGTTGTGAACGCCCGTCCGCCTGCGGCTTGCGGGGCCATCGGTGAAGTGCGCCGAGCCCTCGAATCACTGGTCGTGGGCACACTTGGTAAAGCGCGCCCCGAACTGCTGGTCGGCGATCTCAAAGGCGCGTCGAACATCACCTCGATCAGTGGACCCAATCCCGCTCGCGATCGCGACTTTCTTTACGCGGAATTCCCTGCCGGTGGCACCGGTGGATTCGACGGCGGTGACGGCAATAATGCGGTGCGCAACTTCGCCGAGGGCGATATCTCGTCGCTGCAGCCGGTCGAGGCACTTGAACTGATTGCGCCATTGCGCATCGAGCGCATTGCGTTGCGCAACGATTCGAGCGGTATTGGTCAATGGCGTGGAGGGCTCGGCATCGAGCGTGAAGTGCGTGTTCTCGGACCAGGCGCGCGTTTGTCAGTGCTGTCGGATAAAAACGTGACCGCGCCGTATGGCGTGCGCAACGGTGGCCGGGGTGCCTCAAATCGATTCACCGTGCGCCGCGACGGGCGGGAAATTTTTCCTTCGGTGCTGCCGGGAAAGGTCACAAACTTTGCGCTGCACGCCGACGACGTGCTGGTAATCCGCACAGCTGGAGGTGGCGGTTACGGCGATCCCCTTGCACGCGCGCCAGATTCAGTAGTGAAAGATGTTGCATTTGGCTATGTGTCTGGGGAAGCCGCATTTCGCGACTACGGCGTTGTGATTCGAGAAGCTGCTGTCGATTTGTCGGCCACCGTAGCGAATCGCGACGCATTGCGCGCGCAACAGGTGCGCTTGCGACTGCAGCACCTTGACGGCGATGAGTATCAGGATTCGTGCCGCATTGTTGCCATTGGAACCGATACGGCGCGGCGCCTAGGGGTCGGCGATGCGGACATGGTCGAGTTTCCGTCGGCCGACGGCCCGTCGCTGCTCGCGTGGGTACGCACAGACGCAAGCATCGAAGCTGATGCGTGTGGACTTGGGCCTTCTGGTATTGAAATGCTCGGCGTAGCGACAGGAGAATTCGCCGAGGTGCGAGCTGTTGGAGTCAGTCCAGAGCGTGTGTCATGAGCGAAGCTAGGCTCATTGCCGGGGTCGACGTCGGCGGCACTTTTACCGACATCGCGCTGTTTGAATCGGCCACCGGTGCCCTGACGGTGACCAAGGTACCGTCAACACCTGCCAATCAGTCGGATGGTGTCATCAATGGACTTGAGCGTATGCTCGAACGACTTGACATGCTCGATCGGCTCGTGCACGGGACTACGGTGTCAACCAATGCCATGTTGCAACGCAGCGGCGCGACCACGGCGATACTGACATCGGCGGGGTTCGGCGACGTGCTCGAAATCGGTCGTACTCGGCGGATGCTGGCGAGCCTCTACGATCCGAAGTTTGTCCGTCCGCCTCCGCTGGTACCGCGTCCGCGACGCTTTGAAGTGGCCGAGCGATGTGCCGCTGACGGATCCGTACTGTTGCCTCTCGACGAGCAACAACTTGCCGAAATCGGCGAGCAGATTCGCGCGAGCGGAGCGCAGGCAGTGGCTGTGTGTTTTCTGCATTCGTGGGCCGATCCATCCAATGAGCGTCGCGCTCGCGACCTACTGCGCATACAGCTGCCGGACATCTGGTTCACGACTTCATCTGAGGTTGTCCCGGAGTTCCGTGAATACGAGCGCTTTTCGACGACTGTGATCAATGCGTACCTGCTGCCGGTCATTGATCGTTATGTGAAAGCTCTCGCGACGCGGTTGCACAGTGCCGGTTACCACAACCCGGTGCTAACGATGTCGTCTGCCGGTGGCGTCATGGATCTCGATACCGCACGTACCTTGCCGGTGCGCACGATCTTGTCTGGTCCTGCCGGTGGGGTAGCGGGGGCGACCTGGGTCGCGAGTGCTGTTGGGCTTGATGATTTCATCACCTGCGACATGGGTGGTACCAGCACCGACGTGTGCCTTATAGAATCAGGGCGTCCCTCGACGAGTACCGAATCCGCACTCATGGGATATCCGATCAAGGGGCGCCAGGTGGACATCAACACGATTGGCGCCGGTGGCGGTAGCGTCGCTTATATCGAGCGCGCAAGCGCGCTCAAGGTTGGCCCGCGCAGCGCGGGGGCAGACCCCGGCCCAGCGTGCTATGGACGTGGCGGGACTGAGCCAACTGTCACTGACGCGAACGTCGTGCTCGGACGCGTCAGCCGACGCCCTCTCGGTGGATCGATACAACTCGACGCCGAGCAGGCACAACGCGCTGTGGCGCAGCTCGGTGCGCAGCTCGGCATTACCGACGCGCAACAGATGGCCGAGGGCATTGTGAGCCTGGTGGTGGCAGAAATGGCGAACGCTATTCGTGAAATCTCAATTGAACGCGGCTACGATCCCGCACGCTTTACTCTGGTGCCGTTCGGCGGTGCGGGGCCAATGCACGCAACCCAGGTTGCGCGCGAGCTGGGGATTCGCCGCGTGCTCATTCCCCTCGATCCGGGAAATTTGTCCGCCCTCGGATTGATCGTGTCCGATCAGCGCCGCGAATACGTGCGCACCTTTCACGCGCGACTTGAAGGCGTTGACTTCGATGCCCTGCTTACGGCGTTGCACGAACAGGAAACGGCCGGGAGAGAGGAAATGCGCGCGAGTGAGGATGCCCTGCTTGGTGTGCAATTCGCCCATGCCCTCGACATGCGCTATGCGCGCCAGGGCTTTGAATTGACCGTCGAGATCCTGGAGCACCCGGGCGATGCAAGCATTTTGCGTGACGCGTTTCTCGATACGTACGCCCGTCAGTACGGCCACGCCGATACCGATGGAGATATTGAGATCGTGAATTTACGAACCACAGTCATTGGCGTTACGCCGAAGCCGCAGGTGCGCAGACTTCCGCGCGGCGATGGCGACGTCAGCGCAGCAGCGCTAGAATCACGCCTACTTTCGGTCGCCGGTCAGTGGCTCACTGTGCCGGTCTACGAGCGCGAACGGCTGCCGGTCGATGCAACGTTCCTCGGCCCGACGATCATTGAGGAAGCGGGGTCGACCACGGTGGTGCTGTCGGGCTGGTGCGGACATCGCGATGAGATGGGCAATCTGGTACTTGATGCGACGAGCTGAAATTAACTTTTGTAAATTCATAATACACACGAGGAGGAATGTGACATTGCGCGTGACGAAGACCAAGCGGAGAGCGGCTCGCACCCCACTTGACGCGATTGATCTTGACGTGCGCTGGAATCAGCTTATCACGCTGGTCGACGAGGCGGCTTATGCCGTGCAACGAACGTCAATGTCCAAAGTGGTGGTCGAGGGCGCGGATTTCGGCGTACTCCTTTACGACCGCAGCGGACGGCTGATCGCGTCTGATTTCAGCATCGCCTCGAAGATCAGCACCGATTCCATTCTCGCGAGCAAGTTGCTCGAAGTGTTTCCGCCCGATACGCTTGTGCCAGGTGACGTGTTGGTGACTAACAATCCGTGGTGGATTATGGGCCATCTTAACGACATTGGGTTTGTCGCCCCGCTTTTCGCCCACGGTAGTCTCGTTGGCTTCGCCGAGAGCATGGCGCATATGGCAGACATCGGCGGCTGCCTGTCGGCACAGCCGCGTGAGTTGTTCGAGGAAGGGCTCATCGTTCCACCACTTAAGGCGCTCGAAGCTGGTCGCGAGAACAAGACGTTCTTCGACATGCTCGAGGCCAATGTGCGAGTACCCAAGCAGGTGTTGAGCGACGTACGCGCACTGATTTCTGGCTGCAGGGTACTCGAGGCCAAGGTGGTCGAGTTTCTTGATCAGCACGATATGGAAAATCTTGATGACCTGGGCGGCGCCATCCTTGAGCACTCTCAGACGTCGATGCGTCGCGCGATTGCGCAGACGATTCCGCAAGGGACATACCACGGCATGTCGAGCGTCGATAGCCCCGACGGGCCGATCGAGATCCACGCCCATGTCCGGGTCAGTGGCGGCAACGTCTGTGTCGATTTCACTGGAACTGCCTTGCAGCGGGACTACGGTATCAACTCGACGCTGGTATACACCTACGTGTGGAGTACTTTTACTATCAAGTGCTTGTGTTTGCCGCACCTGCCGAACAACGCTGGCACGTTCGCGCCGATCACGGTCACCGCACCGCCTGGCACGCTTGTCAATCCGAATTTCCCTGCTCCGGTGAAGATGAAACCGGTAACGGGACACTATATTCCGGCGGCTATCCTCGACGCTTTAGGTGAGGTCGTGCCGACCCGGATGTTGGCCGAATCAGGTAAAAAAAGCCTGCTTTACCTCACCGGTCGCAACGTTGCCGGTGAGCCGTTCTCCGATCTCACGTTCGTTAATGGTGGCATGGCGGCTCGTGCCACGAAGGATGGACTGCACTCAATGAGCTTTCCAGGCAACACCAGCGCGATGCCAGTCGAGGTGCTCGAGGCAGTGACACCAATACGTGTGAACCATCGCCGCATTCGACCCGACTCTGGCGGCATCGGCCGCTTTCGCGGCGGCTGTGGTACCGACTTTGAATTCGAGTCGGTTTCGCCAGTTCCACTGACGGTGCAAGCCGAGCACGGCAAGCTCGAAACCGCGCCGAAAGGGATCCGCGGCGGTGGTTCCGGCGCGACCGGTGCGACCTTCCTGAACGGTGCCGTAGTGCCCGACAAGATCCCGCTCAATCTTTGCAAAGGCGACGTCATGCGTATGCTTACACCGGGGTCCGGTGGAGCGTACCCCGCGAGTGAACGGGATCCCAACGCCGTGCAGCGCGATATCGACGACGGCGTCGTGACCATGGCAGCGGCAGCACGGGACTACAGCATAGTGAAGCGCGCAAAGTCGCGCCGGCGTCGCGGGAAAGTTTTGCGTGGCTAAGCACGCCGCACAACGCTTTGCACTTGGTGTCGACATCGGCGGCACATTTACTGACATCGTGCTGATTGGTGGTGGTCGGGTTCACGTGGGTAAAGTGCTCACCGACACGGTTGATCTCGCGCGCGGAGTCCTTAATGCGGTGCGCACAGTGCTTGCGCGCGATGGCCTTGAGGCAGCAAATGCCAAACGTGTTGTGCACGGTACAACCTTGGCTACCAACGCCCTTATCGAGCGTAGCGGCGCGCGCACCGCGCTTGTCGTGACCAGAGGGTTTCGCGATGTGCTTGAGCTAGCGCACGGCAATCGATACGACATCTTCGATCTCAACATTGAATTGCCCACCCCGCTCGTGCGCCGCGCCGACGTGTTCGAGATCAGCGAGCGTATCGGTGCTCATGGCGAAGTCGTGCTAGCGCCAAAGCCGCGCGAGTTGCAGCGCCTCGCGCGCGAATTGCATGCGGGTGAATTCGAAACGGTTGCCGTATGCCTCCTGCACTCCTATATCAATGCGTCCCACGAGCGTCGTGTAGCGGCAGCAATTCGACGTGCATCACCACAGATAGCCGTCTCTCTCTCGGCCGACGTGATGGCGGCAGTGGGCGAGTACGAGCGTGCCAGCACGACAGTCGCCAACGCCTATATTCAGCCTATCGTGCGCGGTTATCTGGCTCGCCTGCGGGACGGTCTTGGTGAACTCGGGATCCCTGGTGAACCGCTGATCATGACTTCTGACGGCGGCACGGTCGCCTGCGATACAGCCGTTGCGCATCCGGTACGACTCGTTGAATCGGGGCCTGCCGGTGGTGCGGTCGCCGCCGCTTATTGCGGCGTCCGCGCTGGCTTCGATGACGTCATTGCGTTCGACATGGGTGGTACCACGGCCAAGGTCTGTCTCATCGACGATGGCCGGGCGGAACGTGCGACTGAGTTCGAAGTGGCGCGCGTATATCGCTTCTCCCGAGGCAGCGGCCTGCCGTTACGTGTGCCGGTAACCAAGATGATCGAAATCGGTGCAGGTGGCGGCAGTATTGCCCGCGTCGACGAGACCGGCTTACTCAAAGTCGGACCCGACAGTGCGGGCAGCGAGCCGGGTCCCGCTTGTTATGCGCGCGGCGGTACGGCACCAACCGTCACCGATGCCGATCTTGTGCTCGGCTACCTCGATCCGGGATTTTTCCTCGGCGGCGAAATGCAACTCGATGTGCAACGCGCAGCGCACGCGATCGAAACGCAGGTGGCGGTACCGCTCGGTGTGGAGTTGATCCGCGCCGCTACCGGAATCCACGACGTTGTCACTCATAACATGGCGCGTGCTGCCAAGGTTCACTGTCTGGAACAAGGTAAAGATCCGCGAACCTATACGCTTGTCGCCTTCGGTGGTGCCGGTCCATTGCACGCCTATCGTCTCGCCGAGGCGTTGGGGATCCGACGCGTGCTCTTCCCGGCACGAGCCGGTGTAATGTCCGCGTTTGGTTTTTTGATCGCGGCGCCGGCCTTTGAACTGGTGCAAGCGTATCTCGCACCGCTTGAGGCAGCCGATCTAGAATTGATTAGCAGTCTGCTGCAGCGCATGGAAGACGAGGGCCGCGCATCGCTGCGCGCCGCCGCTGTCACAGCGCGTGGCGTCACGGTCAGCAGAGAAGTCGGAATCCGCTATCGCGGACAAAAGTTCGAGCTTGAAGTGCCGCTCTCCAAGGGTACATTGCGAGTGGCCGAGCGTGCGCGACTGCGCACTCGCTTTGAGGATGCTTTCGAGGCGCGCTATCACCGACGCAATCCTGATACGCCGATCGAAATTGCCACGCTGCGTGTAGTGGTCACAGGCCCTCGCCCTGATGTACACATCGAGGCCAACCAACCCGGCAACCCGCGTCGTGCGCGCAAAGGTCGCCGAGCGATTTACATTCACGAAGAGCGCGCCATGTTGCCATGTACCGTCTACGACCGCTATCGACTTGGTGGTCGCGTGCGCGGTCCTGCCGTGATCGAGGAAACGGAGTCAACTGTCATTATCGGGCCTGGCAGCACCGCTGAGATCGACAGCGACGGCAATCTTGTGGTCATGCGCCCAGCGGCAACACCTATTCGCCGCCGGCCGACACAAACGCGAGCGTCCGCATGAGCTTGGCACGCCAAGACGCGGTCCCGACGTACGTCGTGTACGCCGCTTCGTTAATCGTCGGGTTGATGATTTGGGAGGTGGCGGCGCAACAGATCCCGCGTATCATTTTCGCACCGCCGTCGGTCGTGGCGGTCGAACTGTACAACGGTTTCGCCTCCGGAAAGCTCGTTGTGGCGTTCGCCGGCAGCCTCGCACATCTAGTGCTCGGCTTCGTGTTGGCAGTTGCAGTCGGCGTACCCCTCGGCTTTCTCGTCGGCCGCAATCGCACCGCGTACTACCTTCTCGATCCGACCATCAGCGGGATCTACGCGGTCCCACCGATCGCGTTCGTACCTTTCATGATCATCTGGTTCGGGTTGTTTTTCGAGGCGCGGGTGGCTCTGGTCTTTCTGATGAGTTTCATCGAAATTCTGGTCACTGTTTCTGCCGGTGCACGTGGAATCGAACAATCGTATCTTGACGTTGCGCGCGCATTCGGCGCACGCGGGCGTGATGCGTTGGTGAAAGTAATGTTCCCGGCAGTACTGCCGTTTGTGTTCACGGCGCTGCGCATCGGCTTGGTTCGTGCCATACACGCGATGATCGTGGCGGAGTTGTTTTTTGCTTCGGCAAATCTGGGCCGCGTGATGAAGGATGCGGCGCAACGCTTCGACACCGGTGGACTGCTCGCAGTGGTCGTTCTGCTGGCAGTTTTCGGACTCATCGTTCAGGAAGTGCTCAAGCAGATTGAGGCGCGCGTGATCCCCTGGAATATGCGCGACTGACATGCATTGGCTACGCAACAAATGGACGTTACGTGCGCTCGGTATCGCCAGCGCACTGCTCATTTGGGAAGCGCTCGGGCGCACGGTTGGGGAGGCGTTGCTCGCTGGACCCTTACTCGTCATCCCTGAGCTAGTGGAACTGGTGGCGGATGGTGAAATGCCGCGCGAGCTTGCGGGATCGTTGCGACAAATGCTGCTTGGTTACGTACTCGCGTGCTGCGTCGGCATGCCGGTGGGCGTGGCGATGGGGCGCTCCCGGATATTCGACGCGATTCTGCGACCATGGGTGAATATGCTGGTGGTGACCTCGGTCGCTTCTCTGGTGCCGCTGTTAATTGTCATGGTGGGGACCGGGTTCGGATTTCGCGTGCTGGTGGTATTTATCGCGTCGGTCTTCTATATCGTGCTGACGGCTTATCAGGGAACACGTGGCATCGATCCGCGCTGGGTGGGCGTCGGCCGTTCATTCAATGCGAGCCGCTTGCGCACTTTCTGGCGGATTCTGCTGCCGGCCTCATACCCGTTTCTAATCACCGGCGCACGTATTGGACTAGTGCAGGCAATTCGCGGTATGGTTGTCGCTGAACTGTACGTGCTCGTCGGCATAGGCGGGCTTGTGAACACCGCGGGCCTGTATATATCGACGGCTAATTTGCTTGCATTGATGGTTACACTGATGGCGGTTGGGGTGACGGCGAATGAAGCACTACGATATGTTGGGCGCCGTGTGGCACCTTGGTACGAGGAGAGATACGCCAACGGCGCGTAAGGCTGAGCCTCGCGACGTCGGCATATGTACGGTTCGGCATTTTTCGGATCGATCAAAACCCACTAGGAGGATGACATAATGCTCAATCGACGCAAAGTGATTCAGGGGATTGGACTTGGACTTGGGACGGGCATCGCAGGCGTTGGAACGCTTGCCAGCCAACTGGCGTTTGCCGAGGCGCAGCGCGTTATAAAGTTCCAGTTACTCGGATTCACGCTTTCAATCCACGTGCCGAGTTACGCTGCAGTGCACGACATCTTGCCATCGATGGGATACGGAACTTCGTCTGTGACCCGTATCAAACAGATCCGCATCGCAACGCAGAATATGGTCGCCGGGTCGGCTGACCTCGGTGAAACGGATCCGCCAACTGTGCTACGAGCAGCGGAGGCAGGGGCCGATCTGAAGATCATTGGCCACTTCTACAACAACACCACGCTCGTACTGGTTGCAAACGGCGATAAAGTGAAAAGTGTTGAAGATCTTGCTAAGCCCGGAATTCGAATAGCCATTGCCTCAAAGGGCGATGTGACGCATGTTGTGCTAGTCGGGCCAATGCAAAACCGTGGCATCGATCCCGACAAGCTGACGTTTATAGAAATGGCGGGTTCAGGCACGCGGATGCGGGCGTTGTTGGCGGACCGCGTGGATGCTTCCCTCATCCACTTCGATCAAGCAGAGAGAGTCGCCAAACAGGGCAACTTTAAGGTTGTAATCGAACCACACAAGGAATACCCGGTGTGGGTGAACGAAGTGTGGGTGGCGAACGGTGCATGGCTTGCGAATGCGAAGAACAGGCGCGCAGCAGTAGACGTGCTGAAAGCGACGCTGACCGCCTTTCGTCGCGCTAATGACGACCTCGACTGGTTCACCGACAAGTACCGCAAGTTCGCATCTTTCAAGAACTCGAAAGACGCTACGGCCGAGCAGTTGAGGCCAGTTTGGGAGGCGCTGCGCGGACCCATCAATGCGTGGCCTAAAGACATGGGTTTCAACGTAGAGAACTTTCGTGGACTGCTGCCGGCGTATAAGGCCTCCGGTGCAATTGCAGGCACAGTCGATCTCGATTCTGTGGTGCAAACCCAGTACGTGGAGCAGGCACTCGACGAACTCGGAGGTTAAGCCGTCGATGGCGGCAAAGCTTGAGGTTCGCGGCCTGACGAAGCGCTTCGAACAGGGCACGGGATCAACCGTGCCAGTGTTCGCGGAGCTTTCCTTTGAGGTCGCGAATCTCGAGTTTCTCGCCATTCTCGGACCCAGCGGTTGCGGAAAATCGACGCTGTTGCGAATCATCGATGGACTCGTTCCGGCCGATGCCGGAGCGGTGTTTCTCGACGCTAAAGAGGTCACCGGCAACGGTCATGCACACGGCATGGGCTTTGTCTTCCAAAGCTTCGACCTCTTCCCTTGGCTGACGGTGCGCGGCAACGTTGAATTTGGCATGCAAATGCTTAATCTCGATCGCCCGGAATGTCGCGCACGCGGCAGCCACTACATCGAACTGGTAGGCCTATCTGGTTTTGAGGAGGCCTATCCATACGAACTCTCCGGTGGAATGCAACAACGCGTTGGCATCGCGCGCGCCCTTGCGATCCATCCTGAAGTGTTACTGATGGACGAACCATTCGGTTCGCTTGATGTGCAGACCCGTGATCTATTGCAGGACGAATTGCTGAGAATCTGGCAACAAGAAAAGAAGACAGTGATATTCGTGACACACAGCATTGAAGAGGCGCTTTATCTCGGCGATCGCATCCTTGTGCTGTCGCCGCGCCCGTCGCAGATCGACCGCGTCATCGACGTGCCATTTGGTCGCCCCCGCGCTGACGATATCAAAACGAGCCCTGAGTTTCTCGAGGCGCGTCGCGAGATCTGGGCGTTGCTCAAGCATAGCGCACGCATTTAATCCACGATCCCGCCGCACTGAACAACCACTGCGAGCCAAGCATGATGAATGAACTGGACTCTTCTGTATTCAAACGACTTGGTGTCCTGCCGACCGCGGTGATTGGTGACACCTTGCGCGAGATGGGATTCCACCATCAGGCGCTGAACCACAAAATTGCTGGCCTTGACCGTAGCATGCGCTGTTGCGGACCGGCATTTTGTATCGAAGGCGAGACCTCAGTTGGCGATTTGCCAAAAAACGAGCCAGGCGCACTAATTCCCAGTTTCGAGATATTTCGTCGTCCACTCGAAGATCATGTGCTCGTTATTGCAACCGGCGGTTTCGAGGGTTGCCCGGTATGGGGTGGAAATATCGCGCTCAGTGCGCAGCTTAAGCGGGTTGCTGGCGTCGTCGCCGACGGTGGGGTACGCGATGTTGTCGCAATCACCGAGATCGGAGTGCCGACCTGGGCGACCTTTATCACCCCGGTTAGCTCTGCCAAGCGGTGGCGAATCACGCAGTTCGGCAGCCCTATCGTGATGCCAGGACAGACTCACTCGCAGGTTGTAATCACCCCGGGCGATGCGATCGTCGCCGACGCCGACGGGGTAATGGTCGTGCCTGCACGGCTTGCCCAACAAGTCGCGGAATCGGCTGAGGAGTTGGAGCGCATTGAGTTGGTGCAACGCAACGAGCTTCTCTCGGGTGACGATCGCCAAGCGGTCTATGAGCGTTACGATCGCTTCGGCCACATCCCAAAAACGCGCTGAATGCGTACTCGATATAGCCTCCCTAACGTGATGCGAAGACGATCGCTGTCAACGGAAATGCCCGCACTCTCCTGTGCTTTCGAATCTTTTAGTTCGCCTATCCATACGCTAGATTCGGTCCAATCACGCGGTGTGAAAGCGGCCTCGCCACTTCACGGCCAACTGTTGTAGAGGAACGCTGAATGAGTAACTTTCGGATGTTGTCGACCAGTGGACTGCTCGGCTACGGTTTTCCTGAGGAATCCCTGCGAAACGGCCTGGCGCGCGACCCACACATGATCGGTGTCGATGGTGGTAGCACAGATCCCGGTCCGCATTACCTGGGCTCCGGAAAGACCCTTAACTCGCGGCGGGCGATGAAACGCGACATCAAATTAATGCTGATTGGCGCACGCGCGCACCACATTCCACTGGTGATCGGAAGTTGCGGCGGCGCTGGCGGCGAACCTCACTTGCAGGTTGTCGCCGACATCGTGCGTGAACTTGCGCGCGAAGAGAAGCTCAACTTCAAGCTGGCGCTCATTCACTCCGAGCAAGACAAGCAGTGGGTCAAGGACCGTCGCGCCGCAGGCAAAGTACGCGCTCTACGCGGCGTTCCGGAGCTTGCAGACGATGCCATTGACAAGGCGGAGCGCATTGTTGGCATGATGGGTTCGGAACCTTTTATGGCGGCGCTCGATGCAGGCGCCGACGTGATCCTCGCGGGACGCAGCAGCGATCCTGCGCCGTGGGCTGGCGGCGCCATGCGCGACCAGTGTGCGCCCGCGCCTTCTTGGTATTCGGGCAAGTTGCTCGAATGCGGTGCCACAGCGGCGTGGCCGAAAGGACATGACTGTTTGCTGGTTGAGGTGAACGCCGGTGGCATCGTTGTTGAAGCCACCAATCCGATTCGTTTTTGCACGCCGAACTCGGTGGCAGCGCAGAGCTTGCACGAGAACCCACACCCGCACTTGCATCAAGAACCAGGCGGCATGCTCGACACCACGGATTGCACCTTCACTGCTGTGTCGGATCGTGCGGTGCGCGTGGAAGGCATGCAGTGGCGCCCCGATGATGTCTACACGGTGAAACTTGAAGGAGCACAGTTGCTTGGCCATCGAGCGATCACGATCTGTGGTACACGCGATCCAGGGTTGATTGCGCAATTCGACAGTTTCCTTGAGAGTGTGCGCGAGAACGTTAGCACCAAGGCGTCTGCATTTGGTGTCGCACCTGAGGACTACCGGCTCAACATCCGCGTGTACGGCCGCGACGGCGTGATGGGCGCTCGCGAGAAGGTCAAGCAGACCCTGTCTCATGAATTGGGGGTTGTCGCTGAGGTTATCGCTGACGATCAGGAGACCGCCAACGACGTGCTCGCGATGGCGCGACCGCAGTTGTTGCATGTCGACTTCCCGGGTCGACTGTGCAAGGAAGGTAACATGGCCTTCCCCTTCTCACCTTCGGATATATCGTGTGGGCCGGTGTATCGCTTTAACGTCTTCCATGTGGTGCAGCTTGACGATCCACTGAGCATTTTCCCCATCGAATACGAATCTCTTTAGGAACGACGCAGATGCGCACCATCCAGCAATGCGCGGTCATGTGCCGCAGCAAAAACGCGGGACCCTTTGAGGTCACGATCGACATTGCGTTTGCCGATCGCGAGACTTATGAGAAGGTCAAGGCGAGTGGGGTTGTATGCGCGCAGCTTATCGCCGAACGATACTCGGTTGCCGTCGGGGACGTCATCTTCACGGCCTACGACGCGGGCCTGGCCTTTAAGGCGACCATCCCACGGGCGGTGTCGGCTGGGGACTTCGGTGATACCGACGTTTACGGTTGTCAGCAGCACGCGTTGTTGCTCGATGTCGAACTGCCGGTTTGAGCGGTCGCACAAGCCCCTCATGCCGGTAAAAAAACCCCGCCGCGCAACGCCTAGGGTCACCGGGAAGAGTGTGCGCGCTGGCCGGCACTTTGACCCCATCGATCTTGAGGTGCTGTGGAATCGTCTCGTCACGCTGGTCGACGAGGCAGCCTACGCGATCATTCGAACCTCGATGTCGAAGGTGGTTGTTGAAGGCCGTGACTTTGGCGTCATGCTGTACGACGGCGAGGGAAATCTGCTCGCCGCGGATGCCAGCATCGCCTCAAAACCGGGTGTCACCTCGGTCGCGGTAAAGGAACTGTTGAACCGTTTTGCCGCGCAGGATTTGCGACCCGGCGACGTCATTGTGTCGAATAACCCGTGGTGGTTCATGGGGCACTTGAATGATATCGGTGTGGTGGCACCGCTATTCTATGAGGACCGCCTGATTGGTTTCATCGAGAGCATGGCGCACATGGCTGACATCGGCGGCTTACTCTCGGGTGTGCCCCGCGAAGTTTACGAAGAGGGCCTCATCATTCCGCCGTTGAAGGCCGTCGAGGGTGGTCAGGAGAATGCCACCTTCTTCGCGATGTTGGAGGCAAACGTTCGGGTACCTGAGCAGGTGACGAGCGACGTGCGTGCACTCATCACCGGCCTGCACGTCATGCAGGAAAGCATGTCTGCGTTTCTCAGCAAGCATGCCCTCGACGGGTTGACGGATTTGTCGGTGGCCATTCGTGAGCGATCGGAGGCTGCCATGCGGCGCGGCATCCGCGACAGTATCCCCGAAGGCATCTATCGCGGTTCGTCAAGCGTCGACGGCTTCGATGGGCAGGCGCTGGGGATCGAGGTGACGATCACAGTGCGCGATGGCTCGATGATAATTGACTACGCAGGTAGTGCGGGGCAGAGCCCATTTGGCATTAACAGCACCCTGGTTTATACCAATGTGTGGTCGCTGTACGTAGTGAAGTGCATCACTTGCCCAGACGTGCCCAACAATCA
>Ga0209403_10003779_pt1 | contig 16915 bp, 11 predicted proteins | sample ArcticOcean_MG_C_8_FD_187440 | JGI IMG/M metagenome (GOLD analysis project Ga0209403, IMG submission 187440) | Marine microbial communities from western Arctic Ocean - ArcticOcean_MG_CB11_86 (SPAdes) (version 2) | ecosystem: Environmental > Aquatic > Marine > Oceanic | place: Arctic Ocean... | reverse complement strand
TTTTTTAGGGGTTTCCTTAGCCCACTTTTCAATATAGGTCGATAAGGTGTCATCGTTCCAGTAGCCAGCAGAACGAAATTGCTCCACTAGTTTTTTTGAGTGTAGTGGAAAATCTAATGTTGATGCCATCGTGTGGTGCCCCCCTTAAGCAAAATTATTTATAAATTGAATTTTTTAATTTTTTACTTCCTAATTTCAACTTCAGCACATACCATTTAATTTATTAAATACACCCTGTATCTAAAGTGAATATTTCGAGGGTGCAATGAAGAATTTGTGAGCTAAATGTATTTATTTGATTTCCAGGAGAAATATTATTACGAGTTCGCCAAAAGTTAAAAAAATAATAAAACCGAAAGCTAAAGTGCGCGGGCGTCCAAAAGGGACGGGAGCTCAGAGTGTGTTTCAAGGACTTAAAGAGGACATACTGCAACTCCGGCTGCCTCCGGGAGAAAATATCGAAGAGCCCGTTTTAGAAAAACGCTTTAACGTCTCACGCACGCCTGTCAGGGAAGCCCTTATTCGTCTAGCTTCAGAGGGTTTAGTTACCTTGCTTCCCAATAGAGGCGCTCGCGTGGCTGAAATTGATATATCGGATGTCCCTCAATATTTTGAGGCCTTAGATGTCTGCCAACGGATGGTTTTAAGACTATGTGCTATACGGGCATCGGATCAACAGATAGCTAACCTGAATAAAGTTAATGACCATTTTATCAAGGCTACAGAGGCATGTGACATAGTCAAAATGAGCGAAACCAATCGTGATTTTCACGCCATAATGCTTGATGCGTGCGGTAATAGGTATGTGAGCACTCTCTATGGCGAACTCCTAACCGTTGGCTTGCGTCTCTCGCTCTCTGCTTTTGGGACGGGTTTATCCAATGTTTCGATTGATGACAGTTATTATAAAGATGTAATCGGGCAGCATACGGCAATGATAGATGCTATATCAGCGCGTGATACTGACCTGGCTGAGAAAATTGCCCGTCAGCATACAAATTTGTTTAGAAGACGGATTATTAGTACTATTGAAGCTGGGCTGGGTGAGGGATTGAATCTTTCCGACTGAACTTTTACATCTATTATTGAATAGGAACTGAAGATATTCGCTAATGTAAGTATAGGTAATTTATGTTAACACGGATTCTTGAAATGTCAGGTGGGAATAGAAAATGCGGGAGCTGATAAATCAATTAAAATCACAAGATGAATTGCTCATTGTTAATAGAGAGGTGAAACCTGATTACGAACTGGCCGCTGTGACCAGGGCCGTTCAGAGATCGTCGAATAAAACTATCCTTTTTGAGCAAGTCAGCGGTACCAAAATACCAGTAGTAGCTAATGTTTACAATAATCGGCAAAGACTGTGCAATGTAATGGGTTCGGAGCCAAATCAGTTCTGCGAGCGATGGAACGAACTATACGATCGTGCTCAAGCATTAAACTACGAACCTATCCAAATTATTGACCGGCCTTCTGATTTAGTTGACTGTCAACTGAGTGATTTACCTCTTATTACTTATCATAGTAGGGATGCAGGTGCTTATTTTACGTCGGCTATTTTTTTGGCAAAACACCCGTTAACTGGGATTGACAATTTATCTTTCCATAGAGGTATGTATGTTAGTGATACTGAAGTCAGAGTCCGCCTTGGTTCGAGCCATGATTTATTTCGCTATCAGGCGATTGCAGAAAAGCAGGGTGACGCTATTGATGCTGTTATGTTGATAGGTGGCGACCCAGAATTGTTTCTTGCAGCTGGGGCTACCTTACCTGAAGGTTCGAGCGAGATAGCTTTTGCGAGCGCAGTGAAAGAGGCGCCAATACCCTGTTATAAAGCAATAAATAGTGATTTGCTAATTCCGGTCTCAACAGAAATTGTTGTTGAAGGACGCATACTCCCCAATGTGAAACGCCCTGAAGGCCCGTTCGGAGAATTTATGGGTTATTATGTTGAGGTTGGTGATAATAATGTATTTGAAGTTTTAAGCGTTTATACTAAACCCACACCAACTTATCATAGCTTGTTGTGTGGATCTAACGAAGACGTATCTCTCTTGGAAGCTAGGGTCGCTGCAAAGACCTTCCGACATCTGAATAAGGTTGTTCCAGGTATAATAGATATTGCTTGCGTGCCTTCAGTTATGAATACCACAATCAAGATTAAACAGCAGTACGAGGGCCACGCTCGGCAAGTTCTAATGGCGGCATTTGGGGCCCATTTGGATTACAATAAGGTTTGTATAGTTGTTGATGAGGATATCAATATATTTGATTTAAATGAAGTGATGTGGGCCTTTGCAACGCGCGGGAGAGCCGATACTCGAACGATGGTTATCTCGGATGTTCCGGGTTTTTATAGAGATATCCACAAAGATCATTGGGGAAGGTTAGGTCTGGATGCGACTTATCCGTTTGGGCGTGCTGCTGAGTTCGAGAGAAAATTTATACCTGGGGAAGACAATATAGATTTGAGTGATTACTTTTGACCCAAGCGAGAGATAAATTGACAGAAGAGGATACAGTTCGTCTTGGTGTTGATGTCGGTGGAACATTTACTGATTTTGCCTTGGCGACATCAGAGGGTATTAGAACTCTAAAATTATTAACTACGTCTGATGCGCCTGAACGGGCAATAATTGATGGTGTTGTCCGGCTGCTTGAAGAAAATTCCCTTTTAGCAGAGCAGATAGTGGGGTTTATCCATGGTACAACCCTTGCTACAAATGCAATTATATCCAGAACTGGCGCGCGCACAGCCTTATTAACTACGGAAGGGTTCCGTGATGTGCTTGCTCTGGGCGATGAAAGTCGTTTTGACCAATATGATGTAAATATTTTAAAGCCTAGACCTTTGGTACCAAGATGGTGGAGGTTCACTATTCGCGAACGTCTTTCGGCACAGGGTGATGTCCTATTGCCATTGGATGAAGATAGTATCGACCTTATTGCCAAACAATTGAAGGACGAAAATATTGAAAGCATCGCAATTTGTTTTCTTCATGCTCACATAAATTCGAGTCATGAACAGTGTGTTCGTGAGAGATTGCAAGAACTTTTACCTAATTTAATTATTAGTTTATCAAGCGAAGTTAGCCCTGAAGTTGGTGAATATGAGAGGTTCTCGACGACGGCTGCTAATGCCTATGTGCAACCTGTTATAGGATCCTATCTGGAACGCCTTAAACAAGGATTGCTCTCTCTGGGTATCCACACCCCAATTTTTATGTTTTTATCAAATGGCGGTTTATGCGATCTTGATACTGCATATAGATTTCCAATCCGACTTGTAGAGTCAGGTCCCGCTGGTGGCGCGATATTTGCGGCTAATATTGCAAGCGACCTAGGCGAGAAAGAAATTTTAGCATTTGATATGGGAGGGACCACAGCTAAGATCTGTCTTATCGATGATGGGGTGCCGCAGCGAAGTGATTCTTTTGAAATGGCTCGGGAACATATGCACCGCAAAGGCAGCGGATTGCCGGTCCGCATACCCGTAATTGATATGGTTGAGATTGGTGCGGGAGGTGGTTCTATAGCTCATGTCGATTCACTAAAGCGAATTCAAATTGGTCCAGAAAGTGCAGGCGCCATGCCGGGACCTGCCTGCTATAATCGGGGCGGCATTCATGCCACGGTTACCGATGCAAATATTCTAGTTGGTCGTTTGGCTCCAGGAGATTTTACTGGTTCGGATATAAGCATCTCTGTGGATAAGGCACGGCTAGCTGTAAATGAACATGTTGGATCTAAATTGAAACTCGAAGACCCCGCTGCAGCATTCGCGATTTCTGAGATGGTTGAGGAACAAATGGCAGGGGCAGCACGTGAGCATGCCCGCGAAAAAGGTGTCGATTTACGAAAAAGAACTTTGGTAGCATTTGGCGGTGGAGCCCCTCTCCATGCGGCAAAAGTTGCTCAAAAACTAGGTATAGAACGTATTATCGTTCCCTTAGCTGCCGGAGTTGGAGCAGCAGTTGGTTTTCTTCAGTCTCAGGTAATTTTCGATATTTCACATAGTATTAAATTAGATCTATCAGAGTTTCGAGCCGATATATTTAACCAAGAATTTCTCAATATTTCTGAATCAGCGAAAGCCGCAGTAAGTTCTGCAGCACCAAACTCACCGATTGAAGAAAACCGGGACGTTTTTATGCGTTATCGTGGTCAAGGTCACAGCTTAGCCGTATCTATTGCTAATCAAGATCTTAGTAATAATGATGGTAAAATGTTACGCGATTTATTTACCAAAAAATATGTGTCTGTTTATCGCCGGGCTCTTCAAGGAGTTGCCATTGAGTGTGTTGGAATAAGTCTTCGTGTATCAACGTGTGATCCGTCATTAGTTGCAAAAAACTTACAGGAAAAAAGTATTGGTTCTGTGCCGACGAAAGAAAAATTATTTAACCTTGATAAAAATACCTATGTTGCTGTCCCGTCCATGTTGCGCACTGAGTTGTATCGGGATCAAATCTTTCAAGGACCCGGCTTGATTAAAGATTATGGCACAACAATTTATGTACCTCAGGGTTATAGTGCAGAGTGCGTTAAAAATGGTCACATGCTTATAACCAAACAATCACTTGTATAGGGAACTAATTTTATGGCAGATCCGAATGATGAGATCCGTTTTCAAGTTATTTGGAATAACTTAATATCTATTGTTGAGGAGCAGGCACGGACTTTGATGCGAACCGCATTTAGTCCGGTGGTTCGTGATTCAGGTGATTTGTCGGCAGCTCTATTTGATCGTCAAGGCCGTATGCTAGCGCAGGCATTGACGGGCACGCCCGGACATGTAAATTCTACCGCCGCCGCAGTACCTTTGATGCTTGAAGAAATCCCAGTCACACAGTTGGAGGAAGGTGATCATTTAATTACCAATGATCCTTGGCTTGCCTCAGGTCATCTTCATGACGTCACGATACTGTCGCCGGTTTTTCGGGACGGGGAGGCTATTGGTTTTTTTGCTTGTACCTGTCATCAATTGGATATTGGTGGGCGGGGTCAGGGACCAGACGCTACGTCTGTATTTGAAGAGGGGCTCGCTATCCCAGTATTGAAGCTTGTTAAAAAAGGGGTCGTCAATGCTGAGCTGTTAAAAATTATTCGAAATAATGTTCGAACACCCGAGGAAGTCGAAGCTGACATCTTGTCTTATGTTGCAACAAATGAAGTAAGCGCAACAAATCTATGTTTGGCGCTCGATAATCTAAAAATAAATAATCTTGAAAAAATTGGTGATGAAATTATCAAGCGTTCGCGCTCTTCCATGCTAGAGGAGATACGCAAGTTACCAAAGGGAAAGGCACACAATCAAATTGTGCTTGATAGTTTTGGCACCCCAATAAAAATCAGTTGTACTATTGAGGTCGGAGAGGACGGTCTCCTAATTGATTTTTCTGGTTCTAGTCCAGCAAGTATTAAAGGTATAAATCTGGTTTATAATTATACCAATGCTTATTCTTGTTTCGGTGCTCGCTGTATTATTGGGCCACAAATACCAAATAATACCGGTTCAATTTCTGCAATTACCGTCACGGCTCCTAAGGGATCTATTCTAAATGTCGAACACCCATGGCCCGTCGCTGCCCGCCATATCATCGGGCAATTTCTGCCTGAGGTTGTTATGGGTTGTTTGGCTAAAATTTTACCGGATCGAGTTCCAGCTGAAGGTTCAGCCTGTCTCTGGGGTATACAGCTTCGTGGCGGTCCTGAGATTGACGGTAACTTTGAAGAAAATAGTAATTGGGGAAAAGGTCGCTACGAGACATTATTTTTTAATGCTGGTGGGATGGGCGCTCGAACCAAAATGGATGGTCTCTCGGCGACAGCATTTCCAAGTGGTGTTAGGGCAATGCCAATTGAGGTGGTTGAAAATAGTGCGCCTATTGTTATTTGGCACAAAGAATTACGTCCCAATTCAGCTGGTATTGGTCAATATCGTGGCGGATTTGGACAAAAAATTGTGTTAAGTACGATAGATGGTCGCCCATGTGGGTTATTTGCCATGTTCGATCGTACTACAACGGAGGCAAAGGGCCGGTCAGGTGGACAAAGTGGCAGAGCAGGAAAACTTTATTTGAAGTCGGGCAAAGATTTAGACGCAAAGGGTTTTCAGCTTATCGGACCGAACGAACATTTGTGCTTTGAATTGCCAGGAGGTGGTGGGTTTGGATCCGTTAAGGATCGAAATCCGGAGTATATGATAGATGATAAGCGTGCAGGTCTTCTCAGCAATAAGGCTAACGCGGAGGACGAGTAAAGATAATGTATGGTATTAAAGGCAAAATTGGTGTTATCGTTCCGTCGTTAAACAACACTTTGGAACCAGAATTTAACCGGATGGTCCCCGATGGATTTGCTATCTACGCGACAAGATTGCCTCTTGAGCGTGGGTTGCCTGAAGATTTGAAAGCAATGGCGGAAGAAGTGGAATTTGCGGGTAGGTTACTGAAGCATGCAGAAGTTGATGTAATCGCCTATTGTTGTACGTCTGGTAGTTTGATTGAAGGTGCTGACTGGGATGAAGCGCTATCTCAGCGTATACAAGAGGTCACTAATTTGCCGGTTACAACTACGGCTTCATCCGTTGTCAACGCGATGAAAAAATTAGGGCTTAAATCTGTTTCAGTAGCCACACCTTACATCGATCAGATAAACGAAATTGAACGTCATTTCATAGAGAATCACGGTATAAGTGTAACAAATATTGAAGGCCTCAATATCGTGACAGGTGCTGAATTGCATCAGCTGGATCAAGCAGTGGCGAAGAATTTTTGTAGGACTTCAGCAGACCATGGTTCAGACGGTTTGTTTATTTCTTGTACTGATTTTGCGGCTATTGATTTTATTGAAGAGTTAGAAAATGATTTAGACAAGCCCGTATTTACGAGTAATACTGCCACGCTGTGGAATATAATGCGCATCATGAAAAGTAATCAAAAAATTATGGGGTTTGGAAGCTTATTGGCGAGCTAGTTTTTACTTTCAGCTATTTCTTATTATAATTCATAAGAGGTGTTAAGACACCCTAGCGACTTTCTGATTTATGTTATGGGGATTGTACTCCCAACCATTTGAGATGATATAGTAGTTCCAACCTTGGAGTTGCTGTAAATTTGGCTTGTATGTAACTGGAAAGTAGGTGTGTTTTTAAGACCATTATTGCCAACAGACCTAACACTTATTTGCATAGCTGGTTTGATTTCTTTTCAATAGACCCTAAACACTAACAGGCATATATAGTCCACATTAATTGGATTTGATTTGCATGACTTACTTAAACAAAGATTTGGCTTGGTATACGAAGTGGGCAAGCTCCACGGCACTCATCGTTGGTATGGCTTTGACCTCGGCTAACCTACACCCCTTGAATATGTACTTTCAATTAACTGGAATTATCGGATGGCTGGTAGTGGGAATGCTTTGGCATGATCGAAGCTTGATTGTTCTTAATACTGTTGGCGCTTCTATTTTCATTAGCGGCATTATCTCAAGTTTTTTCTAAATTTATTTGATCCTAACGCCATTAGATTATGTAATAGATGGAAAAAACATACCGCAGTCAATAAAAAGAAAATCAGTGTTTACTGTATTGTTAAGTTGATTGAAAACAATACTGCCACACTTTCAATATTTTTTGTTTTAAAAGCTTTTGCGAGCGCTATAATTTCGTTTTCTTCTAGCGGCTTATATATGGTGCCCTCTGCATACATCCGTTCCGTGACTTCGAAACGCAGGGCACGCTCAACCAATGGCTCATGTTTCTTGAAGTATAGATTGTAAGCATCTGGGCGATTAACTCTGCCAATCTCGTAAATATCTTTAAAGCCTTCGGTTATTATTAGTGCGGTTTTGGCTCCGGTACGTTCAAGCATTGTGTTTATTGCGATCGTTGACCCATGTAAGAATAAATTTGCCGCAGAAAAATGCGCGCCCGCTTTCTCGACGCCGTCTGCTATTCCATCGACGAGCTTTGAAGGCGTAGACAAGGATTTACCGAATAGTAATCTATTCGTTTTTTCATCAAAAACTGCTATATCGGTAAACGTGCCACCTATATCTGCAGCTAGCCGTATGCCTGAAATTTGTTTAATTGAATTACGCAACATAAATCAAAAAAGTTTAAAAAAGAAGGCTATGAACATCGGCATATTACCGGCTTTCCCTGAGAACTATTCAAATTTTAATAGAGCTTCAGTTAAAGAAATTTTATACTTCATTTTAAATCGAGTTTAAAGAGACTAATCGCATTTGTACGCCCTATTTGTAATCTATCAACTTCGGAAATTTGAGATTTATCAAACCATGAGACGGCATCTGACGTTGTCTCAAAAGGATAATCAACTGAGAACATTATCCGATCCGCACCCATTTCTGTCATAGCGAGATGCAAGGTTGGATCGTAGAAATTGCCACTTGTCGTCAAATGAACGTTCGATAGCATATAATCCCTCATTGATTTCTTTGCTGGTAGACCTTGAGGTGATTTTCTAATTCGGTGATCTAAACGCCATAAATCATAAGGAATACGCTCACCAAGATGGCCAATAACCAGTTGAACAAGCGGATATTCATCAAAAATCCCAGAGCCTAGCAGTCGCAGGGTATGTAGCGCAGTTTCCATTGCAAAAGCCCAAGGAGAATTTTCTAACCAGGGGTGATCTTTATAACTTTGCATCCTACTTGCAATCGGGTTTCGTGGATGTAAATACAGTGGCATCCCAAGATCTTGAACACACGCCCAAAACGAACGATATTCGGGTTGGTCATAATAATGAACTGTCTCTGCAGATTCTCTAGTTGTAAAACCATTTATCAGCGATCCTTTAAAACCTAGGTCTTTGATACAGCGTGTTAATTCCTTGCATGCAGCATCAGGATCCTGAAGGGGCAGCGCAGCAAATCCTGCAAAACGGTCAGAACGTTTCGCAACTTCTTCGGCTAAAATGTCATTGGCACGTTCGGCAAGTTCTATAGCGGCCTGCGTGTCGGCAACCGCTTGAACCCCAGGAGCGTTAAATGATTGTATAGCTAACTCAATTTCGAATTCATCCATTTCTTTCAATCGAACATCATGAAGATCGACCAATCTTTTCTTTAGGTCTTCACCTGTTCCCGGTATTGAAAATCGAGACATTTCGTTTTGGGTCTCTGGCAGTGAGAAATGTTCTTCTAGCGCAATTTTACCCTGCATTTTTTCAGCTCCCATATTTAATTCGATTACTACACGATGTTATCCTAAAAGTTTTAAGTATAAAAACAATGTTGAAATTGTATGTTACTCAGCTTAGATGTTTTAACGCTGCCCTCGAGATTTGAACTTGGAACCCTCTGATTAAAAATTAGGAAAATTAGTTATTTCTTCTAATAAGTGATAAAGGGCGTCTCGACATTCTTGTGGTTTTTCAACTTGTAGTAGATGTGTCGTACCTTCAATCATTCGAAATGGCATCTTAGTTTCATTAATCAATGAAGTGCAGACTTGAGCTGGCGCCTGTTTTGCTGGGTGTTTTGGATCCGCATTGATTATCGCTACAGGAACATTTAGCGTCGAATAAAAGTTCCAAATAATTAAATTTGCGTTGTCGAGATAAATTTGTGATTCAATATTTGGCGGGCAGGTTAAATACCACTTATCGCCGTGCTGTTTTAAAGTTGATTTTGCCATTAAATGATGAGCTCCAGAAACCCATCCTGATAAAGATCTCGATTTTGAGAATTGATCCGCTAATTCGTCAGGTGAGAGAAACTCATTTTGTCGCTTGCTTGACCATCCTGAGAGCATCATTTCAAAGTTATGTGCTAGGTCATAAAGGTTGTGGCCCCTCGGAGGTTGTAACGGTGGATCAAACAAAATTAAAGCATCAAGTGGGTTGCTATAGCTGGTCGCATGTAGCAGTGCCGCTACCGCAGAGAGCGAGTGATATACGCCAAAGAGGGGCACCCCATCATAAATCCCCCGTAAGTGAGTTATTATTTTATCAAGATCGTTTGCAAATAATTCAAATCCAGTTTGCTGTGTTGGTGCTGGATCATTCCAGCCATGGTGACGTTGATCGTAAATACAAAGTTCAAAGTCTTTCTGAAGAGGCTTCCAAAATGGGGTATAAGCGTCAATGGCAAAACCATTCCCGTGACTGAGCACTAAACAGGGTTTGCCATGATTTATATAGCGCCGGATCTTAGTTTCAGCGCTATCATTTAAAGTAATTGTAAATACTTCATCAGGTTTTGGGACAAGTATCGGAGTTGTCAATTTGAAGGCCACTGTGGATAATGTTGGTTTAAGAATTCTTGAGTGAATTTCCCGCTATTGGCATCTTCAGTCAAGTCTTCCTTGCTCCGCTCTTCTGCAGGCCCGTATCCGCCTGCACCCGGTGTTCGGATAACTACAGCTTCTTTTTCAGCTATATTTATACCAATCGGTTTATTCGGGAGTCGTTTTTTATCGCCGTTGCAATCCAGTTTTAAAAATTCACCTGACATTCCCTCAGCACCGCCAAAAATACCCCAGGGTTTCTGGGCAAAACGTTCACCAGCACCATTGAACATACAATTGTGATTAACTGGCTCGATAATTCGTTCTAGTCCGAGACCTCCGCGGTGGTGTCCTGCTCCACCTGAACCTTCGATTAATTGATAAGAGTGTACCATCAAAGGATATTCCATTTCTATTGATTCAACGGGTAAATTGGACGTATTAGTGATATGAACCTGCACGCCATCCTTACCGTCTTTTGTAGCACGTCCCCCAAAACCGCCACCCAGAGTTTCCAGGTATACATAACTCTCTCCTGTTCTAGGATCTATTCCTGAGAAAACTGCTGTTGTGTTGGCCCCATTTGCTGCTGCGACTGCTGCTTCCGGTTTTGCCTTTGATAAAGCTCCTATAATTACGTCAATAATACGTTGGCAGGTGTTAGCCCGTGCTGCGACTGGGGCTGGAAACCGAGCATCCAGCAAAGAGCCTTTCTCTATCGTAATTTTTGGCAGGTCGAGGACACCTTGATTATTTGGAACGTCAGGATCAAGTAACGCTTTTAAGGCATAGCACACTGAGGCCTGTGTGGCATTCCGTGTTACGTTAATATTTCCTGTTACTTGATTTGCGGTTCCGGTAAAATCAAAATGAATATTGCTACCTTTTACCGTTATTTTTACTTTAACTGGGATTTCAAATGTTCCCATACCATCGTCATCCATAATATCTTCAAACTGATAGATACCATCTGGCAGGTCTTTAACTACTTCTTTCATTCTATGCGTCGTGCGGGTGATAATGTCATCAAAACATAAAATAATCCCGGGAACTTTGTATTGTTTTATTATCTCGGTTATGCGCGATGCCCCAAGCCGGCAGGAAGCTATTTGAGCAAAATAATCTCCGCGCCGCTCGTCTGGTATTCGAACATTCAGAAGCATCAAATCAAACAAATCAGTTTGAAGTTTACCCTTGTGGAATAGCCGTACCACTGGAATACGCAGGCCTTCCTGGTAAATTTCAGTCATGCCACCTGCCATACTGCCTGGCACGGAACCACCTACGTCAGCATGGTGGGCAATATTACACATAAAGGCTACTAGAATGCCGTCTTCAAAAATAGGCATAGCCATATTAATATCTGGCAAATGGGTCCCGCCAGCGACATGTGGATCGTTAGCAACAAAAATATCGCCTGGCTCAATTTTATTTTTAAATTTCTTTAAGAGGACTTCCATTAGACCGCCCATTGAGGCCAGATGTACTGGCAGAGATGCATCGGCTTGGACGATTAGGCGACCATTTGCATCCATAATGGCAGTTGAGTGATCACGTCTCTCTTTGATATTTGTTGAATAGGCACTTTTCATTAATGTGATGAAGGTCTCATCCGCAACCGACCGAAGTGCATTAAACATAATTTCCAAGGTAACGGGATCGAGTGTTACAGCTTTTATTTTGTTCTTGTTGGTCATACTCACTACCTATTATTCCGGGTTTATACTAATAATAAGGTTTAACGCTTTATCTATATTCAATTCATCATTAGGAAATACTACCGTTGTTGAGTCAAATTGTTCAATTATTGCCGGCCCTGATATTTTAGTGCTAATCCCTAAACCTGTTCTATCATAGATTGGTGTTTTAGCAGGTCTGTTCTGATCAAACCACACCAAGCGTGAGCTAATTGGATCAGGATTTTTGCGAGAGCTTTTCTGATTTGGGGGAGGCTCTATTACATCCAGTTGACCTTTTGCTGTTAGCCTAATATTCACGACCTCAATTTGTTCTCCTTGGTTACTGAAACCATAAAATTGTTCATGTGCTATATTGAATTGTTTAATTACCCGTCCAGTTTGTGACGGAATTGGAATGGTTGATTGAACGCTTTCTTTGAATTCAACTTGTAGTTCAAAGTTTTGTCCAACGTATCGAGCATCAAGTGTCACGTTAAACTGTTGATTGGCTGCCGGTACTTTCTCATTGCTGAACCAGTCTTTAGCTTCCTCAGCTAACAGCGCAATAACTTTTTTAATCTGGGTTGGCCAATTTTTATCCACTGTAAATCGACCGCTACGTACGAAATCTTCCTTAAGATCTGAAGTTATCAGGCCTTGGGCACATAAAATTCCGGGTGCTACTGGTACAACAACTTCCTTCATATTCATTGCTCGGGCAACTTCCGATCCATGCAATGGGCCGGCACCTCCAAATGGCATAAGAACATAATCGCGAGGATCGTGACCGCGTTCCACTGAAATTGTGCGAACTGCCCTAACCATATTAGCCACAACTATTCCTAAGATGCCCTGAGCTGTTTTTTCGACAGTAAAGTCAATTTCATCAGCAAGTTTCTTGATTGCTGCGCGAGCTGCATTGATATCTAACTGCATCGCACCACCAATTAATCCTCCAACTGATAATCGACCCAAAACCAGGTTTGCATCAGTTACAGTCGGTTCTAATCCTCCCAAACCATAACATGCAGGCCCTGGATTTGCTCCAGCACTTGAAGGTCCAACCTTCATCAGGCCGTCACGATCTAACCAGGCGATGGAGCCCCCTCCGGCTCCTACGGTGTGTATATCAATCATCGGAAGCCGTACCGGAAAACCGGCAACATCGCGGTCAGACCTTATACCTGCATCATAATTTCTAATTAGCGCAACGTCAGCGCTAGTACCTCCCATGTCCAACGTTGCAACATTTGGCCGGTTGCTTGCCTGAGCACTATGGACTGCTCCCACTACACCAGCAGCTGGTCCCGAAAGTGCGGTTCTGATCGGGAAATCTTTTGAAGTTTCAATTGACATTAATCCACCACTTGATTGATATATTCTCAATTTTGCATCTGGAATATAATCACCTAGCTCTTTTTCTAAATGGGCCAGGTAATTTCCCATTACTGGCTGCAAATAAGCATTTAGTACGGTTGTCGAACATCGCTCGTATTCTCTAAATTCTGGACGAACACGTGAAGACAGCGAAAGTGCTAGAGTTGGAAAACGTTGTCTGAATAACTCTCCTATACGAAATTCAATTTCCTTATTTAGAAAGGAAAATAAACAGCAAACCGCGACAGATTCAGCTGTACATTTTTCGATCGCATCAAAAACTTTGTGTAGTTCGGGTTCATCGAGACGTTTAATTATTTTACCATCTGAATTCACGCGCTCTTTAGCTTCAAATCGGCGTGCACGGGGTACTAAGGGATCTGGTTGATCCTCTTGAAGTGAGTACATGTGAGGTCTTGTTTGTCTTCCAATCTCCAATAAATCGCGAAAACCCTCGGTCGTTATTAAAGCAACTTTTCCGCCACGTTTTTGGATCAGTGAATTTGTAGCTACTGTGGTGCCGTGGCAAAGTCGCTCGATCTCAGCCGGATTAATTGCAAGCGCTTCGCACATTTCTTTCAGGCCATCTACTACGGCTTGCCCGGGATTTTCCGGTGTGGAGGGGCTCTTAAAATATTCTATTTTACCCGACTGCGATTCGGTCGCAAAGAAGTCTGTAAAAGTTCCACCAACATCAACACCCACAAACCATTTCACGGGAAAACTCCTCGGCATTTTCAATTAAAATACTTCTTGTATATAAATATTTCTTAACCTATACGCAATGGTTAGATTTGAAAGAAGGATATATTTATGTATATAGCATTAGTACTTGTGATTAGATAATATCCTTTTTGTCCGTGATCTGGCTAAAATTGATTGTCTTAAAAATAGTTTAATTTTCTGTTCGGAAGGCGTTAAGGGAGCTTAAGAATTTATGACTGATTTTGCTATCCCGGTTGAACAAGATGACGAAGAAAAACATGTGGGACGCAGAATGTTGCGTGTTGAAGATTATGCATTACTCAAAGGTCAAGGCCAATTTGTTGATGACACTCCAGTTAAAAAGAGTACCCTCCAGGCGGCATTTTTGCGCTCTCCTCATGCACATGCAGAGATAATCTCCATAGATTATTTAGAAGCCCTAAAGTTACCAGGGGTTTTCGCTATTATAACGGGCGAAGATATGGCTAAGGAGACAGACCCGCTTATTGTGGGGTTTGAAAACCCAATTGATTATTATGGTTTGGCAGTGGATAAGGTGCGGCATGTTGGAGACCCAATAGCAGTTATAGCGGCCATTAACCGTTATGTTGCCGAAGATGCCCTTGATCTTATCAAGGTTGAATATAACATTTTACCCGCAGTTATTGATCCTGTAAAAGCTGCTTCTCCTGAAGCGCCCTTAATTCATCCACGCGCTGACTCAAATTGTGTTTCAAAGCGACACTTTGTTCATGGCAACCCTAACGAAGCATTTGATGAGGCAGATAATACAACAATAATTAAGGTGCGTTATCCGCGCAATTCGATTACGCCAATGGAAACGTACGCTATTGTAGCCGAGTACGTGGAAGCTACGAAAGGCTTTGATGTTTTATCTAACTTTCAGGGACCATTTTCAGTTCACACAGTGATGGCATTAGCACTTAGGATTAGAACAGCGGCTTTGCGGCACAGAAGTCCAGAGAATTCGGGGGGTAGTTTTGGTTCTAAGTTGGTAATATTCCCGCATATTGTAGTGTTATGCGTTTTGGCTCGTAAAGCTAAGCGTCCTATCAAATGGATTGAAGATCGTTTGGAACACTTATCTGCGGCTAGTGTAGCACCAAATCGTGTAACGGAAGTAGAAGCAGCTTATACAGATGAAGGGATTGTTACCGGGCTTCGTTTAACCAATTGGGATGACCATGGTGCTTACCTCAGGGCCCCAATGCCTGCGCCGATCTATCGTATGCATGGCGTGTCAACGAACGGCTATACTATTCGGAATTTAGAAGTAACAAATCATATCATGATTACAAACAAATGCCCGACAGGTGCGGTGAGAGGCTTTGGGGGGCCGCAATTATATTTTGGGGTTGAGCGTATCATGCAGAAAATTGCCACAGAACTTGAGATTGATCCACTTGAGTTGATGCGACGCAATCTAATCACAGCTGATAAATTTCCTTATAAAGCAATCGCAGGGGCGTTACTGGATTCTGGTGATTATCATAAGACAATCGATGAAACTGTCGAGGAGGGTGGGCTTAACGAACTTTTAAAACGTAAGGATAAAGCTTTAAAAGCGGGCCGTCTATACGGTATTGGTTATGCTTCTTGCGTTGAACCCAGTCAGTCTAATATGGGCTATATATCAACGTTGAAAACGGGTGAAGAAAGGGAACGAGCAGGACCAAAAGATGGTGCCGTCGCTTCCGTTACCGTAGCGGTGGATGCTCTCGGGTCGGTTAATGTTGTTGGTGATTCCGTTCCGCAAGGGCAGGGGCATCGTACGGCACTTTCTCAGATCGTAGCCGATCAACTGGGTATTGATCCCGAAAATATAGTTGTAGCTCTCGATACAGATACGGCAAAAGATGGTTGGTCGATTGCTGCAGGCAATTATTCTTGTCGGTTTTCCCCGGCCTCTGCAAGCGCCGCTGATCAGGCAGCTGAGAGGGTAAGGCTCAAAATGGCGCGGATTGCAGCGACAATGCTGAACGTTGGCACTGAGGAAATTGAGTTTGCTGATAACATGATATTTGCAAAAAATAATCCTGGAAATTCGGTGCCTTTCTACCGGGTGGGCGGGATTGCCCACTGGTCCCCCGGCAGTCTGCCTGAAGGGATGGAGCCGGCCATACGCGAGACTGCGATGTGGAGTGCCCCTGAGTTAACTGCGACTACAGCGAATGATGAGATCAATACCTCATTAGCATATGGTTTTGGCTTTGATTTCTGTGGCGTTGAAATTGACGCCAACACCGGTGTTGTGACAATTGACAAGTATGTTTCAGCCCACGACTGCGGAACAATCTTAAATCCAGGACTTGCTGAAGGGCAAATTAGAGGATCTTGGGCCGCAGCTTACGGGGCAACATTCATGGAAGAGTTTAAGTACGATGATGATGGCACATTCCGCTCAGGGACTTTTGCCGAATATACGGTGCCGACTGCTGCAGAGTTGCCAGACTTCAAAATAGTACATCCGACACCAAATCCGTCGCCTTATACTCGATTAGGGGCGAAAGGTATCGCAGAAGGTAATCAATATTCAACGCCCGCCTGCGTAGGTAATGCGGTTGCGGATGCGCTTGGATACGAAAATGTTGAACTCCCGTTAAATCCTGCGAAGGTTTTAAGCTGGATTAAAAATAGCGAGGCCAAACCATCTAAACCGATAAAAGAATTTATAAAAACAAGGTCCAAAAGTCAGCCCGCGATTCATGGTTCTGGTGAATTTGAGATTGGAGTAACCCCGATAAAAGTTTGGGATTTGTTGTTAGATCCAAATAAACTTGTGGATATTATGCCGGGTTGCGAGTCTTTAGAAACATTGGGTGAAAATAAGTTCTCAGGGTTTGCTATGCTGGGTGTTGGGCCGGTTAAG
>Ga0209403_10003777_pt1 | contig 16917 bp, 16 predicted proteins | sample ArcticOcean_MG_C_8_FD_187440 | JGI IMG/M metagenome (GOLD analysis project Ga0209403, IMG submission 187440) | Marine microbial communities from western Arctic Ocean - ArcticOcean_MG_CB11_86 (SPAdes) (version 2) | ecosystem: Environmental > Aquatic > Marine > Oceanic | place: Arctic Ocean... | reverse complement strand
CCTCGTCAAGAGGCTCGGGCTCGGGCTCGGGCTCGGGCCAGGGCTCGGGTGGTGCTGGTGCCGCTGCCACAGGCGCCGCAGCGGCCGGTGCGTCGTCCACGGTTTTGGGCATGTCTGCGGGAGGGTGCTCGGTCCAGGTGTGCGCGCAATTGGCACAGCGAACCGTGCGACCGTTAGGCAACAGCGACGCCGGGTCAACCGAATAGCGAGAATCACACGATGGGCAGGTTAGGATCATTCGATCAATACACGCCTTGGACCCAAACCTTATAGGTTGTCGGCCCTTGGGAAGCAAGGTTGCCAGCGCCACTGGACGTGGCCCTTTGGCCTATGCAATCCTTTGTTATTGCAACACGATTTTGCATTTTTTGAAAGGTGGCTTGGCGTGGTGCGGTTTCAGGATGTCGCCATGGGCTACAGCGCCGATGACGAAGTGTTGCGGGGGATCAATTTCCACCTAAGGACCGGATCCTTTCATTTTTTGACCGGCCCCAGCGGCGCCGGCAAAACCTCGTTGTTGCGGCTGATGTATCTGGCGCACCGGGCGTCCGGAGGCGTGGTACGCATTTTTAACCGGGATATCGCCAAGACCAGGCGGTCGGTGCTGCCCGGTCTGCGGCGGCGCATCGGCGTGGTGTTCCAGGATTTTCGCCTGTTGGACCATTTGTCGGCCAGGGACAATGTGGCCTTGACCTTGCGCATTGGCCGGGTGCGCGAAGACACCATTCGCGACCACGTGACTGAACTGTTGGATTGGGTGGGCTTGGGGGATCATCTGGACGCCAAACCGCCGACGTTGTCCGATGGGGAAAAGCAGCGGGTGGCAATTGCTCGGGCCGTAATCGGCCGCCCCAATTTGCTGGTGGCCGACGAGCCCACAGGCAGCGTCGACGAATACCAGGGTGTGCGCATCATGCGGCTGTTCGAAGAGCTCAACCGCATCGGCACCACGGTGGTCATCGCCACCCATGACCGGCGGCTGATCTCGCAATTCAATTATCCGGTGATGGAGCTGGATCACGGCACCTTCGACATCACCGGCAACAATTAAATGTTCAGACAGCATTTCGATTTGCCGTTGGGAGAAGACGGGTCGGGCCGCTTCGTCCCCTGGATCGTCGCCGTGATGGTGTATTTGGCGACGCTTTCGGTGGCGGCTGGCATGGCGGTGAACCGCTCGGTAGACAAATGGGATATCGGCTTGGAAGGCACCGTCACTGTAGAGATTGCTGCATCAAACGCGGCGGCTGAGAACGCCGGAGAACGCATGGCCCGGGCATTGTCCTTGTTGCGGGAAACCGCGGGGGTGCGGTCGGCGATTCCCATTCCCGACGATGAAATTTCCAGGCTGTTGGAGCCATGGCTGGGCCAAGGAGACGTCCCCCTTACCCTGCCCATCCCCCAACTGATTGACGTGCGGTTGGAGGCGGGCACAAAGCTGGATTTGGACGCCCTGGGGACGTTGCTGGCGAACGCAGTGCCCGGGGCGCGCCTGGACGATCACCAATATTGGACCGAGCGATTGTCAGATTTTGGCCGATCGGTGCAAATCACCTCGGCCTTCATTGTGGCGTTGGTGGCCCTGGCCGGGGCCGGGACCGTGGTGTTCGCCACCCGCGCCGGATTGGCGATCCACCGAGAGGTGATCGAGCTGATGCATTTGGTGGGATCACGGGATTCCTATATTGCCGGGCAATTCCAGGCCCACGCCATGAGCTTGTCCCTGCGCGGCGGTGTGGTGGGGTTGGCCCTGGGGGCCGCGACATTGGGGGTGCTCCGAGGGATCGCCGCCCCCATCGAAGGGTCGTTACTGCCCACCGTGAATATCACCGCCGGAGCCTGGGCCGTGTTGGCCGCCCTGCCCCTGTTGGCCGGGCTGATCGCCACTATCACCGCCCGCGTCACCGTGGTTCGGGCGTTGCGGGAGATGCCATAACCACGATTCTCGGCGGGTTGTGGGTCAAAGTATCCATAGGCTGTGAAGATTGGGGATAACTTCAAGGAATTGGCCGCCTTCTAGCTAAAAAATCGCCACCCCTGTGGATGCTTTGGGTGGTAAAATGTTCTTGTTTTGTTTAGGTCGCCCCAGTAAACTCTTGCTGGGTGGGTGTGCCGAATTGGCCTGCTAAATTTTCTTACTTTCTGTCGTCATTTAATTTCTACAGAGCGCATCCATGGTCTCCGTCTCGCCAATTTCCCAGCAAATCTGGGACATGAAATACCGCCTGAAGTCCGCCGATGGGGATCCTGTCGACAAATCCATCGAGGAGTCATGGGTGCGGGTCGCCAACGCCTTGGCGTCGGCAGAGACGGAACCAGAGGCCTACCAAGAAGAATTCTATGACGCCCTGACCGATTTCCGCTTTTTGCCGGCTGGGCGCATTTTGGCGGGGTCAGGCGCTGGCCGGGACGTCACCCTGTTCAATTGTTTCGTCATGGGAACCGTGGCCGACGACATGGGCGGGATTTTCGATGCCCTGAAAGAAGCCGCGCTGACCATGCAACAGGGCGGCGGCATCGGCTACGATTTCTCGACGCTGCGACCCAAAGGCGCGCTGGTCAAAGGCGTCGGCGCAGACGCGTCGGGGCCACTGTCTTTCATGGATGTGTGGGACGCCATGTGCCGCACGATCATGTCAGCAGGGCATCGCCGCGGGGCGATGATGGCGGGGCTGCGATGCGACCACCCGGATATCGAGGCGTTCATTGCCGCCAAGCAGGAACCCGGACGCCTGCGCATGTTCAATTTGTCGGTTCTGGTGACCGATGCCTTCATGGCGGCAGTGCGCGAGGACGGCCCGTGGGAGCTAACGTTCGATGGTGCCTCGTACAAGGTGATGCAGGCCCGGGATCTGTGGGACCAGATCATGCGCGCCACGTACAGTTTTGCCGAACCGGGCGTGATCTTTATTGACCGCATCAACCGGCTCAACAATTTGCAGTACTGCGAAACCATCGCCGCCACCAACCCTTGCGGTGAACAACCCCTGCCACCGTTCGGGGCCTGTTTGCTGGGATCAATCAATTTGGCGCGCCTGGTGCGCAACCCGTTTGAAGCAACAGCGGCCATCGACCTGGATGAATTAGCGCCCCTGACGGCCACATCAGTGCGCATGTTGGACAATGCCATTGATGTGTCCCAATACCCCCTGCCGGCCCAGGATCACGAGGCCAAGGCAAAGCGTCGATTGGGCCTGGGCATCACCGGGCTGGCCGATGCATTGATCATGTGCGGCGTGCGATACGACACCGACAAGGGCCGGGATCTAGCCAAGTCATGGGTGCGGGCCCTTAGCCGCGCGGCGTATTTGGCATCAACCCAATTGGCCGCGGAAAAAGGGTCGTTCCCGTTGTTCGAGGCTGAAAAATATCTGGCAAGCGAGGGCGTCCAAAACCTGGACGAAGACGTCCAGGCGGCAATCGCCAAACACGGAATCCGCAACGCCCTGGTCACCTCGGTAGCCCCCACCGGCACGATTTCCCTGTTCGCCGACAATGTGTCGTCGGGACTGGAACCGGTGTTCAGCTTTTCCTATCAGCGCGCGGTGTTGATGCCCGACGGCAGCCGCCGAGAAGAAGAAGTCACGGATTACGCCTATCGCTTGTTCCGCCGATTGAAGGGCGAAGACGCACCATTGCCGTCGGCGTTCATGGATTCCCAAGGCTTATTGCCCGCGGACCACGTGCGCATGCAGGCAGAGATCCAAAGCCATATAGACTCGGCGGTGTCCAAAACCATCAACGTGCCGGTGGACACCCCGTTTGAAGAATTCAAAGACTTGTATGTCCAGGCTTATGACGCGGGCTGCAAAGGCTGCACAACGTTCAGGCCCAACGACGTGACCGGATCGGTCCTGGCCTTGGCCAAGGCCGACAAGGCGGCGGGGGAGCCGGAATTGCCCCTGGAAGATCCCGCACCAAAACCCAGCGATCAATTGGACGCAGGCGCCGTGGTCTATATGACCAAGCCCTTGGACCGCCCCGGGGTGCTGCCGGGGTCCACCTACAAAGTCCGCTGGCCGGAAAGCGACCACGCCATTTACATCACCATCAACGACATCATCCAGGACAGCCGCCGTCGGCCGTTCGAAATTTTCATGAACTCCAAAAACATGGAGAATTACGCCTGGACTGTGGCCCTCACCCGCATGATTTCCGCCGTATTCCGCCGGGGCGGTGATGTCAGCTTTGTGGTGGAAGAATTAAAGGCGGTGTTCGACCCGCGCGGCGGCCAATGGGTAGCGGGGCATTATGTGCCGTCGCTGTTGGCCGCCATCGGCGAGGTCATCGAGGAGCATTTGGTGAACATTGGGTTTTCCGCTGCCGATGACCCCGAGCCCACCGAGGCAGCCGAGGCCGAAGCCCTGAAAGTCGTGGGCGGTGATGCGGTTCATCAACATGCCAATTCCCAATTCACCCGGTGCCCAAAATGCAGCATGCCATCGCTGATCCGCCAAGAAGGCTGCGATACCTGCACATCTTGCGGTTATTCCAAGTGTGTCTGACCACAAAACAACTTTGATGCGCCGCATCATGATGATCGTCGCGGCAGGGTTGCTCGCAGTCGCAGTCCTGGGCGGCCATCGAAGATTGGGTGGCGTCCAAGCATTCCCAGGGTTTTGAGGCAATCACTGAAGGCCTCGCGGTGTCGGGATTTCCCGGCAATATTTTGATCCACATTGACGGCATTTCCGTCGCCGCCCCGGACCAGGCCTTGGATTGGCAGTGGTCAGCCGAGGCCATCGATGCGTCGATCAACCCAAAAAATCCGCGGCGGATTGTCGTGCGGATCCGTGGCACGCAAACTTTAGCCTATGGCAGAGAGGATGACCGAGTTACCACCGAGGTTGTCGGCCAACGTATGACCGTGCAGTTGGATTTGAAAAATGACTGGGCCCTGGAAAGTTTGTCATTGGATGCCGGTGGCGTAACGCTGACCAACGCCCGCGGCGATGATCCGATTACCGTTAGGCGTTTTCAATTCCGCGCCAATTTAGGGCCCGGTGGTGGCTTGGTGCCCGATGGCACACAAATGTCGGTGCGCTTTGACAACTTGGTTCTACCCGCCCACACCCGGGGCCCGTTGGGCAACACAATGGATTTGATCCAGGCAAATTTGGAGATGCGCGGGGCCTTAGGCAACGCAGATTTGGGTATCGCTCTGGCGGACTAGCGCGACGCCCGGGGCGCGATGCTAATCCATCAATCTCAAGTGCGTTGGGGAACGCTAGATCTCAGCGGCCGGGGCGGCTTCTACTTGGACGATCAGTTGCGCCCCCAACGCTCCATCGACGCCCATATCCGAGGCTATGTGACTACCATCGACGCTTTCCACGCCGCCGGGCTGTTGGATAATGACGAACGCAGTTCAATCGATTCGATGCTCAGCTTTTTAAGGCCAGCGGGGCGCCCTGACCGACATCGGACTGCCCCTTCAAGCGGGGGAAGGATTAATCTTTGTGGGGCTGGTGAGCTTAGGAAAAATTGACTGGGTAATCCCGCTCAACCAGCCGGCGGATTAATAGGTATCTTCTGGTGCCTCGTCCGGGTCGGCTTGCCCCGCGTCGATCACTTCCCGGCGAATGTGCCGGGTACGGGTGAACAGGGCCTCCAACTCCTCTCCATCTTTGTAGCGAATGGCTTTTTGCAAAGCGGATAGGTCCTCGGTAAAGCGCCCCAGCATTTCCAGCACCGCATCGCGATTGGTCAAAAATATATCCCGCCACATGACCGGGTCCGAGGCGGCGATGCGGGTAAAATCGCGAAAGCCGCCTGCGGCAAATTTGATAACTTCAGATTCTGTGACTTTGGCCAAATCATCGGCGGTGCCAACAATGTTGTAGGCGATTAGGTGCGGTAGATGCGATGTCACCGCCAGCACAAGATCATGATGAGCGGCATCCATAATCTCGATTTCACTGCCGGCCTCGCGCCAAAAATCTGCCACCGTATTGACGGCGTTTTCGTCGGTGCCATCGGGGGGCGTCAAAATGCACCAGCGCCTGTCGAACAATTCCGCGAACCCCGAATGGGGACCTGAATTTTCGGTTCCCGCCACCGGATGTCCGGGAACAAACGTCACCCCATCGGGCATGAACGGTCCAACGTCGCGGATCGCAGACCCTTTCACGGAGCCCACATCGGAAACGATTGCCCCGGGCTTGAGGCTAGGTGCGAAAGCCTCGGCCAGGGTTTTGTATGTACCCAAGGGGGTACATAGCAGCACAAAATCGGCGTCGGCTACCGCCTCCGCCGGGTCGGCGAACACCGCATCAGCCAAGCCCAAATCCGTCGCTGCCTGACGGGTTTCAGGGGACCGCGCACAGACAGAAATGTGATCGGCAATGCCGTGTTGGCGCACCACCCGGGCGACCGACGAGCCTATCAACCCCAAACCGATAATGGCCATGCGCTCAAACAGGGCACTCATGAGCCAACCCCCAAGTGCTCTTCCATGGCGGCGATCAGCTCCCGCATTTCTTCTTCGGTGCCCACAGTGATGCGCAAGCAATCGGTCAAGCCATAAGCGTCCATGTCACGAACCAGGATTCCCTGGGCAGCCAAATGGGCGTTTGTTGACGCAGCCGATGGCGCACCACCGGGAAAGCGCACCAAGACGAAATTGGTGACACTTGGCACGGGCTGCAGCCCCAGGCGGGCCAGTTCGCGTTCCAACCACGGGCTCCACGACGCCACATGATCTTGCACCGACATCAGAAAATCCACGTCACCCAGAGCGGCGACCCCCGCCGCCTGGGCGGGCCCCGTCACATTGAATGGTCCGCGCAATCGGTTCAGCACGTCGACGATCGCCGGGGGCCCATAGCACCAACCCAGACGCAGGGCAGCCAGCCCATAGGCTTTGGAAAACGTGCGGGTCATGATGACGTTGGACGAAGAAACCACCAGGGCCTCGCCCGCCGAGTAATCCGCTATTTCGACAAATTCCGCATAGGCCGAATCTATGACCAACAACACATCGCCGGGCAGGCCGTCGTGAAGCCTGGTCAATTCCGCACACGGCACGTATGTGCCGGTAGAGTTTGGATTGGCAACGAACACAATCCGGGTCTTGTGGGTCACCCGTGCCACCAGGGCATCCACATCAACGGTGAAGGCTTTTTCCGGGGCTTGCACCGAAGTAGCTCCCACAGATTTGGCCACCATGGAGTAGACCACAAAGCCAAATTCCGTGGACAAAACTTCGTCCCCCGGCCCCGCGAACCCCAACGCCAACAAGTGCAACAATTCGTCTGATCCATCACCGCAGACGATTTGGTCGGCCTGCAATCCATGGACGGATGCGATTGCCCCACGTAAATTCTGGGCCGCACCATCGGGGTAGCGGTGAAGGGATGCGGCCGCCTGACCATAGGCCTGCACGGCCATGGGGCTGGTGCCCAGGGCGGATTCGTTGGCGGATAATTTCATCACCCGGTCAACGTTGGGCGCACTGGCCCGGCCGCCCACATAGGGGGCGATGTCCATGACCCCCGGCCGGGGCCGGGGGACGACCTTGGCGTCAGGGGCAATGCGCCCCTCGCCCGGTGCCTGGTCAACCATGGTGGTATCCCCTAAGAACCAGTGGAATCCTGTGCCGTCGGATTTATGTTGTTCATACAAGATGTGCAAGGGCGGTACAAAAACTAATGAAACCTTGGCTTTACCGGCCCCGGAAACCGGGTATGCTTGAAACTGGCCAACGGCATAATTCTGGCTTCAATGCGCAATGAAACATACACCCCAGGCTCCTTCAGTGGCCGACGCTGACTCATCTGGATTTTCCGTCGAATTGGGGACGGACGATCCCTTACGCCTGGATTGTGGCGTCGATTTGAGTCCGTTCACCATGGCATACCAAACATACGGCGAACTGAACGCCGACCAATCCAACGCGGTGCTGGTGTGTCATGCGCTTAGTGGCGACCAATTTGTCGCATCCACCCATCCGGTGACCGGTAAGCCCGGCTGGTGGCATATTCTGATCGGCCCAGGCCGACCCTTGGACCCAGCCCATCACCATATTATTTGCGCCAACGTCCTGGGCGGATGCATGGGGACCACGGGGCCATCCAGCATCGACCCCGCCACAGGCGAGACATACGGGGTGAATTTCCCGGTCATCACCATCGCCGACATGGTGCGGGCCCAAGCCATGCTGTTGGACCATTTGGGCATCGAAAAATTGTTCTGCGTCATCGGTGGGTCCATGGGCGGCATGCAGGTTCTGCAATGGGCGTCCATGTTCCCCGACCGCATGGACACAGCGGTGCCCATTGCCGCCGCCGCACGCCATTCCGCCCAAAACATTGGCTTTCACGAGGTTGGCCGCCAAGCCATCATGACTGATCCCGACTGGCATGAGGGCAGTTACGCGGCCAAAGATGTCAGCCCTGCCCGGGGGTTGGCTGTGGCGCGCATGGCCGCCCACATTACTTATTTGTCGGAAGCGGCGTTGCGGCGAAAATTCGGGCGCAAGCTGCAAAACCGCAGCCAGATCACTTATGGATTCGAAGCGGACTTTCAGGTGGAGAGTTACCTGCGCCACCAGGGCATAACCTTTGTCGAACGCTTTGACGCAAATTCGTATTTGTATCTGACCCGGGCCATGGATTACTTCGACATGGTTGCCGACAACAATGGTGTGTTGGCGGACGCGTTTGCCGGCACGCCAGTGCGGTTCTGTGTGGTCTCGTTCACCAGCGATTGGCTGTTCACCACCTCGGAAGTGCGCGAGATTGTCCACGCGTTGAATGCGGTGGCGGCCGACGTCAGTTTTGTCGAGATCGAAACCGACAAAGGCCATGACGCATTTTTGCTGGAGGAGCCCGAACTGCACGCCACCCTGAGTGGGTTCTTGTCGGCTGCCGCTGAAAAATTTGGATCTAAGACCCCGTGACCGACGATGTCCTGCCCAACGGGCACGCCGGATCGGCCGCGCCCGTCCAATACGAAATTCGCGGCGACCTTAAGCTCATCGCCGACATGATCGCTCCGGGATCTCGGGTCTTGGACGTGGGCTGCGGCGACGGCGCCCTGCTGATCCATTTGGCGAAAAACCTTGATGTGAACGGGCGCGGGATCGAGCTGAGCCAGGCCGGGGTGAATGCCACGGTGGCCCAGGGGTTGTCGGTAGTTCAGGGGGATGCCGACACGGATTTGGCGGATTACCCCACCCAGGCGTTCGATTACGTGGTGTTAAGCCAGACGTTGCAGGCCACGCGCAATCCCAAACAGGTGGTGTCCGATTTGGTGCGCATTGGGGCCAAGGCGATCGTGTCGTTCCCGAATTTTGGCTATTGGCAGGTGCGCTGGCAATTGTTGCTGGGTGGCCGCATGCCGCGAACGGGGATTCTTGGGGAAGACTGGTTTGAAACCCAAAACATCCATTTGTGCACGATTTTGGATTTCATCGATCTGTGCCAGGAATTGGGCATTGTGATCGAGCGCGGAATTTCGGTGAACCACCAGGGCCGGGCGTCGGGGATTTCGAACTCCGGCTGGGCGGCAAATTTTTTTGGCGAACAGGCCGTGTTTTTGCTCAGCAGCGAAAACAACTAGGGGCGGGCCTCAAGACCGATCCAAAGATTGCACCGGAGCAACCCTCCGCTTGCGTTTGGGCAGAGAGGCTGGCGTGCCGGTGATCGCGTAAATTTGCTTGGCCGCTTCGGCCACCAGCACGCCACCAACACCCAGTCCAACCCGCCCCACATTTTCCATCGCCTTGGCGCTGCGCAACATAATTCGGGATTTCAAAGGCGGCATGAACAGGCTGGCCTTGGTGGCGATGGGCGAAAACATGGTTTCGCGCAGCAGCCCCAAGATTTGCGGCGGGCTGTATGGGTGCCCATGACCAAACGGTGTGCGTTCCAGGCGCGCCCATATGCCCCGTCGATTTGGCACCACAACAATCAGGCGGCCACTTGACGGCATGATCCGCCAGACTTCCCGCAGCATTTCGCGAATGTGTTCTGTGTGCTCCAAGGCGTGGACCAACAACACTCGATCCACGGACTCGTCAGGCAAAGGAATTTCGGTTTCATGGGCCAATGCAACCTGGCAAACGCCAACGTCGGGCCAGTGAACAACCCCTTGGCCCGCCAGCATTAATGCCAATACCCGGCTGGCTTCTCCCTGAAATGCCTCTAAATAAGGGGTCGCGTATCCCACGCCCAAGACGGTCATGCCACGGGTTTCCGGCCACGCTTCGCGCAATCTTGGGGCAATCCCCTGGCGGGCGACGGTGCCCAGCCCGGTGTCATAAAATTGTCGGAAGTTAGTGACGTCTGGCTGCATAGGCGCTCAAACTAACACCGCTTGGCCCCCAGATCATCCGGCGTACTAAATGGGTTGGCACTGGTCCACAACTTCGCGTTATTGTGGCCGAGTTAAATTTGTGCGTTTCGCACCTCACTTCATCAAATTTTTATTCAGGTGGTTTAGTAAAAGGCCCGGCTCTCATGGCAAGAATAGAAATTAAGCAGGTCATTGTTCTCCGAGACAACTACGTGTACATGGTGAATCACCGTGCCTCGGGTACCGCTGCGGTCATCGATCCGGGCATTGCAGGGCCCGTGATAACTGAACTGGATAGCCTGGGCTGGCGTCTGCGCAAGGTGTTCTCTACCCACAAGCATGGCGACCAAGTCGGCGGCAACCTTGACATGAAAGACGCCTACAGCTGTGAAGTGTTCGGGCCAGAGGCAGAGGCCGATAAAATCCCCGGCATTACCACAGGCTTGAAAGACGGCGACAAAATCTCCATCGGCGATGCCCTGGGCGAAGTGATGTCACTGCCTGGGCACACCATAGGCCATGTCGGGTACTATTTCCCGGTGAGCAAGGCGTTGTTTTGCGGCGATGTGCTATCACCGCTGGGCTGCGGAAAAGTTCTGGGTGGCACCGTGGAATTGATGTGGGAGTCCCTGAAAAAGATCAAAGCGTTGCCAGGGGACACGCAAATCTATTGCGCCCACGAGCATTCGGAACGGAATTACAAATTTGCCCGCAAGATCGACCGGGAAAACCAGGCGATCCGAGATCGCGGACAACAAATTCGCGATAATATTGCGGCGGATAGCAACATCAGCGTGCCGTTCTTGTTAGCTGACGAAATCGCCCTGAACCCGTTTTTGCGCGCCGACACCCCAGAAATGGCTGAATTGGTCGGCATGCCAGGGGGCACCGACCCGGAAGACGTGTTTGACGAAATCCGCCGTCGCCGGGACGACATCGACTAATTTTTCCTTCGTCGACTGGCGAAGTTCCCTTTCAAATTAAGATTTTCCAGCGCTGAAAAGCGCTGTTTTCTGCCGTTTATTTGGTTCTTCCGAGCTGAAATCTGCTTTTATTGTTAATAATTATATTACTTTTTTTATAATTTCTCTTAATTTTTAGGTAATAATGTGATATTAAGGTTTTGATCAATTCGGAACAGACATCAACAGATGGAGGAGTGGAATGGCGCAGACGCCAACGTTCAATCCTCTGGAAAAGTCTTCCCCCAGCGGACGCGACTGGTTGGCTCTCTCTCCCCCCCGCTAGCCAGTCGCGCCCGTGCCTTCCATTTCCGCCATAACCTCACCGCTGATCCAGCCGACCCCGGCCTTTGGTCGGCCCGAGGCTGTTCCGCCGCCACCGCCAGACGTTGGCAAGCGGCTTAATGAATTTCTGTTCCGCCGGGCGCTGCCAAAGGGCGAGCCCACCGAGGAAGCTGCCAAACGGGCGGGAAGTCGGCAAAAACAGACGACCACTAAATTAAGGTCTGACGAGGCTGAAGCCCCCCAGCGCCGGGAGCGTGACGGCGATCGCCGGGGACGCGGCGCCGAAGTCACAGCGTTTCAGAGTTACGAGAGTTTTTCCCCACAGTTTTTGACCCAGTTCATTGCCCAGGTTTTGGTGCCGGAAGCGGAGGACCCGATCGTCCCGAACACCGCCGCAACCTTGTACCGGGACACCGAAACCCGCGCAAATCCGGACATTGTTTTTGGCCCCGTCGGGCCATTTTCGGCAGTCGCCTAAGCACCCCACCCTAGACAACCGCCCAACTAGGGCGCTATCCCCGCAGGATCCGACTTGATGACATTGGCGGAAACCTGTGCCCCACCCCACCACCATCGCCCAGTTGCTCGAGGTTGGCGCCGCTGACGCCACAGCCATTGCCGCGCCGGATCGGCCCGACCTGTCATACGGCGGCCTGCGCAAAACCGCTACCGACGCCGCCCATGTGATTGGCAATTCGGGGATCAGTCGGGGCGATCGCGTTGTCATTGTGCTGAACAACGGGCCGGAAGCCGCCGTGGCTTTCCTTGCCGCTGCCAGCGCTGGAGTGGCCTGCCCGCTCAATCCTGGGCTCACGGGGCCAGAATTCGAATTTACGATGTCGGATCTTGCCGCCTCAGCATTGCTCACCAACCCTGATCCCTCCATTGCCCGGGATGTGGCAACCAAGCTTGGCATCCCGATCCTGGAAATTGCCCCCGGAGAAAAAGCGGGTGAGATAACGGTGAAGTCCGCCAACGGCACGGATCGCAAGCCCGCCCCTTCACATGCGGCCGGTCTCTTGCATGAGGCCACATCGGACCACGAGGCATTGGCACTGCACACGTCGGGCACCACCGCCCGGCCAAAATTGGTGCCGCTGACCCACGGCATTCTTTGCGCATCGGCCCGGAACATTTCGGCCAGCCTGGGGCTGAACCCTGCCGACCGGTGCCTGAACGTCATGCCTTTGTTCCACGTGCATGGGCTGGTAGCGGCAATGCTTTCAACCCTGTACGCCGGAGCGACGATTTGGTGCGCGCCGGGTTTCAACGGTATGAAATTCTTTGGCTGGATGGACCAGGCCAAAGCCACGTGGATGACAGCGGTGCCCACCATCTACCAAGCGGTTCTGGCCCGGGCCGCGCGTAATCCCGAGACAATCGCCTGCAACCCATTTCGGTTCATGCGGTCATCCAGCGCCGCCATGCCGCCGTCGGTGTTGGAGCGCTTAGAGCAGACCTTTGGCATGCCGGTGGTAGAGTCCTATGGCATGACCGAAAGCGCTCAACAGATTTGCGCCAATCCGTTGCCGCCCGCGGTACGCAAGCCGGGATCCGTGGGCCTGCCAGCGGGGCCCGATGTGGAGATTCTGGACGAAGCTGGATCGCCCCAAGACCAAGGAGTCACAGGCGAAGTGGCGATCAAGGGTGAAAACGTCACATCGGGATATTTCGAAAACCCCACCGCCAATGCCGCAGCGTTTTCCGGACCGTGGCTGCGCACCGGTGACCTTGGAGTGATGGATGCTGACGGCTATCTAACCCTGGTGGGCCGGGCCAAGGAAATCATCAACCGGGGCGGCGAGAAAATCTCCCCCGCCGAAGTGGAGGACGCCTTGTTGCGCCACCCAGATGTGACAGAGGCCGCCGTGTTCGCCCTGCCCCACCCCACCCTAGGGGAAGAGCCCGCCGCTGCGGTAGTCATGGGGGACAAGTCGGCGGGCACCGACGACATCCGCGCCCATGCCAGCGCACTATTGGCCGGGTTCAAAGTGCCTCGCACCATTATCGCGGTAGACACCCTACCCAAAGGCCCCACCGGCAAGGTCGCGCGCCTGTCTTTGGCCAAACAGTTGGGGCTGACCGACCAATGAAGCTTTGCGTGTTTGGTGCCGGTTCCATCGGCGGCCATCTCGGCGCCAAGTTAGCCATTGCTGGAAATGATGTGTGCCTGATTGCCCGTGGTCCCCATCTGGAGGCGATGCGGTCGAATGGATTGCGCCTTATCGACCCGGAAGGCACCGGTCACACCGTTGACGTGGCGGCGTCGGATCGGCCAAGGGATTTCGGCCCCCAGGATTATGTGTTTTTATCCACCAAGGTCTATGCCGCGCCCGAGGCGGTGGCGGCCATGGCGCCATTGTTGGGGCCCGACACCTGTGTGGTCACGGCGTCCAACGGCATGCCCTGGTGGTATTTCTACAAATTGCCGGGGCCCTGGGAAGGCCGACGCATCCCCATGGTGGACCCCGACGATGCCCAGTGGAATGGCATCGGTCCAGACCGGGTGTTAGGCACCGTATTATGGGTGTCCGCCGAAATTCCCCTACCCGGTGTGGTGCGCCACACTTTCGGCAATCGCATGCCGTTGGGGGAACCCGATGGATCGACGTCGGATCGGGTGACGGCATTGGCCTACATCTTGAACAATGCCGGCATGAAATCACCGGTGCGCGCCGATATTCGGTCCGAAATTTGGCTAAAGCTTTGGGGCAATTTGGCCTTCAACCCCGTGAGCGTTCTGACCCAGGGAACCTTGCAGGATTTGGGCACCGACCCCGGCGTGCGTCCGGTGATCCGCCAAATGATGACCGAGGCCCAAGGGGTAGCCAAGGCCCTTGGCATCACATTCCCCGTTGACGTTGATACCCGCATTCAAATGGCCGCCGATGTGGGGCCCCACCCCACGTCAACGCTGCAAGATTTGTTGGCGGGCAAGCCTTTGGAATTGGATGCCTTGGTTGGGTCCGTGGTGGAGGTGGCGAAAATGGTAGATGTGCCTGCCCCTACATTGGAAATGATTTTCAGTCTCGCCGTGCGGCGCGCCCGCCAGGCCGGGTGCTATCCGGGAAAGGATTGACCGGGAATGGTCTGGGCAGAGTTGCCTTGGCAGGCCCGGGCCAGTTACTTGGCCCATGCGCTCAAGGCGGTGGCACGCCAGCACCACACGGAGCTGAAACCGGTGCTGTCCCGGTATATTCCTCGTGACGCTGTGGTCGCCGACGTGGGCGGTCATTCCGGGCAATTTGCCAAATTGTTTGCCGGCATGGCCCCGGCGGGTAGGATCTACACCTTCGAGCCCGGGGCCTATCCCCGGTCGATTTTGGACGTTGCCATCCGCATGCGGCGGCTGAACAACGTAACGTTGGTGCCCAAGGGACTGGGCGACAAACCCTCGACATTGGAATTATCCACGCCAGTCAAGGTCCGGGGAAGCTTGCGGTTTGGCCTGGCCCATATGGGATCGCCTAGGGCTGGCACCGGCGACCGTGCGGGGGAATCTTTGCAGTCGGAATCGGTGGAGGTGACGACCCTGGATCGCTTCGTCGCCGATGTTGGATTGACGCGGCTGGATTTCCTAAAAGCTGACATCGAAGGTTGGGAGCAAAGAATGCTCGAGGGCGGTAAAGCCACCATTGGAAAATTCCGCCCGGTCATTTTGATAGAATTGGTAGACGCCCATCTGGTCCGCGCCGGGAATACTTTGGACTCCGCATGGGAGTTGCTCAACGATTGGGGCTATACCCCCAATCGTTGGACCGGCGGTACCAAACTAGAGCCCCTGACCAATCTCTGGGAAGGCGACTCCATCTGGCTGCCACCAGCGGCTTGATCTCTGGGCCCGGCACGCAGAAATCCCGCTCGCATCTCTGGTGGGTGCGCGCCGGATGGAGGAGCTTTACGTCTACTGGTTGTTCGTTGCCAAGAACAGATTCAATATCGCCTGGGGTGCGCCATTGGCGATGGATAACGCCTGGACGCCCAATTGCTCCTTGATTTGTAACGCTGCGAGTAGTGCGGATTCTTCGGCCAAATCCGCATCGACCAAATTCCCCACACCTTCCTTCAAAATGTCCACCAGTTTGCCCGTGAATTCCTGGCTAATCTCGACCCGCTTTGCAGCGGCTCCAAGCGACGACAGCGCCGTCGACACTGTTACGATGGCCTGGCTGATGGCGGCCAAAGCCGTGCCCGCCTGGTTGGCGTTGGTCAACGCCGCCGTGTGAATAATCAAGGTCGTTGTGTCGATGGACTGGGCGCTGACAACGATGACGCTGCCATCCACCGAGCTTAGGATATTGAGATTGGTCCCACCGGATTCGATCAGGTTCCTGTTGTTGAAGTCTGCTGTGCCCACCACGGTCACTATCTGACTGCGCAGGGCGGTAAAGTCCCGTTGCAGTGAATCCTGTGTGGAGGAGTCTAGACCCGACTGGCTGGCCTGGACCGCCTTTGCCTTCATTTCCGTCAACAAGTCGGAAACGGCGGTGGCCCCGTCGATGGCAACATCGACAGTGGACTTGCCCAGACTGAGCATGGTTTTGACCGCCGTAACCGAGGCAATCTCCGCCCGCAGATTCTGAGCGATCGCGAACGTAGCGGGATCGTCCTCGGGTCCATTGACTCTAAGACCCGTAGTGATTCGCAACGTCGACACAGCAAGGTCGCTCGACGTTTTACGAAGCGCTTGCAGCGCGAGCATCGCGCCCGCGTTGGTATTGACTGAGACGACCATGACGGTCTCTCATTCCCCACAATTTATTTTTTGAAAGCGTTTTGCTTATCTCTTCAGCTGGACCCCTCGACTTTTGCCGCGGTTTTTTTATCCAGCTGCTCGGCGCCCTTCCCCGAATTCTATCCGTGAACGCCAGAGACTTGAGCCAAGGCTAGCATATAATCTGGATTCCGCAAGCAATGGTGGGGGCAGTTGGGCATTGCACCCGGAAAATTTCGCTAGGGGCCGGTAAACTAATTGTTGATTGGACAGGGGAATCGTAGTGCCTTGAACAATGCTTCGAAATATGTGTTGTCGATTTCTGTCGCCGTTACCTTGAGTTTTGCGCCCAATTCAACGACGAAGAAGAGGCCGAAGAAGAGGCCGCTCCGGCAGCGCCCGTCGCCACGCTGGCCGTCTTGCCCGCCAATCCATACAAAGCGGCCCTGGCGCCATAGATCGCAATCCAACACTCGCCTCCGTTCGATTGCCCCGCTATATAAGGCCTCGGAGGGGTGCCAGAGTGGCCGAATGGGACGGTCTCGAAAACCGTTGTACGCTTTGCGTACCGTGGGTTCGAATCCCACCCCCTCCGCCAAATAGTGAGTGTTTTAGCCGTTTTTTTGGCCGGAAATTTTCCTACCCACGTTCCTACCCACA
>Ga0209403_10003776_pt1 | contig 16917 bp, 16 predicted proteins | sample ArcticOcean_MG_C_8_FD_187440 | JGI IMG/M metagenome (GOLD analysis project Ga0209403, IMG submission 187440) | Marine microbial communities from western Arctic Ocean - ArcticOcean_MG_CB11_86 (SPAdes) (version 2) | ecosystem: Environmental > Aquatic > Marine > Oceanic | place: Arctic Ocean... | reverse complement strand
TTCTTGGTCCTGAGTGGCATTATCGACGCCGTGCACATCTGAGTGTGAGCTATGTGAAGGGCAAAGAGCGGGTGCTTGTAGGGTTTAAGGAACGTGCAACCCGGGATGTAATGGATTTGGCTGCTTGCCGTGTGTTAGTTGAGCCATTGAATGGTTTGCCCGGTGTGTTAAGCGAGGGAATTGGGAAAAGTTCTTTGCACCGTCGATTACCTCAGGTGGAGTTGGTGGCAGGCGAAGATGCCTGTGCAATAGTATTGAGGGTGTTAGATGAGCCTACAAAAAATGATCTTGCGTTATTCAACGATATAGCCTCTCAATGGGCGATAGATGTTTATCTTCAAAGGGGTGGACCGGGTAGCGTATTGCCTCTCAATCCTAAGACGACAAGACAGCTCTCTTATAAATTGGATGATTTTGATGTGACGCTACGTTTTAATCCCATTGATTTTATTCAGGTCAATGCGAGAGTTAATGCTGCTCTAGTTCGTCAAGCAATTCATCTGCTACAGATTAAACCGACTGATAGAGTTCTTGATTTGTATTGTGGTATAGGAAACTTCAGTCTGCCACTTGCAAGACATGCTAGCGAGGTGCTTGGTGTTGAGGGGGACGCTGGATTGGTAGCACGTGCAGCTAGTAATGCACGTCTTAATGGGCTTAATAATACGTCTTTTGTGGCTGGTGATTTAACCCAATCCGAATGGAGTTTTATGAGTGAATCTTGGGATATTGTTTTGATTGATCCGCCTCGATCAGGCGCGCATAGTATTGTTCAACAGATGTCATCGGTTGCCCCTAGGCGTATTGCATATGTTTCTTGTCATCCAGCAACACTAGCAAGAGATACAAAAGACTTGATGTCTCAGGGCTACCGTCTGACTGTTGCTGGAATCGCAGATATGTTTCCCCACACCCATCATGTCGAAGCAATAGCGATTTTTGAGCGCCAATAACTTGCAAGGCAATCATGTGAGGTAGGATTGATTTCATCGAAGGGGGGTTACAGAGGGACTAAGGCTATGAGTGAGTGGCGTATTCGTGTGAGTCTGAGCGCCCAGAAATTGGAACTTTTTGATCATGACGAGATTGTAAAAGAATACCTTGTCTCTACTTCCAAAAAAGGGGGAGGGGAGGTTGTTGATAGTTTTCAGACCCCGCGTGGCAGACATGTTGTGCACGCTAAAATAGGCGATCAAGAAGCTGAAGGAACGGTATTTCGAGGCCGTCGCAATACAGGTGAAATCTATTCTGAAAAACTGGCCCGCGAAAATCCGGATAAGGACTGGGTACTCACTCGTATTCTTTGGCTATCAGGCACTGAGGTTGGCAGGAACCGACTTGGTTCTGTCGATACAATGCGACGTTTCATCTACATCCATGGGACGCCTTATACGGCCAAACTTGGTGAACCCGCATCTTTGGGCTGTATACGTATGAGTAATGCCGATATTACCGAGCTTTATGAACTAGTACCGATTGGTGCGATTGTGGAAATTGTGGACTGAGTTTATGTCGCTTGGACCTTTAATGATTGATCTGAGTGGTCCTACGATCGAACCTGACGAGCGTGAATGGTTAGAAACACCCGCTGTAGGTGGCGTGATTCTTTTTACGCGCAACTTTGAGAGTCCACAGCAGATTGCCGATCTTGTGGCTCAGATCCATGAAGTTCGTTCGCCTTCATTGCTCGTTGCAGTTGATCAGGAAGGGGGTCGAGTGCAGCGCTTTCGAACACCATTTACGGTGCTGCCTGCAATGCGCTCTTTAGGGTACCTTTATGATGAAAGCCCAGAGCGAGCATGTGCTGCAGCAAAGGCGTTTGGATGGGTTATGGCTGCTGAGCTGCGTGCCGTGGGTATTGACTTAAGTTTTGCCCCGGTCGTAGACCTTGATCTTGGTTTGGCTGCGGTAATAGGTGACCGTGCATTGCATAATAAGGCAAGCATTGTCATTGCTTTAGCAACAGAATTTTCTAAAGGCGTGCGAGAAGCTGGAATGTCAGTTGTGGCAAAACATTTTCCGACTCATGCAGGTGCGGTTAATGATAGCCATACAAGCTTGGCAACTGATGCAAGAAAATATAGTCAGTTATGGGACGATATTGATCCATATCGTCATTTAATTTCTTCGGGGCTTGAGGGGGTTATGATCGGTCATGTGATTTTTCCGGAGATGGATCCATTGCCTGCAAGTTTTTCATCCTGGTGGGTTATGCAAGAGCTAAGAGGACAGCTCAGATTTCAGGGTGCTGTCTTGTCTGATGATGTGAGTATGGAGGCCGCAGTTTCAGGTGGAAGTTGTGCTGAGCGAGCGATTAAGTCACTCGAAGCCGGTTGTGACATGGTATTGGTTTGCAACTCAAAAAAGGAAATTCCTTCAATCATAAATGCGCTAAAGAATTTTTCATCCCCATCTTCGCAGTTGCGTTTGATGCGATTAAGAGGAAAAAAAGGCCAAGACTGGAAGGTGCTTCGTTCATCGTGTAAGTGGAAGCAACTGAAGGCACAGATAAGGCAACTTGATGCGCAACCTGAACTGGAATTGAAAGAGTGAAAGGTGATTTGAAAGATGCCGTTGAGGTGCGCGAAAATAGTCATGAGATTGTAAGTGCAACTGATATTGTTGGTGCACTCGATTGTATGGCGAGTGACGTAACTCTAATGCTGTCCGACCAAAATCCGTTAGTTATTGCGGTAATGCGTGGAGGAGCATTTACTGCAGTAGAGCTTTGCCATCGTTTTAACTTTCCTTACGAGTTTGATTTTATCCACATCACTCGCTATGGGAAGGCCTTGACAGGCGGTGATTTGAATTGGAAGGTTTTACCAAGTAGTGATTTTCAAAATAGAACAGTCTTAGTAGTAGATGATGTTCTCGATGAAGGCATAACGTTAAAAGAAATACATTCGGCATTAGAGCGATGTGGTGTGTCTAAGATTTACTTTGCTGTGCTTGTCAAAAAGAAACTCAAATCCTCGGTGGAGCGTATGTACGTAGATTTCGTTGGTGTTGAGGTTGAGGATGTTTATATTTTTGGTTGTGGTCTGGATTACAAAGGGTATTGGCGCGGGCTAAAGGCTCTCTATGCTTTGGATGGATCATGATGAGTGCTCTTGGGTTTATTGTAGGAAGTGCCTGCTCAAATTTGATTCTTGATATCAAATCAAGGAGTCCAACTAAAACACCTTTCGGTACTCCTTCAAGCCCAGTTTTAGAAGTTGCTTTTGATGATTGCCGTATTCTGTGCATTTTTCGGCATGGTGAAAGTTCGAAAATCCCTCCTCACATGGTTAATTATCGAGCTAATCTTTGGGCTCTTCGAGAGCATGGTGTTCGTCAATGCCTTGGGTTGAGTGCGGTTGGCACTCTTGATCCAGGGTTTCCACCAGGGGAGTTAGCGATCCCAGAACAGATCATTGATTATACCTGGGGTAGAGAACACACTTTTTGTGACGGTAATGCGGAATTACAACATGTAGACTTTACTAATCCTTTTGATGAGAATCTTCGAGCACAAGTTGCAGAAGCAGCGCAGATGTCGAATTTTTCAATTCGAGGTGGCGTGTACGGGGTAACTCAGGGTCCTCGGCTTGAAACCGCCTCCGAAATCAATAGGCTTGAACAAGATGGTTGCACCATGGTGGGTATGACAGGGATGCCTGAAGCTGGTTTAGCGCGAGAAATTGGTATGAGGTATGCCATCTGCGCAATGGCTGTGAACCATGCGGCAGGCCGAGGGAATGAACATTCTGATATTCATGCTCAATTTAAACGATATGTTCCTCAGGCAGTGGGGCGTCTCTCGAGGGTGCTTGGACACCTAGTTCCAGACCTTTGTGAAGGTTCTTGAGTAAGCTGGTGTCTAGTAACTAATAAAGTATATGTAATATTGTTCGTTAGTTAGAACATCATGAGGTTGCTGGTCCCAGTAGCGGGTTTAGTGAGTCTTCAATTTCTTCTGGAAGATTTGGTTTAGGGGGAGCGGGTTTGACTGAAACTAATAGCCCGAATGCAGGATGATCAAAATAATGCAGTTCTCCACTTCTCGCACGTCGCGTAGCCCGAATTTCATGTGCCGGTATTAGAGTGATATGTTCTAGGCTACCTCCTATTTTCCTAGGTGCGGCTTCCTCAGCATAGAAATCGAGGGCTACAGTCAAGTGTAGAAAGCGGCTTAGATGTAATTTGATCGTGCCCATCGGATTCAGTGAATCTAATATCCAAATTTCGATGGGGGTTGCTTCTTCCTCTGACAATCCCTCTTGAATCCATCCACCGTGTGCTAAAACAGTATAGGCGTTTAGACGATTGAGTCGAGCGACGGCTGATGATAGTTCCAGTGAATCCTGATCTAAAATGAGGGCTTGGTGAGTATTACTTGCAAGTTCTTTTTTTTCGGTGGTTAGATTCAGTGAATCGAATAGTTCGAAATTCTCCTCCACAGCAATAAGGTACTCAGGGGAGAGATTCTGTGGGCTATGCTCATCGAAGGGGTCAATAATATTGTCATAAAACAAAGGATCAATAGGGTCTAGTATTCGATCAGAATGTGTTGGAAGCGTTGGGAGCATTGATAAAATATGTTTAGAAATGTTTGATATTTCCTCAACAATTGTAGTCGGTCTAATTGATTGGAATTTAATCAATCTTGAATTATGTATTTGACTGAATTGTTCCTCATCAGAGTCAAATTCATTGTAGGAAAAAGCAATAATTTCAACCTGAAACCGCGGTAATTGTTCGGTGGTTGTAAAATCCTGGTCGGAGGACTCCAAGTCTTGCGCCCAAGCCATCTTGAACGTTCCGGCTAGAATCGCCAGAACAATACCCAGAGCATTGAGAACACAAGAATGCATCAGCACATTATAACGACCTATGTTTCTAGTCACACTGTATTCTAAAGCACTATTTTTATTGGTTTTGTATAACTCAAGGTGCTTTATTACGCGGTTTGGTATGCTGTGAGAATACGTTAGAAAGATCGGGGAGTTACCATGGTTTTCAATAATAATATGAAGAGTAGACTATTGTTTAGTCTAATCGCTATGTTTGGCTTCGAAAGTTGGGTATTAGCCCAGGTTAATGGTGAGATGAACTCTCAACCAGAGCCTTACTCTCTCAATCAGAGTCATTTTACTTTTCCTGCTAATAGACCTATCGGATCAACAGCTGCAATGGCCCTTGATCCGGATGGCACTAGTATTTGGACATTTGATCGGTGCGGTGACAACTGGTGTGTTGGCTCTGATTTGGCGCCTATCCAGAAGTTCGATGCCTCGGGTAATCTGGTTACAAGCTTCGGCGCAAACATGTTCAATCGCCCTCATGGGATTCATGTCGGTCCTGAAGGGAACATATGGGTTACTGATTTTGAAGGTCCTGATGGAGTAGACCCTAGGCGTGATGGTAAAGGCCACCAAGTGTTTAAGTTTAGTCCGGAAGGAGAGCTTTTAATGACCTTAGGTAAGCCAGGTATCGCCGGTGATGGACTAGACGAGTTCAATAAACCCTCTGCTGTATTCGTGGCGCCCAACGGAGATATTTTTATCGGCGATGGTCATGGAGGCGATTCTAATGCGAGAATTTTGAAATTCACTAGTGATGGAAAGTTTATTAAAACTTGGGGAAAAAATGGCACTGCGCCAGGTGAATTCAATGAACCTCATACGTTGGCAATGGATTCTGACGGAAGGCTTTTTGTCGGTGACAGGGCTAATAGTCGAGTACAGATCTTTGATCAAGACGGAAATTTTATTGATGAATGGAATCAGTTTGGACGGCCAAGTGGGATGGTCATAGATGGTAACGACATCATCTATATAGCCGACTCAAGTTCGGCGGGTAATAATCCTGGATGGCAGGAAGGAATAAGGATTGGTAACGCAAAGACTGGCGACGTGACAGCGTTTATAGAGGACCCGGATGGTGACGGATCACAAGAAGGTATTGTCGTTGACGTGAACGGTGTGATCTATGGTTCTTTAACGGGAGGGATGGCGCTGAGGCGATATGTTGAGAAATAATAATTTCGGTTCCACTGAGATTTTATTTTTTACTCATCGCGCTTATTAGCTTTATAGGCGTATTTTAAATTTAGATATTCGACAGACGAATTGCCATCATTGCATCCTTTAATGATGTCGATGCAATAATTTTTATTGGGGACATGAAATGGACAAAAGAAAATTAAATAAATTGCCCAAAGCAATATTAACTATGTGTATGGCATGTGGTTTTGTGTCGGCGGCCAACATTGCAAATAGCCAAGCTCCACAATTGCTTGAGATAACGATTGATGATGTACACGCTTCATTAGCTTCGGGACAAATAACATGTCGTTCGCTGGTTGAGTTTTATCTTGAAAGAATTGAAGCGTTTGATCAACAGGGTCCAAGGTTAAATGCCATTCAGCACATCAATGATGCTGCCCTTGGTAAAGCGGATGAACTTGATGCCTCCTATGGAGCTTCAGGCCTTGTAGGGCCTTTGCATTGTATTCCAATTCTTTTAAAGGATCAGGTTGAGGTTGGTGAGATGCCAACTACCTATGGTTCAGCAGTATTTGCAGATTTTGTGTCGGGTCGTGACGCTACAATAGTGAGTCGCATGAGAAAAGCTGGGGCGATTATTCTCGCAAAAACAACCATGGGTGAGTTTGCGTCTCGTTATGTTGGTTCAGCATTTGGAATTGCACGCAATGCTTACGATCCTATGCGCAATCCTAGTGGTTCTTCGGCCGGAACAGGGATTGGCGTTGCTGCTAATTTTGGATTAATAGGGATTGGTGAAGATACTGGTGGCTCGATTCGTGGTCCTGCATCGGTTCACAATTTGGTCGGATTACGACCGACCGTGCCGTTAGTTAGTCGTTTTGGAATGATGCCAGCCAATCCAACTAATGACACTCTAGGGCCAATTGCCAGAACGGTCACAGATGCTGCAATTCTGCTGGATGTTATTGCTGGTTACGATGCTAATGATCCGATTACAGCTTATTCTGTTGGACGTATTCCAAACAGCTATAGAGACTTTCTTCAACAAGATAGTTTGCGCGGTGCACGTATCGGAGTCATACGGCAGTCTATGGACCCTGGCACTGACCCAGATTCAGATGATTTTCAGAAGGTTAGAAAGGTTATTGATCTAGCGATCGAAAAAATTGAATCACTTGGAGCAATTCTTATAGATCCAGTTGAGTTTCCTCTTATGGAAATTGTGCATGAGACATATGGCAACAATAATTTTGAAACAGAAGAGGCGATCAATGCATATTTAGCGGATCTTCCTGAGGCCCCAGTCTCCAGCCTTAGGGAAATTCTTTTGCAAGGGAAAGTTACCCCTTGGCGAGCAAGTGATCTTATGGGGGTTGTTGGTAAGTCTACTCAAGACTTCGGGTATCTCCAATTTTTGCTTGCAAGGGAAGAGATACGTCAATCAGTTATTGCTTTCATGGCAGACGCTCAACTGGATGCTCTAATCTATGCAACCTTCGATCATCAGACTACCCTGATTGCGCCTGATGCCTTAAGCAATCCAAATACTAACGATGCATACGGCAGAGGCAATAATAGACGCTTAAGTCCAATAACAGCTTTTCCAGCGATCACTGTGCCTGCTGGCTTTACAGTAGATGGGCTACCTGTCGGAATCGAGATGCTTGGTAGAGCATTTAGCGAAGGTATGTTACTTGGTTTTGCTTACGCCTATGAACAATCCACTCAACACCGTCAGCTGCCTAATACAACACCATCTCTTGAATGAATGAGATAAGGTAATAGAATGTTCTCTTTTTGGAAGCTTAAATGATAATAAAGGAATCAATGATGAACTGTTTTAGAACGATGGTTATTGTTTCGACCATTATGTGCTCTGGACCTGCTTTTTCGCAGGCTTGGATAGATTATTACAGTTCAACCGATGATTTCCGGATCCATACTCCAGGTGAATTTGAGATTACAGAGATCGCTTATTCTTCCGAGTATGGTGTTGAGCTTCCAGCTCGGGTCTATAGCTATGAGCCAGGCGGGGATCATTATATTGTTACGGTGGTTGACTACACACAAGCTGAAAGACTTCATGCAGAACGTTCAAGGAATGAGGCGGAGTATCTTCTATATTGGGAGATTGATATTAGAGCCTCAGTGGCTTATGCCGCAACTAACTTTCGTCAACGTGGAGGCGAAATAACCTATGATGCTTATCACTACATTGACCGAATTGAAGGGCATCAGTTACAGATCACAAATGAAGATAACTCAAGAACATATGCAGCCGTATATCTTCATGATAGCCGTCTCTATATTGTTGAAGCAACGGTAGAACCGGGATCCTTGCCACCAGGGTTTTTTCAACAATCGTTACAGTTTATGGATGAGAATGGAGTGCGTATTCGCTACGAAGACTTCTTGGAGGCAAATAAGGTTCGCAAGTCATGCGGAGGGGTTCAGGAGGGGATAGCATGCAATGATTGGACGAGGTGATTAATGATGCATGTCTATCAGTATGCTAAGGAGGGTATGGAATGAACTACATTATGAAAACTCTAAGTTTTATGTTGCTTGCTGCATTCAGCGGGTTGGTGCCAGCACACCACTCTCACGGGAATTATGAAATGACCGAGTACATTTTTCTTGAAGGTGTTGTGCGAGAACTTCATATGGTAAACCCGCATGCATGGATTTATCTTGAAGTAATGCAAGATAGTGGAGATGCTGAAATGTGGGCATTGGAGGCAGGTAGTGTCCGTGCACTTACTAGAAATGGCATCACTGAAGATACGATTGCAGTTGGAGAGACAGTTTCCGTCCGTTGTCATCAACTAAGAGATGGCGCGAGAGGTTGTCTTCTGGGATTTTTGGCTGGTAATGATGGTGTAGAGAGATTGTGGGATTAAGGATGTTTCGATAACAAACAGCCGCAATGGCTTCATACAATAATAATTGCCCCTAAGGTAAAACTAAATGTCTTAATGGTATCCGTGGCTTGGAGATTGAGGGAGTTATGTATCCAGCATACTTGATAGCTGATATAGATCTGCATGATTTGGAGCGGTATCAAGACTATATAGAAAATGTACCTGCTCTGATAAAGAAACATGGGGGTAGATACCAAGTACGTGGTGGTAATGTGGATGTGCTTGAAGGTGACTATTGTCCGTCACGTCTTGTTGTTCTGGAATTTCCGAATCGTGCGGCAGCGCTTGCTTTCTATAATGACCCAGATTATCAGCCTTATAAGCGACTGCGACAGTCAATTTCTGATGGTGCGCTAGTCTTAGTTGAAGGGTGTTAATTATTAAACAGATAACCGATTTATAGAGCCATGATTTAGAGGGTGTTTCTATTGTTAATCAGATAATACAGGCGTTCTTGTAGAGATCTAAGGGGAGATTAAATATGGCAAGTTTTTTGTCACGACGTGAGATGTTAAAGCGTGCCGCAGCGGCGGGAATGACTAGTGCTGTTCCAGCGCAAGCCCTCGCACAGGTCCTTCCTGAACGCGCACGTGATCAATTTGAGAATTTGAGTAATACGGAGTCTGAAATTCTTGAGGCGGTTGTTTCACGTTTGATCCCTACAGATGAGAATGGGCCTGGTGCATTAGAGGCTGGAGCTGCTAACTACATTGATAAAGGGCTTGCAAATGCGCTCTCTCAATCGCATGCAGCCTACTCGGTTGGTCTTGCAGCATTAGATTCTTATGCGGATCAGGTGACTGGTCGAGGTTTTGTAACGCTTGAACCCAGTGAACAGGATTCTCTATTAGAAGATTTAGAGCAAAATCGTGCTGCAGGATTTGACTCAGATTCTGCAACATTCTTCAATCTGATGTTGCGCCATACGATTGAGGGTACATTTTCAGATCCTGCTTATGGAGGAAACCAAGATTTTATTGGATGGGAGATGATTGGATATCCAGGCATTCGACTTGGTGTCACCGTTGAACAACAGCAGATGGATCATTTTCCTGAAATGACCCGGGTGTCTGCACATGACCTACCTATGTTCGATATCAATATTTTAGAGGAGGGAGGCAATGACGATTAGGCTTCCTGGAACTGATGTCGTCTCAATCGGGCTTGGTGGGGCAGGTGGTGTTGCAGTATTGCCTCTCACAGAAGCAGGTATTGATGTAGTAGGACTTGAAGCTGGTAGGTGGATGTCACCCCGTGATTTTGCTCCAGATGAATTACGAAATAATTATAGAGGCTGGCCACAGTCCGTACAGAAAGCAAACCGAGAAGTTCCCGTGCATCGTCCTAATGACCACTCGCCTGAGTTTCCGCGAGATAATCTGCACCCAATGATGAATGCAGTGGGCGGCACAACACTTCATTACTATGCTCGCAGTTACCGTCTGCATCCTTGGGATTTTAGAGTGGTAAGCGAAACCACTCGTCGTTACGGTGGTGATCGAATCCCCAGAGGCTCCACAGTTGAGGATTGGCCGTTGACTTATGCCGATCTCGAGCCATTTTATGACAGACTTGAGTATGAGCTGGGAGTTGGTGGCTTTGCTGGAAACGTTAACGGTAATATTGATCCGCGTGGAAATATTTTTGAAGGTCCTCGTGCACGTGACTATCCGATGCCACCGTTGAGAAGCACTAAATTTACTGAGATGATGGCTGATGCTGCAAGACGACTTGGTTACAATCCATTTCCTTCGCCTGCGGCTATTAATACTCAGGCACACAATAATCGACCTGCGTGCCAGTACCATGGTTTCTGTAATCGAGGCGGATGCCATATAGAGGCTAAGAATTCGACCGCGGTGACTACTATTCCAAAAGCGCAGGCAACAGGAAATTTAAAGGTTGTCACGGAAGCTCATGTTACAAAAATTATTGTAAATGCTGAAGGCCGTGCCAGTGGGGTCGAGTATCTTAAGGATGGGGAAACCTATATTCAGCCGGCCGAGGTTGTTCTGCTGGCAGGTTATACCTACGAAAATACACGATTACTTTTATCATCAAACTCCAATGCGTATCCCTCAGGATTGTCAAATAACCATGACCAAGTCGGTCGACATTACATGACGCATGCTCAAAGGGGAGGCGTCCTTGGCCTCTTTCCTCATAGACTAAATCGGTGGTACGGACTTCCTGCCCAAGGTTCGGGAATTGATGAGTGGGCGGATGATAATTTTGATCATACAGATTATGATTTTATTGGAGGTGCTCATTTTTGGGTAGCTCAAGATTCTCGACCTATTTTAGCTGCAAGGATGAATACATTTGGGCGTGCACCTAGATGGGGATCTGCATGGAAAGGCTTTGTTATGGAGAATGCGGACCGATGGGTTGGAGGACACCTCCAGAAGACTACTCTTCCTTACGAAGGTAATTATCTGGATTTACATCCAACGATTAAAGATCCTCTAGGGTTTCCGGTATGCCGAATCACAGCAGAATATAAAGATAATGAAAAAAAACTAGCTAGCTTTACTCAAGAGAAGATGGAGCAATGGTTTCGTGAGGCTGGAGCAATTGATACTTTTCGTATGCCTTTGGGTCCAATGGGTCCTTCAACCCATGCTTATGGTGGTACTCGAATGGGTGAAGATCCCGATACTAACGTTGTTAATCAATGGGGATTCTCTCACGAAGTTCCCAATTTGGGCATTTTGGGAGCATCGGTAATGGGTACAAGCGGAGCTAGAAATCCGACCCTAACAGTACAGGCACTCGCATGGCGCACAGCTCAACATTTAGTTGAAAATTGGAGGAGTATTTCGACTTAAAAAGTGTCTTTAGTTTGAAGGCTTTTATAGTGAATTATATGTGCTAATGAGCTAGTAAAATTCCAGGTACGCTATGTAAATACATGCTGTTTTTTAAGGTGATTGTTGTATGGTGTTTAAGAGCAGGTTTTTGGTCCAAAACTTTATCGGATACAGGCTTCTTTTTTCCGTCATGATTGCAGTATTGATTGGGTTGGGTAGTGTTGGTTGCCAACCGGTGGATGACGTATCAGAAAATATACCCTCTGACCTATTAGGGTTCAGCATTCCTTTGTTTCGTACGGATTCTAATTGGCCTCAGGTGCCAGCGCAGTGGAGACTTGGCGAGGTCTCAAGTATTGCACTTGATGATGAGGACAATGCTTGGTTTTTACACCGACCTTGGACGCTTTCGCAAGAAGATGCAGGCATGGCGGCGCCACAGATTATAGGCTTTGATAACGAAGGAAACTTTCTTAAGGCTTGGGGAGGCCCTGGAGACGGTTACGAGTGGCCTCAGCGAGAGCATGGTCTTCATATCGATCACCAAGGTTTCTTTTGGGTTGGAGGAAACAATTGCCCTACTCAAAATGAACCTGGCCTCGATCCTGTGTCTGATGATCAGATACTAAAATTTACACCTGACGGTATGGTTGTCATGCAGATAGGTAGTAGTAATTCGAGTAGTGGCAATTCAGATACAAGTAATTTCAATAGACCAGCGGATGCTGTTGTTTTTTCGCCAACCAATGAGCTTTTTGTTGCCGATGGATACGGGAATCACAGGGTCGTAGTATTAGATGCTGATACGGGATTATTCAAGCGTATGTGGGGTGCATTCGGTAATGTCCCAGAAGACAATGAACAGTGTCCCTACATTTTTCTTGATTCAGTGCCTGATGGGTCAGGTTCGTCACAGTTCAGTATTGTCCATGCCATCCGTGTTTCGAATGACGGTATGGTCTATGTAGCAGACCGCGAGAATAGACGTGTTCAGGTATTTACGTTGGATGGGCAATACGTGAACCAGATCATCCAACATGAGACTTTTTTTGCGCGCAATATTGCCCTGTCACCAGATGAAAAGCAGAAGTTTCTTTATGTAGGGGGAGGTTCAGGGATTATGGTTTTTGACCGTCTTAGCCTCCGGTTTCTAACAAGTATTGAGACTACCGTTGGAACTGGCCATCACATCCAGACGGATTCTCAGGGTAATATTTACATTGCTGCCACTGGTGTTGGGTATGAGCGATTAATCTATATGGGGTTATCTTCTGAAACATTGGATTAGCTGCTTAGCTCAAGGGTATTAGCAGTAAATAACTCTTCTATTTTAGGTATACGTTGAATCAGATTTTGTTCGTGTAAGTATTGAGGTAAGGTTGATAAAGCCAAGCGGTTAGGCTCAACACCGTATGGCCAAAAGTCTTGTCCCATTACACGTTGAGTTTCTTCCATCTCAGCAACGACCCATGGAAGCGTAATCTTAAGTGCATCTGTTTCCATCATTTCAGCATAAGCTAATTCTTTAGCTTTTTTAAAAGCTTCGTATAAGCTTACTGCAGCCCATGGGTTCTCATCGTAAATCTTACGGCGGAACACCACGGTATGCATTATTGGAAAGATACCGGTACGTTTAAAATACTCCTTTTCGGATTGTCGGTAATCTGAAAATAGTCGGCGGACCGGTGATGCTTCATCATTAAGAGACAATGGTGCATTAGGCGAAATAATCGCATCGAGTTCACCTTTTTCAAGCATAGGGCCCATATCTTGTGCAATTGGCATCTTATGGAGAATCACGTTTTCCGGTAGATCAAAATCAATTCTTGATGGACGTTGTAGTCCATCCTGTGTTCCACTGAACCATTCTATCGAATTAGGTTTTACTCCATATTCATTTAGTAATAGTCCTCGTGCGACCACGGCAGCCGTCATAGAATATTCTGGTACACCAATCCTCTTGCCTATAAGGTCTTTAGGTTCATTAATTCCTGCATTTTTGTTAATGAAAATGCAGGAATGACGAAATAAACGTGATGGAAATACCGGTATGGCAATGAATTTCTCATCGCCCTCTGCTCGAAGCATCGTGTAGTTAGATAGAGAAAGCTCTGAGACATCGAATTCTTGATGTCGAAGCATGCGGAAAAAAGTCTCACTCGGGCGAGAAATTATTGGGTCGATATCAATCCCTTCTGGACGAATAGTGCCATCCATTAATGGTCTGACTCGGTCGTAGTCCCATGCGGCAAAAGTAAGGCGTAGTCGGCTCATAATGCGTCTCCGAACTGAATAAATGAGTGATAAGCGCAGACCTGTTCGGCTTGCGCTCCCTAAATGGTAACATCCGAACTGTGTCTAGCTTTTAAGCATGACCTATCTAAGGAAGAACCATACGTAGCTTCTACCATTGATCTTGATGCGGGTAGAATCTGTAAGGAGGAGGCTTTTGTTCGAAAAAAACAAACAACACTGCTTTAAAGTTGATATATATCAGAAACTTAAGAAATTTTTGATTGAGCATCTCAGTCCTTTGAGAAAAAACAATTTGTATGTACAGAGCTATTTTTTCGGTACATTTGCATTAGCGATTCAATTGGTATCCTGTGCGGCGCCACAGGCTAACGTTCAAGAGTCTATGGAGTTACCCAATGAGGTTTCCTTGGAAGAATCCATTAGCGCTTCAGACTCTGATGGCTTCTTTACAAGCGGTCAAGCATCCCGAGGCGAGCGGCGGTTTGATCAGCTTTGCGCAGACTGTCATAGAAGAAATGAAATCAGACGGACTTGGTTCGGAGGCGAGAGACATCAGACAGTGGGCAGTCTGTATAACGTGATATCTACGACAATGCCTGATGATAATCCGGGAGGCCTTAATATCAACCAGTATGCTGATATTGTGGCTTTTCTGTTGAGTTCAAATGGCTATTCAGAGGGAGAAAGTGAGTTGCTCCCGGATCAGGTAATACTTGAGGGTATAAGCATTCCGTTACCCTGAGTAGAGAATAATGCAAAAACAATGTGTGACCCAGGAGGGTAGGTCAATGATAAAGAACAGCAAAAAAGCCTTTTCAGGAAATGTAGTGTTAGTCGTTGCGACTTCCTTTTTCTATTGGGGCACTTTGTTCTCGCAAGAGAACACTGGTTCTGAGGGAGAGTGGCGTTACATAGGCGGAAACGCTTCTCACACGCGCTATACCCCATTGGATCAAATTAATGCGGGTAATTTTGAAGAACTTGAAACTGCTTGGATCTGGCGAGGCGATAATTACGGACCCCGTGTTGACTATGTTTTTCGTTCTACACCACTTTATATTGATGGATTGCTCTACACGGTTGCGGGACAGCGTCGTACAGTCGCCGCTATTGATCCTTCCTCAGGGGAGACTATGTGGACTTACCGCGAGCCTCATACGACACGTTTCGATCGTGGCATGCGGAATAATTATGGTAAAGGGGTTGCCTACGCGGAGATAAATGGTAGAGGTGTTGTCTATACCAGTAGTCCAGGATTCTTTCTACATGCTTTAGATGCTGAAACCGGGCGTCCTATGGAGGACTGGGGTAACGCTGTACCGATTGAAGGATTTCCACAAACAGGTGTGGTGGATATGCTTCCAGATTTAATTAGTGATTGGGAACCTTGGCTGACTTCAGGTTATACCTATGATCCTTACAATGGGATCCCAAAGGAATTAGGTAACCTGAGTACCTCTTCTCCACCGATTGTAGTTAATGGAGTGGTGATCGTCGGTAATGTTCATGAGCAGGGGTATTATCAGACTCGACATGAAAATATACCGGGCGACATCTTGGCTTATGATGCTGCAACTGGTGAGTTTCTATGGAAATTCCATATTATTCCCCGCCCTGGTGAGTTTGGTCATGACACTTGGGAAAATGATGCGTGGAAGACGATCGGAGACGTGTCTTCGTGGGCTCCTATGTCTGCGGATCTAGAACGTGGGCTCGTGTACATTCCAACGAATCCTCCCACAATGGATTTCTATGGCGGTTTTCGTCCAGGCGATAACTTGTATGGCACAAGTATCATTGCTTTAGATGTGAAGACCGGTGAGAGGGTCTGGCACTTCCAAACGGTTCATCATGATATTTGGAATTTTGATAATCCGGCGCCACCAGTGTTACTTGACGTAACGGTGGATGGGGTGCCAACGCCTATAGCGGTCGAAACCACCAAACAAGGTTTTGTTTATACCTTTAATCGTGAAACTGGTGAGCCAGTTTGGCCTATGGAGGAACGTCCTGTTCCGCAGTCAGAGATACCAGGAGAGCATCTCTCGCCAACTCAACCATTTCCGACCAAGCCTGCAGCCTTTCAGTTGCAGGGATTAACTGAGGACGATTTGATTGATTTCACCCCTGAACTGAGAGCAGCGGCTGTAGAGGTTATGAAGGAGTACCGGACTGGGCCTCTTTTTAATCCTCCGATCCAGGTCGGGCATCCATCCGGTCTACGATCATTCGTAAGTTGTCCCAGTGGAGCCTCTAATATATTTGGTCCACCATCGGCGGACCCCGAAAGCGGCGTCCTCTACATTCCAACATTGCGCGGTTGCCGGTCTGAGAATATTGTGCCTGGAAGTGAGATGGATGAGCCTGATGACCCAATGACTACTGGCAAGACGATTACTGATTGGGTTGTTGCTAATCGGGGAGATTTCATGGGTCGAGGCCCACAAGGTTTGCCGATCCTAAAGCCGCCATATAGCGAAATTGTTGCTATCGACATGAATACTGGAGATCACATTTGGGCTATTCCTAACGGCGATACGCCTGACCGAATCAAAAATCATCCTGCGCTTCAGGGTGTGGAGATTCCAAAAACAGGAGTTCCTTCTCATCCAATCACGATGGTTACCAAATCATTGTTAATTGCTGCTGAGGGTGGAGCAGGCGCACCTGTCTTGCACGCTATAGAGAAAAGTACTGGCGAAAATCTTGGAAGTGTTGAGCTACCGGCGCCAGGACGCTATGGCATGATGGGTTATATGCACGATGGAGTGCAGTACATTGTTGTGCAAGTCTCAAGTGCAAATTATCCGGGAGCGCTGGTCGCACTGCGGTTGCCTTGATGAGAAATTTGGAGTTGCTTAGTGAGGTTAGTCATGCCTCATCGTTGGCTTTATGGTTTAAGTTGTTACCCTATTTTTCAATAGCGATCCTCTCAGC
>Ga0209403_10003774_pt1 | contig 16919 bp, 20 predicted proteins | sample ArcticOcean_MG_C_8_FD_187440 | JGI IMG/M metagenome (GOLD analysis project Ga0209403, IMG submission 187440) | Marine microbial communities from western Arctic Ocean - ArcticOcean_MG_CB11_86 (SPAdes) (version 2) | ecosystem: Environmental > Aquatic > Marine > Oceanic | place: Arctic Ocean... | reverse complement strand
TGTCGGGCCGTTCTGTTATTCCACTTCTTTCCTCCTTCGCGTGTGCTATTCCGGGCATTATGGCGACCCGCACCATTGCCAGCTGGAAAGACCGGATCGTGACGATCATGATCGCCCCGTTGATGAGCTGCAGCGCCCGCTTACCTGTTTATATTTTGATGATCGGTGCCTTTATTCCTGATACGCCTGTTCTCGGGGTGTTCTCTATGGCGGGAGTCACCCTCCTGGCCATGTATCTGCTTGGCATTACGGGGGCGATAGGCGCGGCGTTGGTGTTCAAATGGTTTTTCATGCCCGATGCGCCCTCTACCACATTCATCATGGAACTGCCACCGTATCGACGGCCCTCATTACGCTGGGTGTTCCTGCAAATGTACGAACGTGCCAAAGTTTTTATTACCGATGCAGGACAAATTATCCTGGCGATATCGATTGTATTATGGTTCCTGGCCTCCTATCCACAATCTGAGGATTATGATACAACAGCAGCACGGGATCGTATTCAGCAAAGTTATGCCGGTCAACTCGGTCATTTTATCGAACCGGCCATCGCCCCCCTCGGCTTCGACTGGAAGTTGGGGATCGGCCTGATTACGTCATTCGCCGCCCGAGAGGTGCTGGTCAGTACCCTGGCTACGATCTATAATGTAGAAGAAGCCGACGAAACATCCGTGGATCTGAGGGTGGCGTTACAGAACGAAACCGATCCTGTGACAGGCGAGTCGGTCTACACGCCGCTTGTCGCAGTCTCTTTGATGGTGTTTTTCGTCTTCGCTTGCCAATGCATGGCGACGGTTGCCATCGTCAAGCGCGAGACCAATAGTTGGCGTTGGCCTATCATCATGATTTTATACATGACAACCATGGCGTATGTCGCCTCATTTGTCGTTTATCAGGGCGGCCGATTTTTTGGATTCGGATAAGGGAAGGTACGAATCGAATAACTTGTACAGCAAAGCCATAGTTTCATAGTTTCATAGTTTCATAGTTTCATAGTTTCATAGTTTCATAGTTCCTGATCATGGACCTTCAAACCATTATCACCTATATCATTGTAGGGCTGGCAGCCGGTTTTGTCATCCGTACTTTTATCCGGCAATTTTCATCCCGTGATGCCGGGTGTTCCGCCTGCGCGCATTGCAGTCCCGAGACTTCACACGAGGCGTCTCAGGCTACAGAATTAATTCAGGTGGAAACACCGGACAAGTGAATTTGTTGATTGTCTGATTGATGTTTTAGCAAAACATATCCGTACGATTTCACAATCAACAAATCAGGAAGGATTACATGGCCATCGTCGAAACCATACGCAATCGACGTTCTATATACGATTTCAAATCGGAACCGATTCCGAAAGACGTGATCGAACAGTTCCTGGAGCCAGCCGTCTGGGCACCGAACCATAAGTTAACGGAGCCCTGGCGTTTTCTCGTTATTGAAGGCCAGACGAAGGAGACACTGGCCCACATATACTGCAAGATCCAACGCATAAAAACAAAATCGAAAAACCCTGACATATTGGAAAAGGCAACGAAAAAGGGCTACGCTAAACTAATGGGGAAGCCCACCATTTTAGGGGTTGTTTGCAAGAAAGACCAGGATGCGATCAGGGCGCGAGAGGATTATGCCTCCGCCTGTTGCGCTATACATAACATTTCCCTGGCCGCATGGGAAATGGGCATCGGCATGCAATGGAGCACCAGCGAATTGATCAATGATCCGGAATCTCTCGAATTGTTGCAGATCAATTCGGCAGAAGAGGAAATTATCGGTTTTCTATATACCGGCTATCCCGCCGAGATACCGGAACAGAAACGCGTGCCGGCATCGGACCGAACGGTATGGTTTGATTAAAAACAGTCGAAAATTTGAACGTTGAAAAGTTTTAGAACACTTATATTGGAGAGCTCATGTCTGTGATATCAGAAGAACGCTTCGCCACTGGATTTCTGTGGGCGGATTACATGAAGGACAGTGAAAAAAACCTCGATCGGTTTCAAGAAAATTATGATGATTTCACGCTTGAACAGGATGAAACTGATTTCTTCTCACAGGTCACATCATCTGTAAAGGTCTTGATCCTGGCTGAGGATTGGTGCGGTGATGTGGTGCAGAGCTTGCCACCCATTATTCGCATGTTGGAACAAACGTCTACACTCGAATATCGTATTTTTAAACGGGATGAGAATCCAGATATTATGGATCGATATTTGACCGACGGCAGCAAGGCCATCCCTTACCTGGTCTTTATGGATGACGCGTTAAACGAAATAGCTCAATGGGGACCACGACCTGCCGAATGTCAGGCCATCATGCGAAACAATAAAGGCAAAATTTCTATGGACGAAATCTACCCTAAAATGCGTGCCTGGTACAAATCTCACGGCAACGGTCCTCTGGTGCAAGAAATTCGGTCGGTTCTGGAGCAGATGCAGTGAATCCGCGAATCAATATATTTTGCAGATTCGTTGATTCGGTAGGACACTGATGCCTGAAACAATCACCGAAATTAAACACAACGTCGATAAACCGGATCAGACATTCGATTGCCGGTTGCACCGGCACGGGGGAGATTGGATTGTCATCTCCTACAAGTCTTCACGTCCGTACCACATCTCTGATATCCACATCGCGCCCCAAACGCTGACGCTGGCCTATTACGAGGTAGAGTACCCGTACATTATATGGAAAATGATCGCACCTGATGGCCAGCTATTCGGCCACTATGTCCATATATGTGAACAGGTTTGTATTACGCCGAAGACGGTCGAATACCGGGATTTATTGCTGGATGTCTGGTTTTTCCCTGATGGCCGCCACCGTATCCTGGACGAAGATGAACTGCAAGCAGCTCACGCAAGCCATCTGATATCTGACCCTACGGTAGATCATATTCATGACACGGCAAACGATATCATCCGCCGATTCCCCGAATTACGTGCCACTTTCGATCGTCTCCTGGAAAGCGATGCGTGAGCAAGTGTGCGAGCACATGGGCCGCTCACTTGCTCACCTGTCCACTTACCGTCTTCAGTGCATCCCAACCGGAGTAGGACGTTGGGCATGCTATAAAGGTAAACGGATACCCGATGGGTAGGCGAAAACGCGAGATGGTCCTTATGCATCAACGCGCCGCGCCCTTCGCAGTTTAAAAAAAAGCACGCGGTCACCTGGGAGATAACCATGTTTACTGATTGAAAACATAGCACAAAGTACAACATACGGAACGCTGATTACGATAGGAATTCGCTTGACATGGACCCGTTAAATTCCTATTTTGATAACTAGAATGATACAGTGTAACCGGTCCAAGGCTCTTGTTTCCGTGAATCAATAGGGGATGAGGGCTTTTGTGTTACACTGCGAGGAGCCACCTGCCACCGATGCCACCATTGAAAAACGCCGTTACCCATCGCATTTCTTCCAGAGGAATTGACCCCCTCGCGCTGTTTGGACAGCACGATGCCCGTCTACGCGCTATCGAAAGCGAATTCGACGCCAAAATTGTCGTTCGTGGTGAGGAAGTGATCATTTCGGGAGAAGAAGCAGAAGTGCAACAGGTCGCCAGTACATTACGGCAGATGATGCGATCTGTGCAACAGGGCCATACCCATGAAGTCAACGATATTATCCGTGCGACACGATCTGTAAAACAAAATGGAGACGACGCCAAACCGTTTTCCGGCAAGACGCTGGACATCATGTCCAAGCGGGAACAAATTCGAGCCCGTGGTCCGAATCAACAAAACTATGTCGAAGCCGTCGGGAAGAACGACATCGTCTTCTCTATCGGGCCGGCCGGTACCGGTAAAACATATTTGGCCGTAGCCATGGCGATGTCCGCCCTCCGGCGTCGAGATGTCGATCGGATTGTCCTGGCCAGACCAGCCGTTGAGGCGGGTGAGAGCCTCGGCTTTCTACCCGGTGACCCTCAGGAAAAGGTTGATCCGTATCTGAGGCCTTTGCATGATGCATTAAACGACATGACGCCTATGAACAAAGCTGGACGTCTCGTCGAAAACGGGACGATAGAGATTATTCCCATGGCCTATATGCGTGGCCGAACGTTTAACAACGCCTTTGTCATCCTCGATGAAGCACAAAATACAACAATAGGCCAGATGAAAATGTTCCTGACCCGCCTGGGGGCTAATTCCAAAGCCATAATTACTGGTGATATCACTCAGACGGACCTCCCTGATGACAAGGTTTCCGGCCTTATTCACGTCCAGCAGGTGCTGGACCGCATCAAAGGGATCGCCTTCGTCTATCTGACAGAAGCGGATGTTGTGCGACACCGTCTGGTACAGGATATTATCAAGGCCTACGAAAAACATGAGGAGAAACCAAAGAGCTGATACAGGCAGCAAGATATTGGGTACGAGATGCTGAACGGAAACACCTTCGCGGCTTCTAATCATCAAGTAGACGCTTTCATTTTGTATCCTATATTAAAGAAACTATACGCGTGCCCCTGCTTTTTGTACCCTGTATCTCGCTTCTATTTTGTCTGTACAAATTGAAACCATTTTGCCCACGCTGGATATTCCGCGTGAGGCGCTTGTTGAATCCGCCCATCGGGTGTTACAAGGCGAAGGCCATGATCATAGGGCCGTCATGATCATTTTTGTGGACGACGCCTACATCCGGCGGTTGAATCGTGAATATCGCCAACTGGACCGAGCAACGGATGTCCTATCGTTCGAACTGAGCGACGACACCACGCCTGATCATGATCTGCTCGGGGAGATCTATATCTCTATTGATCGAGCCCGAGATCAGGCCGTCCGTTATCACATGTCCGTGGACAGAGAGTTGCAACGACTCGTCGTTCATGGATGCCTGCATCTCCTTGGGTATGACCATCACCGAACAGCGGAACGTAAAGTGATGCGTCAAAAAGAAAGCCATTACCTGAGCGAATCAGACGCCGGCTCGATCTCAGAAGGTTTACAGGGAGACGCCTGTTTTGGATGATGACATACCGCTATTAGCTTCATCACTTATCTTTTTAGGATGTACCCTCTACGCTCTGCTTCTTTCCGGAGCCGAAGCCGCTTTCTCTTCCTTACCCAAATCGACACTCCACGAGCTCAAAGCCGCCCATGAAGATGGACAGACCAGCCGTGTTACGCACTGGCTGGACAATCAGGAACGGCTGTTTGCTACACTACTGATCGGTAAAACCGTTATGGTTACAGGGGTCGTCATCTCTGCCGCCGCACTGGCTTTGATTTCACCAACGATATCGGTCATCGGTATTCCGATTACCCTGGCACTAACAGGGCTCGTTTGTCTGCTTTACCTCTTTGTATTCATAGAATGGCTACCGCGTCTTCTCGTGACGCGGTACTCCGAAATGGCCGTGCGTATCTCTGCTGTGTTGGTCCAGTTTACGTCCTGGTTCTTATGGCCACTCGTTACGCCACTCATAGTCCTGAACAGACACATATCGAAGCAGAGTCTATTCAGTAGCGGGCGTAATCCTTACTGGCTCGATGATGAACTCCATCGTGTTCTGGAATTGGAAGAAACACACGAACTGCAGCCCGATGATAAAGAAATGATCAGCAGCATTATTGAATTACATGACACCAATGTGCGTGAAGTGATGATCCCGCGGGTTGATATGGTGTGTGCGGATATCACGACGGACCTTTCGGAACTGCGTAGACTTATCCATGAAGAAGGCCACTCCCGTATTCCGATTTATAAGGACAGCATAGACCATATTCTGGGGGTCATCTATGCCAAGGATCTACTTAAAGACGAGGATGCGCCTGAAGAAGAGAAAACCATAGAAGAGCTGATGCGAACGCCTTATGTCGTACCGGAAACAAAGAAAGCGGACGAATTACTTCGAGAATTTCAGCGTGAGAAAATTCACCTGGCTATTGTCGTGGATGAGCACGGTACCATTGCAGGTCTGGTAACGCTGGAAGATTTGATTGAAGAGATCGTCGGTGAGATTCAGGATGAATATGACGATGAAGAGCCGATGTACAAAGAACTACCTGACGGGTCCATCATTGTCGATGCAAAATTGAATATCGACGCCTTGAATGAGATGCTGGATATTGACATTACACCTGAAGAATTTGAAACCATCGGCGGGCTCGTCTATAAAGAGCTCGATCGGGTGCCGGAGCCAGGTGAGATATTGAGTTATCGAAATTTGCGCATTGCCGTGCATGAAGTCGAAGGGCAGCGTATTATCAAATTGGGCATAACCAAATTGAACCCTGAACCGTCCTCAATTGACGAAAACGAAGCCATAGAAGGCCGGGTCGCGTAGAAGACTGAAGGTGAGCAAGTGAGCAATGTAGGCAGATGGGCAAAAAGACGGCTTGTTCCTCCTGCCTACCTACTTGCCTACTTGCCTACTTGCCCATCTGCAGTATCCCCTCCACCCTCTCCATCGATAAAAACCGGCCCACGAGTGGCTGCGAGCCGTCATCCTGCGCTTGCTGCCATATGGACAAGATGCCATATGGTGTGACCAGCGTTTCTACATACCGGCTGCACCCCGTACCGTGCGGGGATACAAACCAGGGACCGGTGACGGACAACCGTTTTAGATCGGGAAAAGACGCTTCCCATCCGAAAAATGCGCCGCCTATCTCTTCGCAGGAATATCCTCTGGAACGTTTATGCGCCCGTTCATTTTCTTCGTGTGATCGTAAGCATTCCGCCCCATCATAAAAATAGACAGCACCCGCCGGCTCATCGGCAAACAAGCCTATCTGTGGTATCCTCAGCCTGCTGGTAATGCGCGTGGCAGCCACATCCCAACAGGCACCGCGGCCGACCATCTCCCAGGCGTTAATCTCAAAATCAGACTGGCCGCACGCACGCAGCGCCAGCCCTGTGTTGCCCGCTGCCCAGGAAAACGGGTGCGAACAGAAAATCATCACCGTTTGTCCGTCCTCCTGATCGAAGACCACCGGATCTTTTACATGCAGATAACCCAGTTCTCCTATATTCTTCAATACAGGAGACAACGTGGATGCATCCAGCGTTTCAGGCGTGGCGCCTGTGATCCGATCAATAGTCCAGACGCCGGTGCCGGGCTTCTGATAGGAGGCTACAGATTCAGGATAGGACATGGCCTTCTCAGTGGAAATGAACAACTCCCATGATCCGTCTGATAGCCGGTGCAGCGAAGTCCCTTCAATGGATACCGTCGGCGTTTCATCATACGACACCTCCGCCTTGGACCAGGACCGGGCCTTCTCAAATGTCTGTCCCCCATCCTCAGATCGGAATATCGCGCACTCCAACCCTCTTTGCCCTGCTGCCAACCCGGTCCGGGAGTCCCCTTCATTTCGATACCGACCGCTCATCCAGATCACACCGGCTTCATCCTGTACCAGGTTTCCCCCACCAAACCAAAACCCCGGCTTAGTCCGGTACGGCGGCACCAGAGTACACGCTTTTTCCTGATCGATCAAAGCGGCTAAGAGTTTCCTCAAGACTTCATTCTGTTGTGATGATAAGGTCAAGATGTCGACTCCTTCAATCTACGAATCTGCGCATTTCTTTGTGGCCCAAAGACCGCTCATAGACAAACGCACCATGAAAGGCGGCCCGTATGATCTGGCTATGTCCCCAAGACAGGGTTGCTAAAAATAAGTCGGAGGCGACCAACATCCGTTGGCTGCATTCTTCATTGGGTATAAAAGTCACAAGTTCTACGCGTGCCCAGAAGCGGGTCTGATAATGAAGACCTTCTCCCCAATTATCCAGTTCAACCGGCTCAACACGTTGACAGCCAAGATAATGACATGAAGTAACCCGGGCGGTGGCCTCTTCCCACACTTCACGGGTCAAGGCCTCTTCGACGGTTTCATAACTGTCCGGATGCCCGCCAGGAATTGTCCATATATGGTCGTTCCCGACCAGCATCACCTGGCCCTGATCGGTAAAACAGATGCCGGACGCTTGCGTCGTATGTTCACGAGGCGGTTTAAAAGGTGCCGGATGCCATACCGCCTGATACGGCACACCTTCCCACTCGTTGTAGTCTACGATCATGATATGCGTCTATATCTTCATCTCTTCGTTGTTTCACCCGTCACTTTTCCTCTTCTTCGATCGTAAACGCTTCCTTCATCCGACGCCATTCATCATCACCGGCGGTCGTCCAATCCCCAGCCTCTTCCAGTTCCCATCGGTTGAGTATCGTCCGGCGGCGTCGGCGCATCTGAAAAAAAGATAGCATGCAGAGGATGACAAACAGCGGTCCTATCACCAGCGAGAACCCTTCCAGGGGCAGCATACGCCAGCCATAGACCTGCTTCAGATAGGCCTGCCAGTTCTGTTCAAACTGCGCGACACTGATGCCGAACGAATCATAACAGGCCTGGTTGATCGAGCCGGTGACCCGCAGGCGATCCAGCAGGCCATGCAACCCCTCCCGGCCATACTGTCTGAGAATATATTGAACGGCCAGCGCGCTTTCCTGATACGCCAATTGCGCTTTACGCTCCGGAAAGGTATTCACGGCGTGGATCGCGCTGAGCGGAAGCACCCGGTCGGTGATGATCGCGATGAATAACTCGGCTCGGTCCCAGAAGCCCCACTCCCGCGCTGCGTACATGGCGAACCCCTCGTCCAGCCATCGGGGAATATCGGTGCCTCGAAGGGCACTATGCAGCATCAGATGGGCGAGTTCATGGACCGTGACTTCGTAGGAATTATTGAAGGAGCCGGTTATTCGGGGTGATTTAAGCACCATCAGCCGCTGGCTGGGCACTGCATATCCTGCGCCCCAATCAGGGATCGCACCAGGGGTATAGGATTGGAATGCTTTCTGCGTGGCGGCGATGTGGATATGAATGGTATCAGCTGAGGAAAGGCCCAGGGTAGCATGCAACTGCGGGCGGACCGAACGGACGATGGACACCGTGCGGTCTACAAAGCGGGCATCCGGGGGGTCGTAGGTGATCCGCAGGCCATCTACAAGGCGGACGGCAGCGTCTGCTGCCGGTAGATGGCAGAGCAGGAAAAAAAATACGGCAGCAAAACAATGCCAGCGCCAGAACCCGACTCGCCGGACCTCTTTCGACGCCGGACGTGGGGACATGATGGCCTCATTCCCGGATGATGCCGCCACCGAGGACCGCCTCGCCGTCATAGAACACGACGGACTGCCCGGGCGTCACCGCCCGCTGGGGATCGTCAAAGGTAATTTCCACACCATCGGCTTCCAGTATTCTGATCGTCGCGGGCGAGCCTTCATGCTTATACCGGATCTTTACCGTGCTGCGGATCGTTTCTTCAGACGGCCTTGTTGACTGCCAGCTGACGCTCTCAGCGATCAGGACGTGCCGCTTTAGATCTTCATCTTTCCCGATGACCACCGTATTGGTCTCAGGCTGAATATCGACCACATACACCGGTGCGCCTGTAGCCAGTCCCAGCCCTCTACGCTGCCCGATCGTATACAACGGATACCCGCGATGCTCGCCCAGAACATTGCCCTCCGTATCCACAATCGGACCGGGACGAATGGGATCTTCTATATTCAACAGACCGTTGTCCGTCTGGACTGGATGGTCTGCCGTCCACTCTCTCAGGAACCGCTCGTAGCTCTCATCCTGTATAAAACAAATTTCGTAACTGTCCTTCTTCTGCGCTACCCGTGGGGCCATTTGCTCCGCGATCTTTCGGGTCTGATCTTTCGTCAACGAGCCGATAGGGAAAACGGTCTGCGACAGTTCATCCTGCCCCATTTCCCACAAGGCATACGACTGATCCTTATTGTCATCGATACCGCTCTTCAGGATAAACTGATCCACTTCCGGCTCATGGATGACACGCGCATAGTGGCCGGTCGCCACAAAATCTGCACCAAGGGCCCGTGCCCGGTCGAGCAGGACGCCGAATTTCACCTGGCTGTTGCACGACACACATGGGTTCGGCGTCCGGCCATTGATGTATTCCGAGACAAACCGTTCGATGACGCCCTTCTGGAACTCCTCTCGGAAATCCACGACATAATACGGAATCCCGAGCCGGCCAGCCACCACCCGCGCATCGTTACGATCCTCGATGGTGCAACAGCCGTGCTCATGCTGCACATTACCACCCACCTGGTCATAATCCCACAGATGCATGGTAATCCCGATGACCTCGCAGCCAATGTGTTTTAACAAGGCCGCCGCCACCGAGCTGTCCACCCCGCCGCTCATAGCGACGACGACGGTCGAACCGGGTGGAGGCATTAGATTGACCGCAGGATCGAAATCCAGGTCGAAATCCAGGTCGAGTGCGGTTGGTTCCACGGGAGGTAAAGATATATTTAGCATAGTTCGAATTGGCTCATTGGTTCATTGGCTCACTGAAAATCTGGCTATATACCCTGTGATTGGGCTGAGTCTTCTATATAACCACCGATTCCCGGCGTTGAAGTACCGGGCCTAAGGGATATGATCATCTGCTCGTTTTTTGTAATCCTCAATGGCGGCTTTTACGCCGTCGGCGGCCATGGCGGAGCAATGCATTTTTGTCGGTGGCAAACCGTCTAAGGCGTCGGCGATGGTGTCGTTCTTGATGGTCAATGCCTCTCCAACCGTCTTGCCCATCAACCATTCTGTCAGCATGCTACTCGCCGCAATAGACGCCGCACAGCCGAACGTTCGAAATTTGGCATCGACAATGGTTTTATTATCGATCTTAAGAGATAGCTTTATTGTGTTCCCGCTGATTGGATTCCCGGCTTCACCGATGCCGTCGGCATGCGAGAGATCCCCGACGTTACGGGGCGATTGGAAATGATCTAAGACCGTTGGTGAATACATAAAATTGGTGCGTGGGTGAATTGGTGCGTTAATGTGTGCTCAGGTTGTCTGAAATCTATCATCCATTTACCATCACCGCCGACATTTCGCGCAAACGGGCTACAATACCGGGTAAGTGGGTCATCACCTCGTCCACGTCGGCCATCGTGTTATCCCGCCCGAAGCTGAAGCGAACCGAGCCGAGGGCGGTGTGCGGATCGAGGCCGAGAGCCAAAAGGACATGCGACGGCTCTATGGATCCGGACGAGCAGGCCGAGCCGGTCGATACGGCGATGCCCTTCATATCCAGGCTCATCAGCAGCGACTCGCCTTCTGCGCCATAGAACGAGACATTCAGCGTGCCCGGCAACCGCTTCGTCGGATGGCCGTTGACCTGGGCATCTTCGATTTCACCCACGATTCGTTTTTCGAGCGCATCCCGCATCCCGGCGAGGTGTTTATATTCAACGTTAAGATTCTGAGCCGCCAGTTCCGCCGCCTTACCGAGGCCGATAATACCCGTCGTATTCTCGGTACCGGATCGCACATTATTTTCATGATGACCGCCATGCGCCGTCGGCTCGATCTCCACCCCTTTACGAATGTAAATCGCCCCAACCCCTTTAGGCCCATTTATTTTGTGCGCCGACAGGGACAGCAGATCCACCTGCATCGCTTCCACATCAATCGGTAGCTTGCCAGCAGACTGCACGGCGTCCGTATGAAAGTACACCCCACGACTTCGGGCGATCGCACCAATTTTCTTGATAGGCTGTATGGTCCCGATTTCGTTGTTGGCGTGCATCAGGCTGATCAGAATCGTTCGATCCGTGATCGCCCGTTCCACCGCCTCGGGATCGACCAGCCCGTCAGCGTCTACCGGCAGGTAGGTCACCTCGAAGCCCTGTGTCTCCAGAAACGCGCCACTGCTCAATACAGCCGAATGTTCGATAGCCGTCGTTATGATATGATGCCCACGATCCCGATGAGCATAGGCGATCCCTTTGATCGCCAGATTATCCGCCTCGGTCCCGCCACTGGTAAAATAGATGTCACCGGGCTGTGCATTGATCAAACGCGCCACCTGCGCCCGCGCCTCCTCTACCGGAGCCCGGGCGTTCTGTCCGAACACATGGATGCTCGACGCGTTGCCGAACCGCTCCTGGAAAAACGGCCACATGGCCTCCAGCACTTCGGTGCGCACCGGCGTCGTGGCATTGTGATCGAGATAGATCCGTCGCATAGGCCTTCAAAAGATAAAGGGTTCAGGATGCAGATAATAAGGGGGCTGTTTGGCCGCCTTGACATGCTGTTTTAACCGAGGGGCAAGATAGGGGTAATTGCTTGAAATGTCAACTGTTAATGGGGGTGAGGTACGATTGGAAAAGTTGGTTCAGATGCGAACAAATATAGAATATTAAATATGGTCTTTGTCAAATCGACATTTTGGTTATATTTGATGAGAGAATCATAAAAGTACATCAGGTGATAAGGTGCTATCAATATTATGACCGAAGAGCTGATTTCGGTTATTGACCTAGCCAAATTACGTGGTAAGCATAAGGCTTATATATTTAAGGTTTTAAAACGGCTTAAAATTGAAACAATAAAAGAAAAAAGTAGTGAGGCCAAAGGGCAAAAAATCTCATATATAAACAAGAATGATTATGAGTTGCTAAAAAATCACTTCGTTCTGATGGATCAAATTCCGATGAAAATACGAACCTGACATCCAGTGGTGTCTTCTACGTAATCCAATTAGAGCCAGATCATGATCCATGAAGGTTCAAATTAGGCTTTGCGACAAATATAGAAGAACGATTGCGTTCTCATAAAACATCAGCACCTTTTTCGCGTGTTGTAAAAACCTGGCCGTGTATGCTTTTATGGGAAAAAACAGTAATTGATTGTGTCTCACAAGACTGTGAACGTATTTATACTGAAGTATTCCGAACAGAATCAATTGATGAAATACAAGCTCGGAGCGAGGAATTTTTTGTTTAATGCCAAAAATTACGTAATGAAATGTTAAGACCGAGTATTAAATCACAAAGACTATATATAGCAGTACGAGGGAGACACGATGGAATATAAAATAGCTCTATACGAATCCGACGAAGGGTACAGCCCTTCTGTACCAGGATTGCCCGGATGCTGGTCTCAAGGGGCAACAAGAGAAGAGGCCAGAGCCAATATTGCGGATGCTATACGTGAATATCTTGCTGTCGTAGAAGAACTTTTAGAGGATGCGGAAGTTCAAGAGATCGAACTTACGGTGTACTGATGCCTAAGCTCCCGGGCGTCAACCATCAGCATGCGATTCGGGCTTTGAAAAAATCAGGATTTCGAATTGCCCTACAGGGTAAACATGTCGTGATGACAGATGACAAACGATCAGCGCATTCTGACTATGCCTCGCCATAATCCGGTCAATGCCATAACTATGGGTGGTATCGTAGGTGATACAGGTTTAACCATTGAGGCATTTCGTCAATGGCTTTAACCGGAGCTGCTTCTCCCCATATTACCCATAAGCCAGTTCCCCTTTGTTAGAGGAAGATCGAATTCGCCTCATTTCAGTGCGTGAAACCACACGCCGGGAGCGTATAGCTATGTACACGGATAAACGGCGAAAAAATATTGGACAAGAACCGACCGATGACGACCGTCTCTATTTCTTTGACATTCAATACCGGTTTAAAATCGTCGGATTTCAGCATGCCAAAATAGGTTCTGCCTAAATCTCAGTTAAAGAATAAATAGAAAACCTGTGCCCCTGTGGCTACCAATCTCATTCGACAAGCTAAATACGGAGTATACTACTTTGGATATTTATGAAGAGCTGGGTGTGAACGCGTACATCAATGCGAACGAGTGGTATACCTCGCAGGGCGGTTCCATGTCGGCTGCACCGGTGGTGAAGGCCATGGCTGAGGCGGCGCATAAGAATGTGAACTTCGGCGAATTGCAGACCGCGGTGGATGAGGCCGTTGCCCAACTTACCCGAAACGAAGCCGCTTGTGTGACCTCGAGCGCGACGGCGGGTATTGTCCTGTCCATCGGCGCTTTTATGGCCGGGCTGGACCCGAAGAGAAGTGAGCAACTGCCCGACACCGACGGTCTGAAGGATGAAGTCATCATGTATGCCTGCGGACGGTTCGACGAAGATCCCGCCGTCCGGATACCCGGTGCCCGTATTGTGGAGATCGGAGATCGAGACGGCGCGACCCTGGATGATTTGCAAAACGCTATCACCGATCAGACTGCCGCCGTGTTTACCGACCCTTCAGGACCAAACATGATCCCACTTAAAGACCTGACGGCGGTAGCCCATGAAAGGGACGTGGGCGTCATCGTGGATATTGCCTGGGCCCTGCCGCCCAAAGAAAACCTGTGGCGGTTTACCGAAGAGGACGGCGCGGATGTCGTGCTGGTCAGCGGCGGGAAAGGGCTGCGAGGGCCTCAGGCCAGCGGTTTGATTCTGGGGAAGAAAGCAGTCGTAGATGCCTGCCGGGCGATGGCCTCTCCCAACAGCCGCCTGGGCAGACCGATGAAAATCGGCCGCGAGGTGCTGGTGGGAATGTATGCAGCGGTAAAGCATTTCGTGAACGGCGGTGCCGAGCAGACGCAGAAGATGGCGGCCTACATCGCCGAAGCGTTGCAGGATATCGAGGGGATTTCGATAACCGTAGATGCGCCAGCATCGCATGTCCATATCCACTGGTCGCGCAACAAACTTAAATGGTCCAGGGATCAGATTCAGGAAAAAATGTTGACCGGAGAACCGGCCATAAAGGTGCGTCGTAACGGCCCTGCCGGCATCCGTGTGAATGCCGGTACGCTTACCGAAGGTCAGGAGATCCCGGTGGCTGGGCGGTTGTGGGATGTATTTTCAAACGCTATGAAGTGAACTCGTATAACAAGAAAACCCATTACCCCTAAAACAAGGCCATGAATCATTGAACGAACGTCCCATATCTATTAAGGATCGGTGATTAAATAAGAGCGACATTTATGAGGTAGCGAGATAGCGCCGGGCCAAGGTGCCCGAAACAGCTGCATCAACGGATGCGGCGATGCAGGGCAACGCTGGCATGGCGGTGTCGCAGCACCTCAGAAAGGCGCCCTTATTTAATTGCCGATCCTAAGGCGGGGTGGCTGAATATTCACCACGAGAGGTTGTAGCATGAAAACGTTTATCGTTGATTCTTTTACTGATATCCCATTCAGGGGTATGTATCGTTGACTCGCCATTGCGAGACGATAAAATGGTGTCCATTACTCAGGAGTTGAATCTATCTGAAACCACCTTTATTCAACCCCTGGAGGGCAGCGACACTTTTTCTATCCGGTACTTCTCTCCTAAGATGGAAATCCCCTTATGTGGCCATGCCACTTTAGCGTCGGCCAAAGTAGTTTTTTCACCGTATCATCTCACGGAAGTTCACTTCATCAACATCCAGAAATTGGATTTGTCCGGCAGAGCATCGGAAGGCCAAATCATCATGACGTTTCCCATTTACGAGACACAGCCTTCAGAGGCGCCACCCGCTCTGCTTGCCGCTTTGGGCATTAACGCCATAAATAATGCGGTCTATAATGCAGAAACCCGCATCCTGTTGATGGAGATTGCAGACCCGCAAGTACCTGTAGACTTAGATCCAGACTTTGAAGCCCTTTATCGGTCTCATGATGGTATTAACGGCGTTTTGGTTACCGCGCCGTCCGGTGCAGATGGTTACGATTTTCATTCGCGCTATTTCTGGCCCTGGAGCGGCACCAATGAAGATCCCATAACCGGAGGCACGCACACGTTGCTCGCAAAATACAGGTGTTCTTAATCCCATTATCGAAGGGGGTATTTATACGGTTTTGGATACTCCATTTACGGTTGCGGGGGAACGAGCCTTCGTATCAAATTTCCCACAGCGGGGTATTTTCCATGTGGCTTTGAACCCTGAAGATAAAAAAGTGGTCTAATTTCAAAATATAGAACCATTTGCAACGTATACCCGGGTGTTTGACCACGTCGGCATAATCGGCACATAGGTGGATGATTCTGGCCGACGACAAGGCGTGGCCTCCTGTCTATTTCAAGCCACATTTGGGGCCATGGGGCAGAAAGGCTACGAGAAAATCTTTGCGTATGTGAGAGTGGACAATTTGACCGCATTAGCAACGTATCTAAAACATGATTTCCGTATGATCGGTTCTGCTCAAAAACAAGCGAAGATTAATGGCAAACATGTAGATGAGATTCTTATTGAAAAGCTGACGTAGCAATAGAGCGCCAACGGCCAGCATCCACCGAGGAGAACAGCGCCCTTCATATTTTACCTATCTCGACAGCCTGAATCTTTTCCTATGGGTAATTACGTTATGAGCATCCAAAAAGAAAAGGTTAAAACCTTCTACGGCGTTATCTGGGACGCCCACGACAAATCGGCCATACCGGATATCCTGCATGAAGACTTCACCTTTCGCAGGTCTCTCGGTCAGGAAAAACAGGGCCTTGCCGATTTTGCCGAATATGCAGTTGAATCCGTGAATTCATCAATCCAGAGCAACGTTGGACAGGTGCTATCTTGGCAAGGCAAGTGCAGGAATTACTTAATCGCTGATCCTTAACCTTTCGGAGCACAGGATGGTACACCTCGTTAAGCATTATCTCGATCGGCGGGGAAAGGTGAAAATATGGCCCGCCAAAACGAATAAGAAATAGCTGGTTTTACATTACCTGGCCTCAAAATTCGAATATGGGAGGCGGATATCTGTCACAGAGGACGTATAGTTCGACAGCACCTAATGCCTGCTATGCGTCACCTTCCATTCGCGCACCTTTGTTTTCATGCATACGGAGGTTTCTATGTCACATACACATTGTGTGAGACGTCTATTTTCATGTACTATCGCTGCGATGACTTTGTTGTTTGCCGCCGAAGCCTGTGCACAAAACCAGGCGCCCAATCCGTTCCGGGCGGTCGATGGTATCTGGGGTAAACTGCCGGCTGGCAGGCTGTGGGGCGCGACGAGCGCTGTATATCCAGCGCAGGATGGCAGCGGTAACATCTGGGTGGCGGAGCGCTGCGGTAAGAACACGTGCATTGACGTGCACGACGTACCGCCGGTTTTGCTGTT
>Ga0209403_10003769_pt1 | contig 16938 bp, 13 predicted proteins | sample ArcticOcean_MG_C_8_FD_187440 | JGI IMG/M metagenome (GOLD analysis project Ga0209403, IMG submission 187440) | Marine microbial communities from western Arctic Ocean - ArcticOcean_MG_CB11_86 (SPAdes) (version 2) | ecosystem: Environmental > Aquatic > Marine > Oceanic | place: Arctic Ocean... | reverse complement strand
GCGCCGCCCGAATCAGGAAGAACGGCACGTTGAGGTATGGCGCCTTCCATTGAAGCAGCGCATCCTGCGCGACTGCGTCGGCGTGGGTCCATTCGTAGAGGTCGTGCAGGCCGAGGAGCACCGGCAGGAAGAGGGCCGCCATCACGGGAAGCATGACGAAGATCGTCTCCCCGATCCGTCGCAGCACGATCCCCCATCCTCCCTGGACCGCGTACTGGATCAGCACGAAGAAGAGCCCCCCGAGGGACAAGCTCAGAAAGAACAAGAACGACACGAGCCACGAGAAGAAGAATTGCCTCGGATCTGCCGGTCCAAGAATCGCGCAGACCGCCACGCCCAGCACCGCGCACACGGCGCCGATGATCGGAAGGCGATTCCACGAGTGCCCCGGCGGGATCGTGGCCTGCTCGGGCCTGAGTTCAACCTGATCGCGTACGGCGGTCACTCAGGACTCCAGGAGCTCGACGCTTCGTGCGCCCAGGGACTCAAGCAGCGTCCCGGTGGCCGACGGATCGAACTGGGGATCCCACGATTCGATCGAGATGAAGAAGGTGTCGTCGGTGACGCGCTCGAAGACCTTGGATTGGAAGAGCGGATGGTGGTGCATGGGGAGTCGGTTCAAGCCGAGCATGCCGAAAACGGCACCGAGCGCGGCGAAGAGGACTCCCACTTCGAACGTAATCGGAATGTAGGCAGGCCAGGCGAGGAGCGGTTTACCGCTGATCACGAGGGGGTAGGCGGCGGAGTGGACCCACCACTGCAGCCCGAACCCCAGCGAGAGCCCCATCAGTCCCATGCCGAGAACGATCCAGGGAAGCTTGGAGCGCCGGAGCCCCATCGCACGCTCAAGGCCATGGACCGGGAACGGCGTGTGGGCGTCCCACCGCGTGAAGCCCGCATCCCGTACCCGCTCGCACGCGTGATAGAGGTCCGCCGGCGTCGTGAATTCGGCAAGGATTCCGTAGTGGGGTCCCTTCGGGACCTGGGGGCCGAAGAGCGGCATCAGGAGGCTCCCTCTGGAGCGGGCTCGAGCGCCCGACGGTCTGTGATTTCGCGTTCGGCGCCGGGCTGCCAGTGCGGATCGGCCTGCGGCAGGACAGTCTTGACCTCCGCGGTTGCCACCATCGGCAGAAAGCGCACGAACAGACAGAACATGGTGAAGAAGAGCCCGAAGCTCCCGAGCAGGCACGCGATGTCCCAGAACGTGGGCGAGAAGTAGCCCCACGCCGACGGGAGGAAGTCACGATGCAGGGATGTCACGATGATCACGAACCGCTCGAACCACATGCCGATATTGATGACGATCGACAGCACGAACAGGATGGGGATGCTCGTGCGCGCCTTCTTGAACCAGAAGATCTGAGGACTGATCACGTTGCAGCTGACCATGATCCAGTAGGCCCAGGCGTAGGGTCCGCCCGCCCTATTCAGGAACGTGAACACCTCGTAGGGGTTCCCGCTGTACCAGGCGGTGAAGAACTCCGTGCCGTACGCGAAGCCGACCATCGTCCCGGTCACGAGGATGATCTTCGCCATGTAGTCGAAATGCCGGAGCGTCATGATGTGCTCCAGGCCAAACGCCGTGCGGCAGATCACCATGATCGTCAGCACCATGGCGAACCCGGAGAAAATCGCGCCCGCGACGAAGTAGGGCGGGAAGATCGTCGTATGCCATCCGGGGATGACGGAGACCGCGAAATCCATCGAGACGACCGAATGAACCGAGAGGACCAGCGGTGTCGCGAGGGCCGCGAGGATGAGATAGGCCATTTCGTAATGGTTCCATTGCCGCACGGAGCCCCGCCATCCGAGAGCGAAGAGGCCGTAGACGAACTTCCGCGTCTGGGTCTTCGCCCGATCGCGCATCATCGCCAGGTCCGGGATCAGGCCGACGTACCAAAACATGAGCGAGACGGATCCGTACACGCTGACCGCAAAGACGTCCCACAGCAGAGGACTCCTGAAGTTGGGCCACATGTCCATCTGGTTCGGGAGTGGGAACATCCAGTAGGCGACCCATATGCGTCCCACGTGGATCCCCGGGAATATCATTGCGCACATAACCGCAAAGATGGTCATCGCCTCCGCCGCGCGGTTGATCGAGGTGCGCCATGTCTGCCGGAACAGGAAGAGGATCGCCGAAATGAGCGTTCCGGCGTGCGCGATCCCGACCCAGAAGACGAAGTTCGTGATGTCCCACGCCCAGCCGACGGGAACATTGAGCCCCCAGATGCCGATCCCCTCCCAGAAGAGCCAAGAGACCGCCACGCCGAGAAGGCCGAGGAGCGCAAGGGCAGGGAGGAAGAAGAACCACCAGCCGGCTGGCGTCGGCCCCTCGACCACACCCGCGACGGCCTCAGTGATTGAGTGGAAATCCGGCGAGCGAAGAATGAGTATGGGACGACTCGCAACCGGGTTGTCGAGCAGGTCTGCTTCCGTCTGGGCCAAACGTGTTTCCCGTCCTGGGTCTCGAAGAGTGATGCGTTATCTTGGGTTTTGAGGAGCGATGCGTCGGTAAGTATGTACCATCACGCATTGCGGGGAGTCAAGCACCGGCACCGGCACCGCTAATCCACGTTCGCCAGCTGCGCGACGATCGCATCAATGGGCGCCTTCGCGCACGTGAACATCGGCGTGTCCCGCTCCGTGTAGAGGCTCGCCTCCGTGTAACGCAACCTCCCCACGAGATCGACGAACTCCTGCGGGTAGTCCGAATCGAACGCGACCACGAAGTCCTGATCGTCGATGCCGTAGCTGTAGCTCGTGTTCAGGCGGACGCCTTTGAACGGCGTGGAGGCGGCGATGTGCTCGTCCATCATGCCCTGCCTCGCGTGGGGCGAAAGACGGTACCACGCCCGCGTCTTCACAAACGGGTACACGAACAAGTACTTCCCCTGGCCCGGCAGCAGCTCGACGCCCTCCCCGGAGTCCTTTAGACGGTTGACGTACTGCGACCGGCGCTGGAGCGCAAGAAGGCTGTGCGTCTGCAACAGGTAGGCGCCCAGCTGCGACCGCCTGATCGTCGCCTCCATCGACTGGAAACTTAGCGGGTCGAACGCGATCCGCCAGAGCATGAAGTCGACGTCCGCGCGCAGGCCCACGAGTGAGTACGTGCGGAGAATCAGATCGTCGGAAGACTCCCACTGCCTCACCAGTTCGATGAACTCGGTCGCCGCTGCTCGCTGCTCGTCAGCAGGGAGCCGCCGGAAGACCGGGTCGAGCCGGTAGAACGCATAGTTCAGGAACTGGCGGCGTTGCCTGTCCGCGCTTTTGCCCGTGACGATCCCGGTCGGATCGAGGTCGACGGAGGGGCCGCGGCGGCGCGGCGGGGCCGCGCCCTCGGAAGAGTGCTTCACGCTCATGCCTACACCATATCGAAGAAGACCGCAGTCGCCCAGGCGAAAATCACTATCGTCACGAGCGACGGCACGAGCGACCAACCGATTTCGAGAGGAATCGAGCCGTGGATCGACGCTTCCGCGCCCTCGCTCGTTCGGTCTCGATGCTTGACCGCGAGCACGATCACGAAGACGACGACAAGCAGCGCGATGAACGCCGCCACCGCGGTGATGGAAAAATACAGGTTGTGCACCTCGGGAGCGAGGGCGGACGCCTGTTCGGAGAAAAGTGGAATCCCAGGCAATTATTGAAGGGTTACGGTTTCATGCTCGGCTCGGCGCCAACACGCGCACGTCGCGTGCGATGCATCCAGCGACTCGTCATCGGCCAGGACGCGCCCGACCACCTCAGGATGTTCCATCAATGGCTTCCCGTTGTTTCCAGTGACTCGCGCAAGTACGGATCACGGAACGCCAGCAACGGCCGCTGCGCAAGCTGAGTGAAAAACATCCTCAGCCAGAGGCCGCCCACCGCGAGCGGCGCCGCCAGATCGAGCCAGTGCAGGTAGAACCCGCCCTCCTGCTCCCCTGCCGCCATGTGCAGGTTGGTACCGGCCGCGTCGAATTCTGGAGACACGAGCATGATCAGATCGACGTATCGGACCACGAGAATGGCCAGCGCCACCCAGACGAGGCGATGCGGCATCCGCTTGTTGTCACGGGACAGTAACAGCGAAAAGGGCACGGCGAAATGGAAGACGACGAGAAATATCGCCACGTACTGCCACCCGTGATTGATTCGGGCGAGAAAATACGGTATCTCCTCGACGAGATTCGCCGCGTAAATGAGCATGTACTGGGAGAAGTTGAAGTACGCCCAGAGCATGACGAAGGCGAGCGACAGCTTGCCGAGGTCGTGAAAGTGGCTCGACCTGAACAGCGAGGCCATGGGGGCGCGACGGTCGAGCCACGTACTCACGATGATCGTGAATGCGAGCGCTGAAAGTCCCTGCCCACCCACGAACAGCAAACCAAACAGCGTGGAATACCAATGGGGGTTGAGCGACATGACCCAGTCGACCGAGGCAAACGTCGCCGCCAGCGTGTAAAACACGAGTCCGCCGCCACTGAGGTACCGCAGCTTGAGATTGACGCTTTTGTCTCCCTCGTCCTGCTGACGTGACCAGCGAGAGAGTGTCCAGGCGATCAGCGTCCACCCGGCGAAATACACGAAAGCCCGGATCAGGAAGAACACACTATTTAGGTACGCCGTCTTGTGCCGCAGCACTTCGTCATGCAGAACCAAATCAGGGTGCGTCCACGGATAGAGACTCGTCATTCCGAAAACGATAGGCAGGAACAGCGCCGCCATCAGCGGCAGCGTCCGGCTCGAGGCCTCGAACACGCGCCGAAACACGCCCCACGAGCCACCAGACAGGTGCTGCACCATCAGTAAGCCCAGTGAACCGAGCGCGATTCCGAGAAACAGCAGATAGGCAATGAGCCAAGAGCGGAAAAAGTGATCGGGAGCGACGCCGTACCCAAAGGCGCAGGCAATGAGTCCGACCGCGCCTGCGTTCTGCGCGATCGCGCTGCGTGCGTCGAGCTCCTCAGGCGGCGCGTACGTCCTGTCCGAGGTCACGGTTCCGGCTCCTCCTGCGGCGTCGGGTCGTCCAACTCCCCCTGGCGGGCGACGGGCACGTCGTCGATTGTCGCCTGCTGGCTCCGCTGCAACTCGCGTATGTAGGCGGCAATAGCCCAGCGGTCGGCGACAGGGACCTGCGCCGAGTAGTCAGACATGGCACCAACGCCGTGCGTCATGACGTCGAAAAAGTATCCGGCCGGCGCGGCGCGCAACCGAGGCTCATGGTAAGACGGCGGAGCGCTGAACCCCCGCTGCACCACCATGCCGTCGCCCTGACCGGTCCGGCCGTGGCACGGCGAACAGAACACGTGAAACCGTTCCCGGCCGCGCGCGATCACTTCCGCGGTCACGGGCATCGGAAAGGTATCCGTCAGGTCGCCGTCGATCTTGCCCTGGTACAGATGGTCGTCTTCGCGGAGCATGCCGCGCGCCACCGTGTTGGCCACCAGCATGCGCGAGCTACGACCATCGGCAAAGAAGGTGCTCGCCTCAAGCGGCTCATATCGCGGCGCGTCGTGCATGTCCTGGCGGCAGCCGGCGACAGCGATCGTCATCACGACAATCACCACAGCCGCGGTGGCTTCGGTGTAGCGAAGTCGGGCCTTCACGTTACGGAGCAACTTCGGACACTCCCAGAGGATCGAGACTCTCGAGAAACTGCGATGTCGTGTGGCGATCGAACCTGGGGTCGGTCGTCTCGATGCACAGAAAGAATCGGTCTGTCGACGCCCGGGCGAACGCGGGCACATTGAAGACCGGGTGGTACGGCATCGGCAGCTTGTTCAGCGCCCACATGCCGACAAACGCACCCAGCGCCGCACCCAACACCGTGGTCTCAAAGGTCACTGGGATGAAATGCGGCCAACTGTGGAACGGGCGGCCGCCGATGTTCAGCGGGTATTCGACAACCTGGGACCAGTACTGGAGTCCATAGCCGGCGAGTCCGCCGAGAATTCCGCCTCCGAGCACGATCCGTGGCAGCCGCGTGCGCGGAAAACCGAGCGCCTCCCTCAGTTCCTCGATCGGCATGGGCGAATAGGCGTCCATATCTCGGTAGCCCTCGAGCCGCGCCCGCTCGGCCGCGGCGACCAGCGCGGTGGGTGTCTCGAACTCTGCCATGAGGCCGTGAAGCACGGATGGTGTCTCGTCGTGTGCCATCACCACTACCCGTGCTGCTCCGGCTGCAGCTTGGCCTCCGGCACGATCGTGCGCATCTCAAAGATCGCAAGCGCGGGCAAGAAGCGGATGAACAGAAAAAACAGCGAGAGGAAGAGCCCGATCGTGCCCGCAAACAGGGCAACGTCCAACCGCGTCGGCTGGAAGATGTCCCACGAACTAGGAAGGAAGTCGCGATGGAGGTTGGCAACGATGATGATGAAACGTTCCAGCCACATGCCGACGTTCACGAGCAGCGAGAGAACGAAGAGCAGCCCGACATTGTTGCGAACCCTGCGGAACCAGAAGAGCTGAATCATGCACGCGTTGATTGCGATGAGCGACCAGTAGAACCCTGAGTAGGGGCCGCCCATGCGGTTCGACACCATGTAGCCTTCGTACAGGTTCGCGCTGTACCAGGCGAAGAACACTTCGTTGACGTATCCGTACACCACGATCATGCCGGTGACCAACATGATCTTGGTCATGTTGTGGATGTGCCGCATCGTGATGAAGTCCTCGAGCCCGAAGAACTTCCGTAGCGGTATCGCGAGGGTCATGACCATGGCGAAGCCCGAGTAGATGGCGCCGGCGACGAAGAAGGGCGGGAAAATCGTGGAATGCCACCCGGGCACCACTGACACGGCGAAATTGAAACTCACCACCGAGCAGACCGACAGGACCAGTGGCGTGGAGACGCCCGCGAGCAGGAGGTACGCCATCTCGTAGCGATGCCAGTGCCTGGCCGATCCGCGCCACCCGAGTGACAAGATGCCGTACATCACTTTGCCTGCCTGCGACTGGGTCCGGTCGCGCAACGTCGCCAAGTCGGGCACGAGTCCGGTGAACCAGAAGAGCAGCGATACCGTGAAATAGGTCGAGACCGCGAAGACATCCCAGATCAGCGGACTGCGGAACTGCGGCCACAGACCCATGCTGTTCGGGTACGGCAGCAGCCAGTACGCTGCCAGCCACGGACGCCCGGTGTGCAGCAAGAGGAGCATTGCGGCGCACGCGACCGCACAGAGCGTCATCGCCTCCGCAAATCGGTTAATCGACGTGCGCCACTGCTGACGGAACAGCAGCAGGATCGCGGACATCAGCGTGCCCGCCTGTGCAATGCCGATCCACCAGACGAAGTTGATCATCGGGAAGGCCCACCCTACCGGGTTGTTGTTGCCGAAGACCCCAATGCCCGTAAACAGCAGTTTGCCGATGGTGATATTCATCAGCATCAGGAACCCGAACCCGATCGCGAAGCCGAAGAACCACCCGAGCCGCGTCCGCTTGGTGAGAACGATGCCGCTGATCTTCTCTGTGACCGATTCGAACGTGTGGCCCGGCGCGATGACGGGGGGCATCACACGGAACGTGCCGTCGCCAGCCGCGGTATCGTCGTCCTGCGGATGTCCTGGTGCCGCCGCCATCAGCCGTGTTCCTCAGCGGGGCGTGAACCCGCCGGTTCCACTTCCGTGTTTGGATTCCGCACGATCGCCATGTAAGTGGTTCGCGGACGTGCATTCAGTTCGGCCAGCAACGAGTAATTGAGCGTGCTGGCCTTCATCCGGGACACGCGGCTGTTGGGATCCTTGATGTTGCCGAACACGATTGCTTCGGTCGGACACGCCGACTGGCAGGCTGTGACCACATCGCCGTCCCGAATCTGGCGGTCGTCAAGCTTGGCCGCCACACGTGCGTGGTTAATGCGCTGCACACAATAGGTGCACTTCTCCATCACGCCGCGGCTGCGCACCGTCACGTCCGGATTCCGCTGTAGCGAGAGGCTTGGTGTGTCCCAGTCCTGGTAGAGCAGGAAATTGAACCGGCGCACTTTGTAGGGGCAGTTGTTCGAGCAGTAGCGTGTCCCGACACAGCGGTTGTAGACCATGTCGTTCAGGCCTTCCGCGTTGTGGACCGTGGCAGCGACGGGACAGACGACCTCGCAGGGCGCATTCTCACACTGCTGACACGGCATGGGCTGGTGGTACGTGTCGGGGTTCTCGAGATCACCGCTGTAGTACCGGTCGATGCGCAGCCAGTGCATCTCGCGACCGTTCAGCACCTGTTCCTTGCCCACCACAGGCACGTTGTTCTCCGCCTGACATGCGACGACACACGAGTTGCACCCCGTGCACACGTTCTGGTCGATCGTCATGCCCCAGGCGTAGCTGCTGTCGCTCGTGTGACCCGCGTACATGCTCAATCCAGTGATTGGCTGGTGCTCCATCTTCTGAGCAAACTGCGGATCCTCGGCGAACTCGGCTGCCGTCGCCACCCGCACGAGGTTGCGGCCCTCCAGGGACCAGTGATCCTGAGTCGACGCAAGCACATACGTCTCTCCTGTCTTCGTGAGTGCGACACCGGGCAGAATGTCTGGCGCGGCTGTGGTGCGCAGCGGGTTCACGTTGAACCCGGTGCCGTTCCCAGCACGGCCGGCGCGCGTGCGCCCGTACCCAAGGTGCAATGTCAGCGTGTCGGCCGCCTGGCCCGGCGCTAGCCAGATCGGAATCCGGATCGACCGGCCTCCTTCGGAGAGCTCGACAATGTCGCCGTTGGCCAGCCCAAGTTGTCCGGCGGTGGTCGGTGATATCAGTGCGGCGTTGTCCCAGGTCAGCTTCGTGAGCGGCTTGGGTGTTTCCTGCAGCCACGCGTTGTTTGCGAACCGCCCGTCATAGACGCTCGGGTCCGCGCGGAACACAACTTCCAGTCCAGACTGAGCCGCAGGCCTCGGGTATGCGTCAATGTCGCCACGGGCCGCCACGACCGTTTTCGGCACGAAGGCCGTGTCGGGCAGGAGACCGTCGTGCAACCACCTGCGCCATTCACGGTCGAGCGGCGACAAGAGCGGAACTGGGGCGGCAGCAACAGGCGCCGGTGCGTCAACCGCGGCTGCATCTCCGGCGACAATTCCCGCGACCGCTCCCCCGTCGCCATCAGGGATCGCGACAGGCGCTGGGGACATCGGCGGCGGCTCCATCGACAGCCCAGCTTCCTTCGACCAAAATTCCCGAACGAGGTCGTACCCCGACCGCTCACGATCGGCAACGGCCGCCAGTGTCTCGTGGGCCGACTTTCCGTTGTAGAGCGGTGCGATCAGTGGCTGGATGATCGTCACCGTACCATCGTCGGACCGCACATCACTCCAGGCCTCCAGGAAGTGGGCCTCAGGAATGTGCCAGTGACACTGCGCGGACGTCTCATCCTCATACAGGCTGAGGTGCGCCCGAAACGAAACCTTCTCCATGGCCGCCGTAAAAATGAGGTCTGCCGGTGCGCTGTACGCCGGATTGCCGCCGAGAATCAGCAGCATCTCGACCGTTCCCGCGTTCATGTCACCAACCAGGTCCCGCAACGCGTCCAGCTGATTCGTTGGCTGAGCCTCGGCCATCTGCGTGTACACGACGGTGGTGCCGACGTTACCCAGCACCTCGTTCATTGCATGAGCCAGCGCATGCACGATCGGGGGCTGGCCGTCACCAGCGATCACGAGGCTCTGTCCGCGGTGGGCCCGAAGGTCGCTCACGAGCTGTCCTGTCTCCCTCTCCGGTGTCATCCACTCGACGGCCGCGGGCGGCATGCTTGTGTGGGTGGCTACGGCTCCCAGTCTCCCCGCGAGCGCACGGGCGAAGGCCTCTACCTCTGAGGGGCGCAGCGGCAGGCGATGGTCCGCTCGTGATCCTGTGTTGGTGGGTGTGCTCTCGACGGCATACAAACGATTGGCTTGTGCGCGGTCCCCGTCGGCACGCCGCCGAGACGCAAATGCGCGAGCGTGCTTCAAGCCAGCAGGGCCGGTGCAGAGAAAATCAGCGTCAAGCGACACAATGACCGTCGCCTTCGCAATGTCATACTGCGCGTCGGCGTACTCGCCAAAGGCCAGCCGGCTACCCTCGCGCGCGTTGTGGCGACCGAGCGGCTCCCACTGCACCCACTTCGCGAGTGGGTACCGCTCAATCAGATCGCGCAGCTGCGCGGCGAGCGTCGGAGACGCAACCGTCTCGGTCAGGATACGAAGCCCTGCCCCCTGCAACAGCTCCTGGTTCGACAGCGCTGCCTGCGCCGCGCCGGCGAATGTGCCAAAGGGCCGACTCTCGCCAAGGTTGGTCAGCGTCTGCGACCGATCGGGATCGTAGAGCCCCAGAATCGCCGCCTGTGCATACACGTCGGTCGCGCCGCGGCTGGACGGATGGTCCGGGTTGCCCTCGATTTTTGTCGGGCGGCCTTCGTGGCTCTCGACGAGCAGCCCCATCCCGGCTCCAGCCATCGGCATTGCCGTGGCGTAGAACAGCGGCCTACCGGGAACCAGTTCCTCGGGCTGCCGCACGTACGGCACCAGTTCCTCGGTCGGCTGACGCGTGCAGGCGCTGACCCCCGCCAGAGCGAGCGAGGCGCCCATCAGCTTCAGAAAATTCCGACGACCAACGGGGTCAAGCCACTCCGAGGCGTTCTGAGGGAACTCCCGGTGCAGGAACTCCTTGAACTCTGGGGTTTCCGACAACGACTCGAGGCTTCGCCAGTACTGGCGACCCCTGGTCTGTGCCAGTTTCGTGCGGACGGCGTCGATCTCGTCAGGTCCCATCATCAACTTACCGGTGGCACGTCGAGCACGTTGTCAGGCTCTCAATCGCGTATTCCCGCACCAGCTGCGGCCCGAGTACGACCTGCGGGACGGGCGGGCGATAGCCCATCGTAAAGACCTCGCCTCGTGGGCGGACAAACTGCTCCGGAGCACGGTGACACTCGAGACACCAATCCATCTGCAAAGAATTCTGCTGGGAAATCAGCGGCATCTGATCGACACGCCCGTGGCATGTCTCGCACCCCACACCCTTCTTCACGTGAATGCTGTGATCGAAGTAGACGAAGTCCGGCAAGTCGTGCACGCGCGTCCAGCGCAGTGAACGGTCCTCACGGAGACTCGCGCGCACAGGCTCAAGACTTGGACTGTCGACCTGCAACTGCGAGTGGCAGTTCATGCAGGTCTGCGTCGGGGGGATACCAGCGAAAGAGGAGGTCTCAACTGACGTATGGCAGTAGCGGCAGTCGATGCCGTAGTCTCCCACATGATGCGCGTGGCTGAACTGCAGCGGCTGTTCAATGAACTCGTTGGCCCCGGTCACGTACGACGATCGCCCGAAAACGATCAGAAGGCTGATTGCACCGCCGGCGACCAGCACCCCAGCGACGAGACTGACCTTCGCGAGCGTGTTCGCGCTGCGCTTAAAAATCTGAGGCATCTGATAGTGTACGGTCGAAGCGCAGTGCGCCGGAACCGCACGTCAGTGGCGCCAGGAGAGACGTGGATCGGGTCCGCTTCTCGCTTGTGAACGCCCTGAGCTGTACCATGCTATGAAAAAAGGGATCAAGTCAGAGTGCGCCGACGAATCGATGGGCGAGCCGGGGGAATTCTAGTCGACATCTACGGCGCAGGTCCACGCGCAGTCTGAATGTGCTTGATCCGCTGTGGCCCTCGCGTAAAATCCCTCGTGCGAGCGGCTGCCAATGCACATCTTGTCGGGTGACCCCACCACACGGGGTTCCCGTCGCACAGTCTGACATTCACACCGCGAGATATCTATGAGCGACCGCAAGTACCGCTTGCGCGGTTACCAGGACGACGACCGGGACCGCCAGCCCAAGCCCAAGCCAGCGCGGCCTGCGCGCGAGCCAGGAGCTCCCGCTGGCGCGAGGCGAATCTCCCAGGACGGGCCCCGCAACATGAATATGCCGGGGTTTCGGGAGGTCGTGCGGTGCGCGCCGTGCGGCGCTACGCTGGACCCGGAGGTGGGACTTGAGAGCCGCTGTCCCCGCTGCGGCATCGACCTCCATACGTGCTCGCAGTGCGGGTCCTTTGACCCGGGCGCCCGGTTCGAGTGCATGCAACCGGTCACGGCACGCATCGCACAGAAAAAGGCCAAGAACGCGTGTGCTTCGTTTGCGCCACGGACGACCGTTGAGCGTCAGACCACAACACCGCGCGGACACGTTGACGACCCCAGAAAAGCGTTCGACGACCTGTTCAAGCTGTAGATCCATTCGCCTTTTTCGTGGGTGTCCATCTCCGATCAGGGACTCTGCTCCTGAAGTGGACGGCTGAGCGGCCACATCGTGTTGGCAACCAAGCGTGCTATCAGCTGGAGTGTCACCGACGTCTTCCGGGGCAACACGGGAGTATTGGCGGAGGGAGAGGGATTCGAACCCCCGGTACCCTTTCGGGTACAGCGGTTTTCAAGACCGCCGCCATCGACCACTCGGCCATCCCTCCGCGACCGGCTGGGTCCAAGTGTACCCGGAACGTTGACGCCTCCGGACGCTCCCGCGTATGAGTCGTCAGGGCTCGTGGCGTGACCGGAGGCTACGTGAGCTGACGGTGCGGGCGGCCAGCGCGGGCGCCGGCGATGTGCGGTAGTCCACTATCTCGCTGAAATAGCGGTCTGCCCCCCCATGAACGGGCGCAACACCTCAGGAATCACCACTGACCCGTCTTCCTGCTGGTAGTTTTCAAGAATCGCGATGAGCGTGCGGCCCACGGCGAGCCCAGACCCGTTCAGTGTGTGGGCGAACTCTGCCTTCCCGGTCCCGGCCGGTCGGACCTTGATGTTGGCCCGCCGTGCCTGGAAGGCCTCCGTATTACTGCAGGACGAGATTTCCCGATATGTCTGCTGACTCGGCAACCAGACCTCGATGTCATAGGTCTTGGCTGATGCAAAGCCCATGTCGCCCGTACACAACAGCATGGTCCGATACGGCAGCCCGAGCTGCTTCAACACCTCCTCGGCGTTGCCGGTCAGCCTCTCCAGCTCGTCGTAGGACCGCTCCGCCGTCGTGAACGCCATCATCTCGACCTTGTCGAACTGGTGTTGCCGGATCAGGCCCCTGACGTCGGCGCCGTAGGAACCTGCTTCGCTGCGGAAGCACGGGGTATAAGCGGTGTAGCGAATCGGGAACTCACGGCCGTCGAGGATCTCTCCTCGGTGCATGTTGGTGAGTGGCACTTCCGCAGTCGGAATCAGGTACAGATCCCACTCGCCGGCGACCTTAAAGAGGTCCTCCTCGAATTTCGGCAGGTTACCTGTGCCGGTAAGCGACGCGCTGTTCGCCATGAACGGCGGCTCGATTTCGGTGTACCCATGCTCGGTGGTGTGCAGGTCGAGCATGAAGTTGATCAGCGCACGCGCGAGTCTGGCGCCGGTGCCGACCAGCACCGCGAAACGCGCACCCGCTATTTTGGTGCCTCGTTCGAAATCAATGATGCCAAGCGCAGGCCCCAGGTCCCAGTGCGCCTGTGGCGTGAACGCGAACGTAACTGGTAGGCCGTGGCGGCGCACCTCGACGTTATCCGCTGCGCTCTTTCCCGTCGGCACACTCTCGTGGGGCAGATTCGGAATCGCCAGGAGGCCGTTGCGTCTCCGCGTCTCCACGACTTCGAGTTCGGTGCCCATCTGCTTGATCCGCTGACCGCGCTCGCGGCTGGTCTCCTGGGTCGCGCTGAAATCCCGCCCGGCTTTCCTGGCCCGCGCGGCCTCTTCGCCCGCTGAATTCTGATCGCGCTTGAGCCCTTCGAGCTCCGGAAGGAGCCGCCGCCGTTCCGCCTCAAGCGTCGCAAGCTCGTCAAGCTCGGCAGACAATTCCGCGCCACGACGCTGCAGTGCCGCGCGAACAACCGGTGCGTCCTCTCGAAACAGCGCAGGGTCGACCATAGGTTCTTCGATCCTATATCCATCCGTCGCTCGTGGGATACCATCACCGCGATGACTGGAATGGTCCGCAAGGCTGTCTGCGTCGGCACCGGCCTTGGCACTCGCGTCCTGCCCGGAAAATCTCGTGGAACTCGACATCAGCTTGTCGCATCCAGGGCCGGGCGACGAAGTGGCGTACGGCACCTCAGCCCAAGTCGCTTTCCTGACCGACTATGCGCGAATCTTCCGGAGGCGCCTGGCGTCGGCCACGTAGCCATGACTCTCGGAACTCCGGACAGCAGTCAGCTTATCGTCCCCAGACGACTTCTTACTGCAACTCCAAGAGCCCTTGCGCATCGAGTGCGGAGCATTATGGACAGGCTCCATCGTCATACAGCTACTGACAGGTCGACCCGTGCCAGTTGAGATGAGCGAGGCGTACTTAGCGGGACGCCCTCTGAGTCGCCATTCTGCTGACACTGGAGTGTGCATCTTGGCGGCTGGCCTGGGTAAGCGTCTCGAGCCGATATCTGATCTTCTCGCGAAGCCTGCGTTCCCGTTGGCCGGCCGAACGCCCATTGTTGAGCTGTGGGTCCGGAAGTTCGCAGACGCCGGACTTGGTGAACTCGCCATGAATCTCCATCGAGTGCCCCAGTCAATCAGGGGGCACTTTGGCGACGGTGAGCGTTTCCTGGCGGCCATCACCTACGTCGACGAGCGGACGCCCACGGGAACACTCGGCGGCGCCATCAAGATGATTCGGGCGCTTCAGCAGAAGGGCTTTAGTCCCAGCCGTGTGTTCATTCCGAGCGGCGACATTGTTTCCAACGTGGAGCTACACCAGCTGGAGATGATGATGGATTGTCACGCCCGCCACGGCGCCGCGGTCACCATGATGCTGGCGCCGGTTCCTTGGGATCGCCGCGGCGACTTTGGCACCGTGGTTCTCGACGGCGTCGCGGCCGGGCAGTCCGTGCCTTCGGGCACGTATGCCCGCGTGTTGGATTTTCGTGAAAAGGACCCACAATCTCCGAGCAACTTGAACAACGCGTCCAATTACCTCGTAGAAACGTCGTTTCTCCTTGAGCTTGAGCCGTACCTCACGGCGGCGAACCCAGACCTCGACAGCCCATGCTACGACTTCGCAAAACACGTGTTCATGGGAATGACGGGACAGGCGTCGCATCTTGGTTTCCTGAAGCGCTACTCCGACGCCTTGTTTGGCTTCGAACCTGGCGCGTTGTGGTTTGACGTCGGGCACAAGCGTGACTACCTGGAAGTGAACAAGGCAGTCCTGAACCGACGAATCCCTTTTGATATTCCGTACAAGCAATACCCCTGGGGTTGGATGGGCGAACAGGTGGAGATGGACCTCAATCGGGTCACCATCCGTCCACCAGTTGTCATTGGAGACAATTGCACTATCTTGCCCGGTGCTGTGATCGGCCCGAACGTCGTGCTGGGCGATGGCTGGACCTGCCACAAACGTGCCCGGATCAAGGACGCCGTGCTTTGGCGCCACCATCCGTACCCAGACTCGAAAGGTGATCTCACCCCCCGACTGAATCGAATCCGCGAGGTCGGCGAGGGGGTGACCGTTGACACCGCCATCGTCGTTGGTGGCGTGATCTCGCAAGATGTGAAAGGAGAGACAGTAGATGTGCTGCCAGACGGCCGGCTGAACCTGAGAAGCCTTGATTGGTTGCCGACTAGCGTCAGGGCGTAGTTCTGGGAGGTGTCCCGTGGGCGATCCCAGGCCGAGAATAATCCTCGTTCGTGAGGTCCGAGTGAGGACCGTGGTGGCCAGCGCCATCATCGGTGGCGCAGCGCGCGGCACAACTGTCGAAACAACGCCCAACGGAGCGCACCTCTGTCCCTGATTAACTGCGGGTGCGTCGCGCGCCAGCCTCAAAACGCGCCCGCGCATAACGATTGGCTACGACACTGCCGCGAACAGACTCGCGACAAGCCTTCCGTCGGCCACTTGAACGCACTCAGTCTTCAGTTAACTCTCGACCGCCCCAATAATTCCGCCAAGCTGTCCCATTCATTCATCCATGTACCAGACGTAAACTTCGTCCAAAGCCCACTTCTTTCCTAACGGCTCCTGACTCAAGAGTAGATCTCTGATCGTCTCGCCAACACCATTAGCGGCACGCCCCGCTCCCCCTGGCTCGCCTATCGCCGCTAGAGGTGCGACTCGTGTTAAGCCGGACATCTGAATCCCAAGTCTTCGCCATCGTCTATCTGGATCCGTACAAATTCCTCCGTACCTTCGATCGATTTCCACGAGGAGCATAATCATTCGATTGATCCACATCCTCATGTGTTGTTCGGGTGGAAGGCCACCCCGCTTGCTAGCCAACTTTTTCTTGAAGCGCAGGCAATAGTCCAACTTACAGAACAGCGCGAGATGGTCGCAAAACTTTCTGATACCGGTTGGCGAGACTTCAGTCAAGATCCCAAACACCGTGTCCTCGCTCAGGCGGTCCCTAAGGTCGTCTGAAACCTCCTCGTTCATCAACCTCCAGAGACGGTTGACAGCGTACCTGTTCTCAGAAGCCTTTTCTCGAAGGCTCTCGAAGAACTTCTCTCGGACCCCATCCGCTGCGCCAATGCACTCGCAGAGTACTCGCCAGTCGCCGCAAAAGGCGTGGACCTTTTCGCGCCGAACCTTTGGCACACTGCCATACACGTCGGCAAGATTAAAGATCATCAGCGCGGAAAACAGCCTCTTCGCATAGGTGGGCTGAATCCCGAGAAAGCCAACGAGATCGACCATCACAGGAAGAGAAGCCTCGCCGGTTGACAGCACGCCGAAAAGATCGTGGAATCGAATGACGTCGTAGAAGAGTCTCACTAGGTTTTGCTCATCGATCTCTTCGAGCGCCCTAGATGCGTCGTTACCGTGGCGGTCTAACGCGGTGTTCCAGTCGAACTGCGACTTCCCCAAGATGATCGGATATAGAGACTTCTGCACCTCTGGCTTGTGAACGTCACTTAGGAGATGCCACCCAACCTCCGGATTGAACCGCACCGGTTTCGTCGGAGGGCTCATTCCTTGAGAGGATGGAGCCCATGGCAAGACCGAGAAAGTACTCTTCCGAAGTCCGAGAGCGAGCCG
>Ga0209403_10003759_pt1 | contig 16950 bp, 11 predicted proteins | sample ArcticOcean_MG_C_8_FD_187440 | JGI IMG/M metagenome (GOLD analysis project Ga0209403, IMG submission 187440) | Marine microbial communities from western Arctic Ocean - ArcticOcean_MG_CB11_86 (SPAdes) (version 2) | ecosystem: Environmental > Aquatic > Marine > Oceanic | place: Arctic Ocean... | reverse complement strand
GTCATGGCCGAGCGCGGCATGTTTCCCCCGACGCTTGTGAGTTCGCCGGCCGACGTCATGGTGGCGATGTTTGACGCCTCCACCGCACGAGACGCGCTGCGCCTCGCCGACCAGATGCGAGCGTGCGGCTTGCGTGTCCTGGTGTATCCGGATGCAGAGAAGCTTGGGAAACAGATGAAGTACGCTGACGTGCGAGGGGTCCCGTTTGTGGCGCTGTTGGGCGACGACGAGATACAGGCGGGTACCGTGACGGTGAAGGATTTGGCTGCGCAGACTCAGCACACATACGAACAGGCGGCGGCCGGGGCCGCGATTCTAGAGGCGTTGAAACAACGTGGCTGAGCAGCTGGGCGAATTGACGCGCACCCACACCGGGGGTGACCTGCGTCTTGAGGATGTCGGGTCGGATGTGGTCCTCCTCGGCTGGGTGCACCGTGTCCGCGATCTTGGCGGCGTGCTGTTTGTCGACGTACGGGACCGCGCAGGGATCACGCAGGTTGTCTTCGACAAGGATGACGAGACGCTGATGACCAAGGCCAAACGCCTTCGATCTGAGTTCGTCGTCGGTGTGCAGGGGCAGGTTCGACGGCGGTCCGTCGACACCGTGAACTCGAAGCTCGAAACGGGGGAAGTTGAGGTAGTGGTTCGTCGGTTGACGCTGCTCAACGAGGCGAAGACGCCGCCGTTTCCGATCGCTGACGATGCGGCGGTCTCCGAGGACGTGCGACTGAAGTACCGCTACCTCGACTTGCGGCGTCCTCGGCTTCAGGCCAACATGCGTCTGCGGCACCGGGTCACAGCAACCATTCGCCGGTATTTTGACGACAACGGGTTCTGGGAAATCGAAACTCCGATTCTCACCAAGTCGACGCCCGAGGGTGCGCGCGACTATCTGGTGCCGAGCCGCGTGCATCCAGGCGAGTACTTCGCGCTCCCGCAGTCGCCGCAGCTCTTTAAGCAGCTCCTCATGATGTCTGGCGTCGATCGCTACGTCCAGATCTGCCGTTGTTTTCGCGACGAGGACCTCAGGGCCGACCGGCAGCCGGAGTTCACCCAGGTTGACATGGAGATGTCGTTCGCGCGGCCAGACACGATCTTCGACATCATCGAGCCTTTGATGCGTAACGTGTGTGCCGTGGTCGGAAGGCAGATCGAGACGCCGTTTCCGCGCATGCCGTATGCGGAGGCGATGGCAACCTACGGTTCCGACAAGCCCGATCTGCGGTGCGGCATGCCGATCCAGGATCTCGGCCGGTTGTTCAGCGAGTCAACCTTTCGGGTGTTCCGTGAGATTGTCGCGGGCGGCGGAACCGTTCGGGGCTTTGTCGTCAAGAACGCCGGCGCATACTCCAGAAGCGAGGTTGATGGCATCGTCGATCGCGCCAAACAAATGGGCGCCGCCGGTTTGGTCTGGGCGCGTCGCGCGGTAGACGGCACCGTGACCAGTTCCGTGATGAAGGCCCTGGGCGAATCTGAAGTCGTGAGCATGCTCGACGCAGCGTCCGCGGGACCTGGCGAACTGCTGTTGGTGGCGGCCGGTGAGGCTGACGCCACGTCGAAGTTGCTCGGGCAGATCAGGTTGGCGTTGGCTCGTCAGAAGGGCCTGCTGGATCCGGACGCGTCAGCGTTTGTGTGGGTCGTGGACTTCCCGCTGCTGGAGTGGGATCCCGAGGCGCGTCGCTACAACTCGATGCACCACCCGTTCACGTCTCCCCACGAAGACGATTTCGATCTGCTCGACAGTGAGCCCGGGCGGGCGCGTGCAAGGGCCTACGACCTGGTGCTGAATGGCAGCGAGATTGGCGGCGGGAGTATCCGAATCCACGACTCGGCTGTGCAGCAGCGGATCTTTGCACTGCTCAACATCGGTCCTGAGGAGGCGAAGACGCGATTCGGCTTCTTTCTGGAGGCGCTGGAACATGGCACGCCACCGCACGGTGGCATTGCCCTCGGGCTCGATCGGATTATCTCGACGCTGGCTGGAGAACAGTCCATTCGCGAGGTCATCGCGTTCCCGAAGACGGCCAACGCCGTGGATCTGATGTCGGCGGCCCCGTCGCCGGTCGATTCTAAACAGCTCAGGGAACTGCATCTCGTGCCGAAGGTATGAGAAAAATCGCGTTGCCCTCGGAAGGCATCGAGACGCTCTACGGTGCGCACGACGCGAATCTCAGACACATCGAATCGCTGCTGCGCGTGCAGATTCGGACCCAGGGATCGGAACTGACGGTTCGGGGTAACGCCGTCGGCGAGCAGCGGACCCAGCTCATTTTTGACCAGTTGGGCGCATTAATAGACGAGGGGTATGCCCTCGCGAATGGTGATGTCCAGACGGCGGCGCAGCTCCTTACTCGGAACGCGGATCTGGATCTGCGTGATTATTTCGTCAAGGACGGGCCGCGTCCGGGTACCCGACGCCGGGTCAACCCGAAAAGCGTGAACCAGCGCAAGTATCTCGACGCAATCGAGCAACGCGACATCGTGTTTGGGGTCGGTCCTGCGGGTACAGGCAAGACGTATCTTGCGATGGCGCAGGCAGTGAACTACCTGGTTGCGAAGAAAGTCAGTCGCATCATTCTGGCCAGACCTGCCGTCGAGGCTGGCGAGAAGCTCGGTTTCTTGCCGGGAGATGTGCAAGAGAAGGTCAATCCCTATCTGCGGCCGCTCTACGATGCCCTCTTCGACATGATGGACTCGGAAAAGGCCGGCCGCTTGATCGAACGTGGGGTCATAGAGGTGGCGCCGATCGCGTTCATGCGGGGGCGAACGCTGAATGACGCCTTTGTCATTCTCGACGAGGCCCAGAACACCACCTCTGAGCAGATGAAGATGTTTCTCACGCGGTTGGGGTTCGGCTCCAAGGCCGTCGTGACCGGCGACATCACGCAGATCGATCTACCCAGCACGCGCATGTCCGGTCTCGTGGAGGCGCTGAAAATCGTCGCGGCCGTTGAGGGCATCGGTTTCGTGTATTTCGACGACACTGACGTCGTTCGCCACAAGCTTGTACAGCAGATTGTCAGGGCGTACGAGACCTTTACCGACGGTGGCACGCCCAAAAGTGGATGACTGACCGGGCCGAAGGACGGTCGCGTCGACCCGCACGGCCGGTAGTGACCCCGCGCGTCACGGTCGAGGTGGTGACAGAGGGCACGACACGGTCACCGGGACTCGCCACGTGGCTGCGCACGATCGCACCAGCCAGGGCGCGTGGAACGGTGACGGTGGCCATCATTTCGGACGCGCGTGTTCGTCGCCTGAATCGCGTGTACCGAAAACAGGATCAGCCTACCGATGTGCTGTCGTTTCCCTCGGAGGATCCTGGCTGTCTCGGCGACATCGTGATCGCGGCTGGCGTAGCCAGGCGCCAGTCCACCGCGGCGGGGCATTCCCTCCAGACCGAGCTTCGCGTGTTGGCGCTGCATGGTCTCCTCCACCTGCTTGGTTATGATCATGAGCATGATGACGGTCGCATGGCCCGCGTCGAGGCCAGGCTTCGTCGGCACGGCGGGTTGCGTGAGGGTTTGATCGAGAGACGCCAGTGACGCCACTTGCGCTGTTCCTCATTGCCGGTGCGACGGTGTTCCTCGGCTCGGTACAAGCCGCCTTTAGCGCGCTCATGCGCCTGTCGTTGCGGCTGATGGCCGAGCGCGGTGGCCGTGACGACCGCCTCGGTCGCTACCTCGACGATCCGCTCCAGCTCTTCATACCCGTTCGCATTCTGATCGGACTGTGCACCGTGCTGGCGGGGGTGCTGATTGCCCGGCTCAGCACGGTGGATGATGTGCTGGCTGTCGCGATCTTCTGTGTATCGTTGATTGGGTTCGTCATGCTCTGCGAGCACCTGCTTCCGATGCTCCTGACGCGCCGAAGTCCAGAAAAAACCCTCGATGTACTCCTGCTGGCGTTTCATCCTGTCGCGCGAGCGATGCGTCCGCTGACGCGCCTGCTTAGCGAAATGTCGGGCGCGCGAGGCGGAGACGTGCCGGCAAACGGGACCGACGCGGATGCCGCGTCGAAGGTGCCAGGTGCATCCGACGATCAGGGAGAAGAAGGCGTCATTTCGGAAGCCGAAGGTCGGGAGCTCCTGCAGTCGATTGTCGACTTCACCGACACCGTCGTGCGCGAGGTCATGACGCCGCGCCCCGATATCATCGCGATTCGCGCTGACGCCTCCCTTGGTGATCTGCGCGCCCTGTTTCGTGAGGAGCAGTACTCTCGGATACCCGTCTACCGCGGCAATCTCGACGACATTGTCGGGATCGTGTTCGTCAAGGATCTGGCTGCATTGCCGCCAGGCGCCGAGCCCCCGCTCACGACGTTGATGCGGTCGGCGTACATGGTGCCCGAGAGCAAGCGGGGGGCTGATCTGCTGAAGGAGATGCAGCGTCGACAGGCCCAGACGGCCATCGTCGTCGACGAGCACGGCGGAACCGCCGGGCTGGTGACGGTGGAAGATCTGCTGGAAGAGATCGTTGGCGAGATTCGTGATGAGTATGACGTCGAGAGCGACACGGTGACCGATGAAGGACAGGGGATATTTGTGTTCAACGGCAAGGTCGCGGTCGATGAGGTCAAGGACCGCCTGGGCGTGACGGTTGAGCCCGAGGGGTTCGAAACCGTCGGCGGATACCTGCTGTCGCATCTTGGTCGGATGCCGTACGTGGGTGAGTCGTTCGAGGTCGACGGTCTTGCGGTCGAGGTTGTTGAGGTTGAGCGTCGGCGGATTAAGAGAGTTCGGGTGCGGCGTGCCGGTCCCGGGGGGACCCGAGACCAAGGTCGCGTGTGAAAGCTGGCTTCGTCTCGTTCATCGGCCGTCCCAACGCCGGTAAATCCACACTGCTGAACCGTATCGTAGGCCACAAGCTGGCCATCGTGTCGAACAAGCCACAGACGACGCGGACGCGGATCGTGGGCGCGAAGAACTATAGCGACGGCCAGGTGGTGTTCGTCGATACACCGGGTGTACATAAGCCAACACATCGCATGAACGTGCGCATGGTCGACGTGGCGCTTGATGCGATGCGCGACGTCGATGTGCTCACACTCGTTGTCGACGTGTCCGTGAAGGAGGGTCCGGGGGACCGCTACCTCGTCGGGCTGCTCAGACGTGTGAAGGTGCCGGTCATGCTGGCGCTCAATAAAGTCGATCTGATCGCGAAGGCCAGTTTGCTGCCGATCATCGACCGGTACAAACAGGCGCACCCTTTTGTCGAGTTCGTGCCAATTTCGGCAGCCGACGGCACGAACGTTGACCTACTCGAGACGTTGTTTCTCAAGTATCTTCCTGATGGCGAGCCACTCTATCCGCCGGACTACGTGACGGACCAGCCGGATCGATTCTTCGTCACTGAGATCATCCGCGAGCAGGTGCTGCAGCTCACGCACGCGGAGCTGCCGTTTTCGACCGCGGTCGTCATCGATCGATACGGTGAGCCTGGCGCGGACAAGGTCGTGACGATGTACTGCAGCATCCTTGTGGAGCGGGAGTCACAGAAGCCGATCGTGATCGGCAAAGGTGGGGCCATGATCAAGCAGATCGGGACTGCCGCGCGGATCGAGCTTGAGCGGTTTCTTGACACGCGGGTCTATCTGGATCTGCACGTCAAAGTGAAATCTGAATGGCGCGACAACGATCGTGTCCTCGATGAGATGGGCATGCGGGACAGGGCACGTTCGTAGGTCGGTCGTGGCGCGCATTTGGGTTGAAAGATTGTCGAGGGGGCTGTCGCGCGTGCTAAATTGAACGGGTCACCAGTGCCTGAAGGACCTTTACAATGGCGTCGCAGCGAAGAATCGATCTCGTACTCGACTCGGTCAAGCGACTGCTGCGCATCGGTGCGACCGCAAACCTGCTGAATCTGCTGCAGAAGCAGCACCCCGCCGATCTCGCTCAGATTTTTAGCTCCTTTCCTGACAAGGAGCGGCAGGCCACATTCAGGCTGCTAGCGGAGCGGAACGGCCGCCTCGCTATGGAGGCGGTGTCCGAGCTCGGCCCGGAGGCAGGCGCCGTGCTGCTGGCCACCCGTCCTGCAGAAGAGATCGCCAAACTGGCTCAGGAGATTCCGTCGGACGATGCCGCGGCCCTGATCGACCACCTCCCGAAGGAACTATCGACGGCGGTACTCGACTTGATGCGCCCCGACGAGTCTGGCGTGGTCGAGCACCTGCTCGAGTACCACGAGCAGACGGCGGGGCGCATCATGAACCCGCATGTCTTCGCGCTGAATGAAGACCTGACCGTAGGCGAGGCCATCACCGAACTCCAGACGAACCGGGATGTCGAGATGGTGTTCTATCTGTACGTCGTCGATGAGCGCCGTCACCTGGTCGGGGTGACCTCTCTGCGCCGGCTGTTGCTCGTGTCGCCAGAAACGCCGCTCAAGCGGATCATGACTTCCGATTTGATCAGTTCCCGGGTCGAGACCGATCAGGAGGAGGTGGCGCAGCAGGTGGCGTCCTACAACCTGCTGGCGATTCCGGTCGTGGACGAGGAGAACAAGCTGGTCGGTGTGATCACCGTGGATGACGTTATTGACGTTATTAAGGACGAGGCGACCGAAGATATTTATCGGCTGGCTGGTGTCGCCGGCGATGAACATGCGTTTACGCCGGCGAGGGAATCACTGCGCAAGCGGCTGCCGTGGCTGGGCGTGAACCTGGTGACGGCCTTCATGGCGGCCTCTGTTGTGGCGCTATTCGAGGGAACAATCGAGCGCATTACGGCGTTGGCGGTGTTCATGCCGATCGTGGCCGGCATGGGCGGAAACGCGGCGACGCAGACGCTGACGGTCATCGTCCGTGGCATCGCGCTCGGCGAGCTCACCTGGGCTAATTCCCGTAAAGCGCTGGTGAAGGAGGCGGTGGTGGGTCTGGGCAACGGCGTCGTCCTTGGACTGATCGCCGCCGCAGTGGCCTGGGGCACGCGAGGTAATCCGGTCTTGGGCTTGATTCTGTGCGCCGCGATGATTATCAACATGTTTGTGGCGGCAACCGCGGGAACCCTGGTCCCGTTGGGCCTGCGAGCCGCGAACATCGATCCCGCGCTCGCCTCGTCGGTGTTTATCACGACTTTGACAGACGTATTCGGGTTCTTCTCCTTTCTGGGTCTGGCCACGCTGTTCTTGCGATATCTGGTGCCGCTCGCCTGAGGGACCCAACGAAGTAAACTAGTCAAGGTTTGTGCCCCTGTACACCGCCGATGCGCTCATCCTCCGCACATATAGGCTCGGTGAATCCGATCGTATCGTCGTGTTTCTTACCCGCGATCGAGGAAAGAAGCGAGGCGTCGCTAAAGGGGCCCGTCGCGCACGCTCACCCTTTGCCGCCGCGCTGGAGCCGCTCACGGAGGTTCGTGTGGCCTATTTCGAGAAGGAGCGACGCGAGCTGGTAGGGCTGAACTTTGCCGAGACCATCCGATCGCCGCTGGGGCTGATTGGTGCGACGACATCGAGACGCGGTGTCACGGGCGCGCGGACGCCAAGCGAACCCTGTGCGGGCGAGTCCATCTGCGATGCCGCCGACGACATCGACGACAACGCGCTAGGATACGTTGGGTACTTCGCTGAACTTCTGGACGAGTGGGCCCAGGACGCGGACGCCGACGAACGCCTCTATCGGCTGGGTGTATCGATGCTCCATGCCCTGGGGGCTGGCGCACCGGCTGACCCGCTCGCGCGGTACTTTGAGTACTGGCTCCTTAGGCTGCAAGGCGTGTACCCGGAGGCACAGGGGGCGCTTTCGGATGCGGCGATGGCGTTTCTGGCTGCCTCGCGTAGCTTGGCGCCGGAGCGGGCGGGTGAGTTGCCCGCCGCGCGTCGTACCCTCAGAGAACTGGAGCAGGTACACCGTGGCCTCATTGCCTCGCACCTGGAAAAGACATTGAAATCGGATCGCGTGCTTCGCGAACTCCGCCGCCACAACTAGATTTGTAGGGCCGCCGCTGTTGTGACATTTCAGGATCTGATTCTTAAACTCTCGGCCTATTGGGCGTCCCACGGCTGTCTACTGCAGCAGCCGCTGGATCTCGAAGTGGGGGCCGGCACGTCGCATCCCGAGACCCTGTTTCGTGTGCTCGGTCCACAGCCGTGGAGCGTCGCGTACGTGCAACCTTCGCGACGGCCAGACGACGGCCGATTTGGTCAGAACCCGAATCGCGTGTTCAAGCACCATCAGTATCAGGTCATTCTCAAGCCGTCGCCGGACGACGTGCAGCAGATCTATCTCGACAGCCTCGAGGCGTGCGGTATCAACCCACGGCAGCACGACATCCGGTTCGAAGAGGACAACTGGGAGTCGCCAACGCTTGGCGCCTGGGGCATCGGCTGGCAGGTCATGCTCGACGGGCTGGAGATTACGCAGTTCACGTACTTCCAGCAGGTGGGTGGCATCGATCTCGCGCCCATCTCATGCGAGATCACGTACGGCCTTGAGCGGATCGCGATGTTTCTGCAGCGTGTTGATAGCATCTTCGATCTCGAATGGGGTGGGGGCGTGAAGTACGGTGAGGTGCGACTGCAGGAGGAGATCGAGCAGTCGAAGTACGCCTTCGGTCAGGTGGACATGCCGGCCGGGGAGTTCGCCGAGCTTCATCGCGACCTCTTCGACAAGAACTACGGTTTCTCCGAGCGGCTGCTGGCGTCTGGCCTGATCTGGCCAGCTCTCGAGCACTGTCTCAAGTGTTCACATTTGTTTAACGTGCTTGATTCCAGCGGCAGCATTGGCGTTACCGAGCGGACCACGTACATTCTGCGTGTTCGGAAGCTCGCCGTTGGCATCGCGACGGCGTACGCCGGATCGTCCGCGGTGCCGGAGGGTCTCTAGTCGATGGATCGCGAACTGCTGATTGAGATCGGATGTGAGGAGCTGCCGGCGGGATGGCTCCCCGGACTCACGGCTCAGCTCGCTCGGCATCTCGACGCGCGTCTGAAGGGGGCCCGGCTTACCCCGCAGGCCCCGGCGGAAAGTTTCAGTACGCCGAGACGGTTGGCGGCCCGTGTGGCGAAGCTGGCCGATCACCAGACGGAGTTCGAAGAGGTGGTTACGGGGCCTCCAGTCTCTGCGGCGTTCAAGCCCGATGGCGAACCGACGCCCGCGGCCGTTGGATTCGCGAAGAAGCACGGCGTCGAGGTGAGCGCCCTCGAACGGCTTGAGACACCCAAGGGCACGTATCTGGGGCATCGTGTCCGGGAGCGCGGGAAGGCGACCGTCGATGTACTCGCTCACGTCACCGCTGGGCTCCTGAGAGACATGACGTTTCCCAAGCAGATGCGGTGGGACGCCCATCTTGAAGACGGGAAGGGAGACCTCCTGTTCGCACGACCGATCCGGTGGCTGGTGCTGTTGTACGGCGGGCGAGTCGTCCCGTTTGTGATCCGACGGTCCGCCGGCGCTCAGAGCCGAAACCTTCAGGACGTTCGGTCTGGCTCCCAGACGTACGGCCATCGCTTTCTCACGACGAGCGGGCGGGCGGGCCGCGCCATCAAGATCAAGACCTTCGAGGACTATCAGGCCCGGCTGCTCGAAAACTTCGTGATTCTTGACCGCAGCGAACGGGAAACGAAGATTCGTCGTGAGTTGGAGACGCATGCGCGCAGGCTAGGAGGCCGCGTGAGTGGTCTGGTGGCTGCGCACTCGTCGCTGTTGCAGGAAGTGCCGGATCTGGTCGAGTACCCGTCGGTTGTGGCTGGCCACTTTTCCGTCGAGTTCCTGGAACTGCCCGAGGAGGTGTTGACGACGACGATGATTCATCATCAGCACTATTTTCCGGTGGTCGACGAGGACGGCACGTTGAAGCCGGCGTTTCTGGCCGTGACCAACACAGAACCGGAAAAGCCAGAGATCATCGCCCGAAACGCGGAACGCGTACTCGCGGCACGGCTGCGCGACGCGCGGTTCTTCTGGGACGAAGATCGCAAGGCCACGCTTGAGTCGAGGACCGCGCGCCTGTCAACGATCCTGTTTCACAAGAAGCTGGGTAGCTATCAAGAGAAGGCGGACCGTATCGCGGCGCTTGCGCGCTGGATTGCCCAGGTCGCCTTCGAGCAGCCCGAGGCCATTGCCCGCGACGCCGAGCAGGCGGGCCGACTGTGCAAGGCGGATCTCGGCACCGACATGGTGCGGGAACTCACTGAACTGCAGGGTACGATGGGCGGGATCTACGCGCGTGAGGAAGGGCAGTCTGAGTCCGTCTGGAAGGCAATCTATTTCCACTACCTCCCGATTGGCGTCGAGGCTGATGCGCCACCTTCGCGCGCGCAGCTCGGTACCGCGGCGGTGACGTGGGCGGCAGTGTCGCTGGCCGACAAACTCGACTCGGTGGTCGGCATGTTTACCGCGGGTGAGCGTCCGACTGGCTCGCGCGACCCGCTCGGCTTACGACGGCAGGCGCAAGGTGTCGTGAGGATTCTCGTCGATCTGCCTGAGATGACGGGTCTACAGACACGGCTGAGCCTCGGTTCCGTGTTGGCTCGCGCGGCTGAGCCGTTTGGTGGCCATGGGGATTCGTCGGCACCCTTGTTCTCCTTCATTGCGGATCGCCTTGGATACCTGCTCGATCAACGCGGCTACGACGTACGGAACGTGCGAGCGGTGCTGCATGGCGGCATCGCCGGCGTCTGTCCACTGGAAGCTCGACTCAAACTTGAGGCGCTCGCAGAGATGGGTGGGTCGGAGGCCCTGATGGGGGTTGCGACGTTGTTGAAACGCGTGAAGAACATTACAAAGGGCGTGGACAGCAGCGCTGACTGGGCGGCGATTCAGGCGCGACTTGTCGACCCGGCCGAGCAGGCGCTGTGGTCACAGGTCGATGCGTCGGCCCCGGCGATCAGGAGTGCCGCTGCGAGTGGGAACTATCGCGAGGCCTTCGCCGGCGTTGCTGGACTCCAGCCGGCGGTCGCAAAGTTTTTTGACGACGTGTTGGTCATGACGGACGATGAACCTCTTCGCCGCGCCAGGTTGGCGCTGGTGGCGAGGTTGCGGGACTTGATTCTGGGAATCGCTGATATTTCCGAGATTGCTACAGAGGGTTGAAGGAGCTGAGTGGAAGATGGCAAAAAAGCGAGTGGGAAAGCCGGTCCGAGCGGTGGCGAAAACCAAAACCAAAACCAAGTCGAAGGCGAAGGCGATTGTTCGTCGAGCCGTGAAGCGGACCGCTCGCGCCACGAAGTACATCTACTTCTTCGGCAACGGAAAAGCCGACGGCGAACGCAGTATGCGGGACACGCTTGGCGGCAAGGGCGCCGGGCTGGCCGAGATGACCAATGCCGGCCTGCCCGTGCCCCCTGGCTTCACCATCTCCACCGATGTGTGTTCGCTCTACTACGCGCACAAAGGACGCACTCCCGAGTCGGTTGAGGCGGAAATCGCGGTACACGTCAGGAAGCTGGAGAAAGCCGCGGGCGCTGTGCTCGGCTCGACGACAAATCCGCTGCTCGTCTCCGTTCGGTCGGGGTCCAAGTTTTCCATGCCCGGCATGATGGATACGATTCTCAATCTCGGGCTCAACGACGTCGCGGTCGAGGGGCTCAAGGCGCGGACGTCCAATGGTCGATTCGCCTTTGATAGCTACCGCCGGTTCGTGCAAATGTTCGGTAGCGTCGTGCTGGAGATTCCCAAGGCGGTGTTCGAGCACGAGTTCGACTCGGTGAAGCGCGAGCGTGGGGTGTCGCTGGATACGGATCTGGATGAACAGGCGTTGCGCGACGTGGTCTCCCGCTACAAGCGTGTCGTCCGGAGCAAGACGAAGCGCGACTTTCCTCAGGAGCCGCACGAGCAGTTGGCGATGGCCCGAGACGCGGTCTTCCGCTCGTGGATGAACCCCCGTGCGCAGGAGTACCGTCGCATCTACGACATTCCCGATCACATTGGCACGGCGGTCAACGTGCAGATGATGGTGTTTGGCAACACCGGTGGTCGGTCTGCCACCGGGGTCGGGTTCACCCGTAATCCGGCCACCGGCGCCAAGGAGTTTTACGGCGAGTTTCTCATCAACGCGCAGGGTGAGGACGTCGTGGCTGGCATCCGCACGCCGCAGCCGATCACCGAGCTCAAGAAGGTGATGCCCAAGGCGTACGCGCAGTTGCGGGATATTACGAGCCGACTTGAGCGTAACTACAAGGACGTGCAGGATTTTGAGTTCACCGTCGAGGACGAGCGACTGTTCATGTTGCAGACCCGGAACGGCAAGCGGACCGGGTACGCCGCCGTGGTGATCGCCACCGATTTCGTGGCGGAGCGGTTGATCACCCAGAAGGAAGCCGTGCTGCAGGTTGACCCGGAATCGCTCTCGCAACTTCTTGCGCCCGGCTTCGATCCTGCCGAATGGAAGGCGATTCCCGTCGCGACCAAAGGCCTGCCTGCATCACCCGGGGCGGCCAGTGGACAGGTAGTGTTTACGGCCGAACAGGCGGTCAAGTGGTCGGACGCTGGGACACCAGTCGTGCTCGTGCGTCGAGAAACGGCGCCAGATGACATTCACGGCATGTTCGTCTCGCAGGGCATCCTGACGGCGACCGGTGGCATGACGTCGCACGCCGCGGTGGTGGGTCGCCAAATGGGCAAGCCCTCGGTCGTGGGTGCGTCCGAGCTTGAGATCGACGAGGACGCCAAGGTGTGCTCGATGGGTGGGCAGGCGATTCGCGAGGGCGACTTCGTCTCCTTCGACGGACTGACCGGTGAGGTGAAGCTGGCGAAGGTGGCGTCGAAGCCCAGTGAGATTTTGCAGGTGATGACGGGAGAGCTGAAGGCGGGTAAGTCTGACATCTGTCGCAGGTTCATGCTGATGCTGACGTGGTCCGACAAGTATCGCCGGATGGGTGTGCGTGCCAACGCCGATCAGCCGGACCAGGCGGAGCTGGCCTACGCGTTTGGCGCACGGGGGATCGGGCTCTGCCGGACCGAGCACATGTTTTTTGGCGAGGGGCGGCTCCCTATCGTGCGACGCATGATCCTCGCTGACACCGAGGTGGATCGGCGGGCGGCGCTGGCGGAACTGCTGCCGCTCCAGCGTGAGGACTTCTATGGTGTCTTCAAGGCCATGCACGGGGAGCCGGTCACCATTCGCATGATCGACCCTCCGCTGCACGAGTTTCTGCCCAAGCGGGAGGATCTCATGGTGGCGGTCGCGAAGCTTGAGGCCAAAGGTGCCACGGGGGCCGAACTGGAAGAGAAACGCGTGTTGTTGCGCCGGGTGGAGCAGCTTCACGAGTTCAACCCGATGCTTGGCCACCGTGGTGTTCGGCTCGGCATTACGTACCCTGAAATCACCGAAATGCAGACCAGGGCGATTATCGAAGCCGCATGTCAGCTCACGAAAGAGGGCGGCAAGGTCACGCCCGAAATCATGATCCCGCTCGTCGGAGACGTCAGGGAACTGCGCGACCAGAAGATGATCGTCGATCGGGTGGCAAAGGCGGTGATGAAGGAGCGCGGCGTCAGGGCGAAGTATCTAGTGGGCACGATGATCGAGGTGCCGCGCGGTGCCATGACAGCCGATAAGATTGCGGCCGAAGCCCAGTTCTTCTCGTTCGGGACCAACGACCTCACGCAACTGACCTTTGGATTCTCACGGGACGATATCGGGAAGTTCCTGCGGGTGTACCAGGACAAGAAGATTCTCGACAGGGATCCGTTTGCGACGTTTGACGTCGAGGGTGTGGGTCCGGTTGTGCGGGCGGGTGTGGAACTGGGGCGCCGGGCGCGTCCCGACATCAAACTCGGCGTGTGCGGCGAGCACGGGGGAGACGCTGCATCGATTCACTTCTTCGAGTCGGTCGGCCTCAACTATGTGAGCTGCTCGCCGTATCGCGTGCCCGTGGCGCGCCTCGCGGCCGCGCAGGCCGCGCTCGCGGTCAAGGTTGGAGACTAGTCACCCTCCAGGCGATTCCCGACTCGGTGGGGTGTGGATGTGATACGCATCCAGATCCTGCCGAGTGATCTCGCCAATCAGATCGCCGCCGGAGAGGTCGTCGAGCGTCCGGCGTCGGTGATCAAGGAGCTGGTCGAAAACTCGATCGACGCCGGCGCACGGCGAATCTCGGTGGTGGTCGAGTTTGGCGGGAAGCGGCGCATTCACGTCGAAGACGACGGTGAGGGCATGGGGCCAGAAGACGTTCGGCTCGCTGTCGAACGTCACGCCACGAGCAAGGTCCGGCGGTCTGAGGACCTCGAAGGAATTGCCACGCTGGGGTTCCGGGGTGAGGCGCTTCCGAGCATCGCGTCCGTTTCGCATTTCGTGTTGCGCAGCCGGCCACGTGGCGTCGATTCGGGTACCGAGATTCGCATCAATGGCGGCACCGTGGCGTCGGTGACCGAAGTCGGCATGGGCGAAGGGACCTCGCTCGATATCACCGACCTGTTCTACAACCTACCCGCTCGTCGCAAGTTTCTGAAGTCCGACGGAGCGGAGTCGGGGCAGATTTCGCGCGTCGTGACGCAGCTTGCCCTGTGTTATCCGGAAGTCGGATTCACGCTCACCAACGCAAAGCGTACGGTCCTGCAGTGCCCACCCGTTCCGACGTTGCGCGACCGGCTCTACCAGTTGTACGGCGAGCGACCCGATCTGGTCGAGGTGCGACGCGAAGGCGACGTCGAGGTGCTGGGCTATATCGCCGCGCTCGCCGAGCAGGGGCCCAAGCGGGGTCCGCAGAACGTCTTTGTGAACCGGCGGATCGTGAAGGACCGCACGATCGCCCACGCCATCATCGATGCCTACAGCGTGGCCTCCATCAAGGAACGTAGTCCCGAGGTACATCTGTTTATCTCGATGCCCCCGACAGCGGTAGACGTGAATGTGCACCCGACGAAGGCAGAGGTGCGCTTTCGCGACCAGTCGCACATGCACGAGATCATCCGCCGCACGCTTCGCGACGCACTTGGCCGCGGTCCCGCGCCGGAGTTGCATCTGGAAGCTGCCGTGCCATCCCAGGTGGCGTCGAGCACGCTCTCGCTACCGTCGGTGTACCCCGGCACGTTTCCGAGCCGGTGGAGAACTGGATCTGGTGGGGCCGGGAGCGCAGGTGGGGGAGCCAGCGTCGTCGCCGAAGTGCTCTCACACGTCCAGGCGTTCGAGTCGCCGCCGACCGCGGCCTCTAGCATGCGTCCCATGATCGCGCTGGGTCAATTCCGTGACACATTCATCATTGCGGTGGACGATGAGGGCATTGCAATCGTCGACCAGCATGTGGCGCATGAGCGCATCCTGTTTGAGCGAATCGTCGAACGGTTGAATGCTGGTGACCTGGACAGTCAGCGTCTACTTGAGCCGATGCTGATCGACGTGTCGGCCGCGGCGCGTCAGGCCCTGGCGACGCGTGGCGCGGAGCTCGCACGGATGGGATTCGAGTTGGAGGAATTCGGCGGGGAGACGGTGCGCGTCACGGCGGTTCCCGTGTTGCTGCGCCGCGAAGAGTGCGAAGCGGCGATTCAGGCGCTGGCCGAAGATCTCGAGGGCCTGGACGGCGGGTCGCCAGTGGACGAGGCGCTCAAACGCATCGCGGCGACGATGGCGTGCCATGCGGCGGTGAAGGCGAATGATTCGCTCACGCCGGAAAAGATGGCACACATTCTGGAGGAGCTGCGCCAGACCGCCTATTCCACCATTTGCCCGCATGGACGTCCGGTGATGCTTCGTTTGACCCGTCGCGAAGTCGAGAAAAACTTTCAGCGGATCTGACGGGCCGGTCACTCCTTCCGTGGTCGCTCCCGCTTGAGCCGCTTCCATTCCCGGAGACGTCGAGTAATCTCCTTCTCATAGCCGCGTTCGACCGGGGCGTAGTACACCCGGTTCGCCACGGCGGCCGGCAGACACTGCATCGCGGCGATTGCATCTGGTTCATCGTGCGCGTACCGATAGTGTGCGCCGTAGTCGAGCGCCTTCATCAGCGCCGTCGGCGCGTTGCGCAGATGCAGCGGCACCGGCTCGGCTGCGTGTGTGTGCGCGTCAGCCTTGGCAGCCTCATACGCGGCGTAGACCGCATGGCTCTTTGGTGCGGTGGCGAGGTAGATGGCTGCCTGCGCGATGGCCGCGTTGCCCTCCGGCATACCGATGAAGTGCGCCGCGTCCTTGGCGGCCACAGCGACGGTCAGCGCTTGCGGATCGGCGTTCCCCACGTCCTCGGACGCGAAGCGAATCAGGCGACGCGCGACATAGAGCGGGTCTTCGCCGGCCTCAAGCATGCGAGCCAACCAGTACACGGCCGCGTCGGGATCGCTGTTGCGCATGGATTTGTGCAGGGCCGACATGAGGTTGTAGTGTTCTTCGCCGCTCTTGTCGTACAGCAGCGCTCGCCGCTGAATCGCGTGTTCGAGCTCTGGTAAGTCGAGACGGCGGCTGGTTCCGTCAGCGCCGGGTGGAGCGGCCGCCGCGGCAAACTCCAGCAGGTTCAGCGCGCTTCTCGCGTCTCCGTTCGCAAACTGTGCGATCGCCGCGATGGCGCGATCGGTGGCGGTGATGCCCTCACTGCCGAGACCGATGTCTGCGTGAGCGAGCGCTCGGCGGAGAACGATCTCGATACTGTCGGCGGTCAGTGGCTGCAGTACGAACACTCTCGACCTGGAGAGCAGAGCGGCGTTGACCTCAAAGGACGGGTTCTCTGTCGTAGCGCCGATCAGTACGATGTCGCCACCTTCAACTCTGGGCAGGAACGCATCCTGCTGCGCCTTGTTGAAGCGGTGAATCTCGTCGATAAACACGATGGTGCGTCGGCCGGTCGTGCGACGCCGAACTTCGGCCGCCGCCATGACCTCTTTGATTTCCTTGATGCCTGACAGTACAGCGCTGAACTGGACAAAGTGGGCCTTGGTCGTGTCGGCCACAATGCGCGCGAGCGTTGTTTTGCCGGTGCCGGGTGGTCCCCACAGAATGATCGAGCGCAGCATGTCTCGCTCGATCACGTTGCGCAGAGGTTGGCCAGGCGCGAGGATGTGATTCTGTCCGACGATCTCGTCCAG
>Ga0209403_10003757_pt1 | contig 16958 bp, 13 predicted proteins | sample ArcticOcean_MG_C_8_FD_187440 | JGI IMG/M metagenome (GOLD analysis project Ga0209403, IMG submission 187440) | Marine microbial communities from western Arctic Ocean - ArcticOcean_MG_CB11_86 (SPAdes) (version 2) | ecosystem: Environmental > Aquatic > Marine > Oceanic | place: Arctic Ocean... | reverse complement strand
TTCGATACCCTAAAGGCTCTTCTCGAAATTTTGATAGTAGTTTAACTCCAGAAATATTAAAAATTGGAGAATGGGAAGCACTAAATAATGGGGGTTGTAAAGTAGCAATATTGGCAACGGGAAGTATGGTTGCTATTGTTGAAGATAATTTAGAGTGCATAAGTAATGCTTTAGGGTTTATTCCAACATTAATTAATGCACGTTTCATTAAACCATTAGATATGACAATGTTATCATCATTAAATGACAATCATGATGCAATTATTACAATGGAAGAGGGCTGTTTATCAGGTGGATTTGGTTCAGCGCTAATAGAGCATTTCAATGATACTGGCAGTCAAATTAAAGTTTCAAGAATGGGTATACCTGATAATTTCATAGAGCACGGAACGCGTGCTGAACTCTTAGATAGTTTAAATCTGAACGCGAATGGTGTCATAAGTAAGATTAAGGCTATTATGGGAGGCTTGGATGAGTAATTTTTCTGATGCAGAAAAATTATGGAAAGCTGAATCTCAAAATTCCTCTCAACGAGACTATTCATTCGATACAGTTTCTGGTGAGAAAGTTAATGTTTTATATTACCCCAAGGGAAATGACGAGTTTACAGAAAAATTAAATTTCCCGGGCCAGTTTCCATATACTCGTGGTATTCATCCGAACCTATATCGCGGCAAGCTATGGACAATGCGTCAATTTGCTGGATTTGGTTCTCCAGATGAGACGAATAAACGATTCAAATTTTTATTAGACCGCGGTCAAACAGGGTTATCTGTCGCCTTTGATATGCCCACATTGATGGGCTATGATGCTGATCATGATATGTCAATTGGTGAGGTGGGGCATTGCGGTGTATCTATTAGCTCTATTAAAGATATGGAGCGATTATTTGATGGCATCAATCTTGCGGATGTTAGTGTCTCAATGACTATAAATGGTCCTGCGGCAATTATATTTGCTTTTTATGTTGCCGTTGCAGAAAACCAAGGTGCAGATATATCAACTTTAAATGGTACGCTTCAAAATGATATTTTAAAGGAATTTATTGCACAAAAAGAATGGATTTATCCACCACATGAGTCTATGCGAATCATTACAGATATGATGTCTTTTTGCACCGAAAGAATGCCGAAGTATAATACTATATCAGTAAGTGGATATCATATACGTGAGGCCGGTTCAACGGCAGTGCAGGAGTTGGCCTTTACCCTGGCAGATGGATTTTCTTATGTAGAACATGCCATGGAGGCTGGTTTAGATGTGGATAATTTTGCCCCCCGATTATCATTCTTCTTCAATTCCCATTTAGACTTTTTTGAGGAGGTGGCTAAATTTCGTGCTGCAAGACGTATTTGGGCGAAACGATTGAAAAATAAATATGGAGCTAAAAATCCACGCTCATGGAAATTGCGTTTCCATACGCAAACTGCAGGATTTTCCTTAACCGCTCAGCAACCTGAAATTAATATTGCAAGAACCGCCTTTCAGGGGTTGGCGGCAGTTATGGGTGGCACACAGTCTTTGCATACAAATTCTATGGATGAAACATTGGCATTACCATCAGAAAAGGCTGCTGAAATAGCATTACGTACTCAGCAACTTATTGCTTTTGAAACAGGTGCGACAAATGTGGTTGATCCATTGGGAGGTTCTTGGTATGTTGAATCATTGACAGACCAAATGGAATCAGCTGCAGAAAAATATTTCGAAAAAATTGACGAATTGGGCGGTGTGATTCCTGCAATCGAAATGGGTTATTTCCAAAGAGAAATTGCTGAGGCATCATCTGAGTATCAAAATAAAGTTGAGTCTAAGCAGAGAATAATTGTTGGAGTTAATGACTTTGTAAAAGAAGATGAAAAAATCGAAATTCCCATACTTGAAATTCGTAAAGAAGTGGAAGAAGAACAAATCTCTTTACTATCTGCATTAAAAGCTACTCGAGATAAAGCTGTTGTGACACAATCTTTAGATGCCATCACCAATGCCGCTAAAAATAATGATAATCTTATGCCATTAATTATTAATGCTGCTAAATCGTATGCCTCCATGGGTGAAATAGTTGATGCAATGAAAGTTGTATTTGGTGAATGGGAAGAAAACGCAGTCCTTTAAATTTGAATACAATGTCGAGTAAAATATTTAATCATAAGCATCCTTTTACCGTCGGTGTAGAGGAAGAGTATATGATTTGTTCCCCCTCTACTGGAGAACTTATAAATCGTGCCAATGAAATTATGAGTTCTATAGATTCAGATTTAAAGCAACGGTTTAGCTATGAGCTTTTACTCTCTGAAATTGAAATCAATACTTCTGTTTGTAGGGATGTGGATGAAGCCGTAAATGAATTGATCTTTTTACGGAATTATGTACGTCTTTTAGGTGAAAAATTAGATTATAGGATTGGTATCAGTGGCACTCATCCCACTGCTAAGCCAGAAGACCAAAAATTTGTTGAAAATAATTCCTATAATTGGGTATCTGATCAATTGCATTATTACGCGGAGCGTAATATAACATTTGCAACACATGTACATGTGGCAGTCCCAGATGGTGAAACAGCAATTCATGTTACAAACTCATTACGTCAATGGATAGCTCCATTACTCGCATTAAGTGCAAATTCTCCTTTTTATGCAGGTGAGTATACTCATTTTAAATCTGCTCGAACCATGCAGTTCGGTGCATTTCCTCGGACAAATATTCCACCCTATTTTGAATCTTATAGTCATTATGAAAAAATGGTATCTGACTATTTAAAGATTGATTCAATTAGTAAATCACGTCAGATCTGGTGGAAACTTCGACCACATATGGATTTTGGCACCATTGAATTTAGAATGCTAGATGCCCAACGAAGCCTAGTAAAAACAAAAATGTTTATCGCACTGGCTCAAGCGCTTGTTTACCAAACATCCGAAGATTATAAAAATAAGAAATTGAATGAGGTTTTTTCATCTGAGTTTTTGGCAGATTCTCTATGGAAGGCCTCTCGTTTTGATTTTAATGCAAAAATTATCGATGCAAATTCAAATACTGTTGTTAGCATGGAGGATAAAATTAGAGAAATGGTTGAATATGCTTCTCCAGCATTAGCTGATTTTGGTAACACTGAAATTTTATCCACTATAAATGATATCCTCAAAAATGGTTCAGAAAGTGATGTACAGTTGGATGTTTTTAAATCTGAAGGTATGGATGGATTGAAACAATATTTAATGGATAATGTTGAGTTTAAGATTCTATAAGTATGATACTGGTAGGAATACTTAAATTTACCCACTTTAATTTATAGAATTTATTTAGGAAAGACTGCTATTCATGTCAAGAAAAATCGTACACGTTGTTGGAACTGGAACTATCGGCGAACCCCTTATTGGATTATTATGTGATTTTAAAGACAGTCTGGGTATTGATGAAGTAACATTCCATAAAAATTCCCCGCATACTACGGATCGTTCAAAGGTAAAAAATTTAATTAAACGTGGCGCTAGATTGACCACTCAAGATGAAAAGATTGATGGTTTTAATAATATTGGGTTAAAGCCTGAATTTTCAACAGCAGAAGCCATTGATAGGGCCTCTGTTGTTATTGATTGTACCCCTTCGGGAGTTGGTCATAAGAATAAAGTCGACTATTATGAAAAGCATCTTCATAATACCCTTGGTTTTGTGGCACAAGGGAGTGAATTTGGATTTGGCAAGATGTATGCTCGGGGCATTAACGACTCAGCATTAATTCAAGGTGAAGATCGCTTCATTCAAGTTGTTTCTTGTAACACACATAATTTATCAACCATTGTTCAAACACTTGCGTTAGATGATGGAGATGATAATTTGATTGAAGGAAGATTTAATTTAATTCGCAGATCCAATGATGTAAGCCAGTCAAATAATTTTGTACCATCACCACAAGTGGGTAGCCATAAAGATCCAAATTATGGAACTCACCATGCACGTGATGCGGCGTTATTGTTTAAAACATTAGGGCATGATCTTAATTTCTTTTCATCAGCAATGATTGTAAATACTCAATATATGCATATTTTACATTTTCATTTAAAGGTTAAGCAAGAAACAACAATTCAAAAGATTATTGCAAAACTTGAAGCAAATGACAGAATTGCAATTACGGATAAAATTAATGCAAATGAAGTATTTTCATTTGGTAGAGATCATGGTCACTTTGGGCGAATTTTAAACCAAACCGTTGTATCCATTCCAGCACTAAATGTTAGAAATGGAAATGAAATTACTGGATTCTGCTTTACCCCTCAAGATGGCAATTCTTTGTTAAGTTCAATTTCCATTGCTGAATGGTTTTTATATCCACATTCATATGAAGATAAAATTCAATGTTTAAAACCTTTCTTTTATGACGAGGTATAATTATTGCATTCAATGTGGAAAAAATAATTAATGGTCCTTTCCAGCAAAATGCATATGTAATTTGGAATAGTACCCACTCATTCATAATTGATCCTGGTGGAGATTCAGATCGTATTATTGATATTATTAAATCAAATGATTTATCTCCCTCGGCTATTTTAAATACTCACGCTCATCTTGACCATATTGGCGCCATTTCTGCGTTAATTGCATATGGACAATATCCCTTCTATCTTCATGAGGATGAAATACAACTCCTGAATGCAGCGAATACTTATACTGGCATGTTTGGTATTCCTAATATAGATATTCCCATAGTAGATAATATTTTAAACGATACCGCATTTCTTGATTTTGATGGTTGTGCAATTAAAGTGCTATATACACCTGGACATACTTCTGGTGGAGTTTCATTCTTATTTGAGGACCATATTTTTACGGGTGATACTTTGTTTTCAGGGTCAATCGGTAGAACCGATTTACCAGGGGGAAATTTAGAAATATTATTAAATTCTATTCATACGCAGTTGATGGAATTAGATGACTCAATTATCGTCCACTCTGGGCATGGGCCTGATACTTCAATTGGCGTAGAAAAAAGAACCAATCCATTTTTGCAACATGAGTAATCTCAATAATATAGTAAATAATAAAATAATCTCATACTTAGATGACTCTTCTAAGCATATTTCTGAATATAAGTTTATTCTTGCCCTCTCTGGAGGTGTTGACAGCATGGTACTCTTCAAGTGCTTAAATGACTTGAGACTAAATTTTTATACGGTATATTTTAATCATAATCATCATGCTGAATCTGAAAATATTTCTATATTCTTAGATGGGTTGATGAATACGACAAATGTAAAAAAACATTTTAATATTTCCTTGGATTTAACTGGTGCTAAAAACTTTGAAAGTGAAGCAAGAAATAAGCGATATTTCCATTTAGAAAATCTGCGACGGAGATTGAATTGCAATTTCATTTTAACTGCCCACCACCTTGATGACCAGATAGAAACATTACATATGAGAAAAATTCAACATGCACATTGGAGCAATTCTATTGGGATATATGAAAAACTGAATTATGTCCGTCGCCCATTATTGGCAATTGCAAAAAATGAAATTATTAACTTTGCGCATTCAAAGCAGATTAACTGGAAAGAAGATCCAACGAATAATGATAATTCATTTCTGCGTAACCGAATTCGAAATATTGAACTCCCCCAAATAAAAGCTAAAATGCCTACGTATGGCAGTGATTTATTGGTGCAGAAAGCTATTGATGTACAAAAGTTAGATGAAATTGTTCAAAAAATAAAAACGACAGATTTTAAATGTAAGAAGTTACCCTATGGTATTTCTTTAGATTTTGATAAATTCTCTTCATTTTCCGAAGTAGGTAAAAAAATAGTACTTCAGTATTTTATTAAATATTATTTCAAAAAAACTTCATTACGCCATTCTTGGAGTGAGTGGAAAAATTTATTCACATATCTTAATTCTAAATTTAAACGAAACTCACTTTTTAAATTTTCGGAAAATATCTCATTTTACCGATCATTTACGAAGGTTTTTATTGTAAGACATGATGAATTAGCATGTACAGAAAGGTTTCTTGAAGACGAATGTGAATGGTATGGTGGAAGAGTGATTTCATCCGGAAAAACTAAATTTATGGCATATATGGATAAGTTTGGCGCATCATTGCCCCAGGGTAGAAAATATAAAGTTAGGCAGTGGAAAACGAGTGATTCGTATATTTCAGCAACGAGTGGCCATAGACGGAAAGTCTCAGATTTATTTATAGATAATAAATTAGATTATATCCAAAAAAGAATTCAACCTATTATTACAGATGAAAATGATACTATTTTATGGATTCCAGGTTTAGCGCATTCATCAATAGATTTAGATTGTAATTTTATCAAATATTCTTGGGAGACCAGTATATGATAAATGATAATGTACTTTCTTCAATTATAGGCAATCAAAAATTAACAGAATTAATTTCCGAGAAAGAAATAAAAAAGAGGATTTCAGAAATTGCTGAAAATATTTCAAGAATCTATAAAGGGAAAATTCCAATTATTATTGGAGTATTAAATGGCTCCTTTCTTTTTTTGGCAGATATTGTAAGAGAATTAGACATCGAGTACGAAGTTGATTTCATTAAAATATCGTCTTATGGTAATTCTAACACTACTTCTGGAACGGTACGATTATTGAAGGATATTAGTGCAGATATTACTGGCAGAGATATTATATTGATTGAAGACATTGTAGATACGGGATTATCTTTGAATTTTTTAAAAAAACGATTTGAAGATGCAGCCCCAAATTCATTGGCTTTTGTCACATTGTTGCATAAACCCCATACATCTAAAATTGATTTTATTATTGATCATATAGGTTTTGAAATAGGTGATGAATTTGTCGTAGGATATGGTTTGGACTATAAGCAGAAATTAAGAGGTTTACCCTCAATATACACATTAACTAAGGATTAAGTAAAATGCCCGATAAGAAAAAAAAGAATAAGAAAAAAACACCAAATAATAAAGTCTGGAAAACAGTTGGAGGAAATATAGTTATTTGGATTCTGATAATTGTAATGTCTGTGACAGCATTGCAAATATTTTCAACGGATAATAAACCAAAGCAAATTACATATTCAGAATTTAAAAATTATTTAGATTCCGGTAAAATTGAATCGGCTGAAATTACTGGCAGAACCTTTAATGGTAAATTCATATCTACCGAAATTTTTGAAAATGAGCTTACTGCTGAAACTAAAGAGTTTTCAACATTTATTACGATTCTTCCGGAAGTTTCAATTGAGATGACAAAAGCTTGGGATGAAAATAATATTAAATATGAATTTAAAGACCAAACATTTGGCTTAACGGAATATTTAATTCAATTTTCTCCATGGCTGTTAATAATTTTATTTTGGTTTTTCCTAATGCGAAAAATGCAAGGTGGTGGTGGACAAAGTGGAATATTTAATTTTGGGAAAAGTCGCGCCAAAATAATATCTCCTGATACGCCAAAAACATCGTTTAAAGATGTAGCTGGTTGCGAAGAAGCAAAAGTTGAGTTACAGGAAATTGTAGAATTTTTAAAACATCCTAAAAAGTTTAAGAAGTTAGGGGCAAAAATCCCTCGTGGTGGACTTTTGATGGGACCTCCTGGGACTGGAAAAACTTTACTTGCGAAAGCTGTTTCTGGTGAAGCTGGAGTGCCATTTTTTACAATTAGTGGTGCTGAATTTGTAGAGATGTTTGTGGGTGTGGGTGCAAGCCGTGTTCGTGATTTATTTGATCAAGCAAAGCGTAATGCTCCTAGTATAATTTTTATTGATGAAATTGATGCTGTTGGCAGACATCGTGGCGCTGGATTAGGTGGTGGGCATGATGAGCGAGAGCAAACTCTAAATCAAATTTTAGTAGAAATGGATGGTTTTGATACTGATGATAGTGTAATTCTCCTGGCCGCCACCAATAGACCTGATGTATTAGATAAGGCATTGCTTCGTCCTGGTCGTTTTGATCGTCAAATTGTTGTAGATGTACCCGGATTAGATGGGAGAGAAGCTATACTCAAGATACATACTAGAGGCATGCCACTTGCTAAGGATATTGATTTGAAAACATTGGCAAAAGGTACGCCTGGATTAGCCGGTGCAGATCTTGAAAATTTGGTGAATGAAGCAGCTTTGTTTGCAGCACGCCGAAATAAAAAGAAAGTATTTAATTCTGACCTAGAAGATGCAAAAGATAAGGTCATGATGGGAGTAGAACGAAAAAGTATGATTTTAACTCAAGGTGAGCGTGAAATAACTGCATATCATGAAGGTGGACATGCACTGGTTGCATACCATACAAAAGATGCCGATCCCGTTCACAAGGTTACTATTATCCCACGCGGTCGTGCATTAGGTGTAACCGCTCAACTCCCTGTCGATGAGAAGCATAATTATTCTAAAAACTATTTATTGGGGCGTTTAAATATACTTATGGGTGGTAGATGCGCTGAAAAGTTAATATTTAACGATACAACTACAGGTGCAGGGAATGATATTTCCGTAGCAACAGATTTATCCAGAAAGATGGTATCAGAATGGGGAATGACTGATAAAATTGGCCCATTAGCATTTGCACAGAAAGCTGAAGAAATTTTCTTGGGAAGAGATATTTCACAAGGAAATGATTTAAGCAATGAAATGTGTAATTTGATTGATTCTGAGATTACTAAACTCGTTAAGGATGCTGAGGTAAATGCTGAGAATATTCTTAAAAAGCATATTGACCAATTACACGCGGTTGCAAAGGCATTACTTGAATTTGAAACGATTGACGGAAATGACTTAACTAGACTAGTCAAAGGTGAAAAAATAGTGAAAATTCATCCTGATAAGCTCTCAGATGAAAAGCCCCGACGAAGACGAAGTAAAAAAGAAAAAACGTTAGAGAATCCATCTGCATAAATAATGTATAATTTTTCTGAAAATATCCAAATTATGGGTATTCTGAATTTATCTCCAGATTCATTTTATTCAGATAGCAAACTCTCATTCAGTGAGCGTTTATCTAAATTGTCTAGTGCTGATATTATAGATATTGGTGCAGAATCATCACGTCCAGGGGCATTACCTGTTACATCTGAAGTAGAAATAAAACGTATTCAAAAAATATTACCATTTTTATCTGAGAATCAAACTGAACTTTCAATTGATACTTATAAATTAAAGACCGTTTCATTTGCGTTGAATAATGGATTCACAATTGTAAATGATATTTCTGGTGGTCAATCACCTGAAATGTTAAATATTATTGCCAATCACGATGCTAAAATCATTTTAATGCATATGCAAGGTAAGCCAGCTACCATGCAGATTAATCCATTATATGATGATGTGATGGTTGATATTATTACATTTTTTGAGAAAACATGCGAGAGGGCAATAAAAGCTGGGATTAACAGTAATAATATAATTATTGATCCTGGAATTGGATTTGGAAAAACAATTTCAGACAATGATGAAATTATCTACAATATATCTAAACTTAAATCTCTTGGTTTTCCAGTCTTGATCGGTATATCCAGAAAGTCCTTTTTACAGTATGAAAATGACTTGCCCTCAGATAGGCTTCCTGCTACAATATCTGTAAATACCCTATCCATGTTAAATGGCGCAGATATTATCAGAGTGCATGATGTTGATGAACATATAAAAATTAGAGCCATTCTTTCACGAATGAGTAGGCAATATTCAGGTGAAGTAAATGGATATTAATACGTACCGCGAGCAATTTTCTTCCACTAAAAAAAAATATACTGAGCTCCGAAGTATTATAGATTTGAAAGTATTAAATACAGAGTTAAATAGATTACGTGAGTTTACGGTTGAAGTTGATTTTTGGGACAATAACAGCTCTGCCCAAAGAATATTAAAGAAAATTAGTAAATTTGAAAATGAAATTAAAATGTGGTCCGATCTGGATAGGCACTTTAATGATACTGATTTTTATATGGAAATTATTAATAATGGTGAGACAATAGATTTAGATTCAATTAAAACATTAAATGCTTTCTCTAATGTTGTTGAAAAAGTTGAATTATTGAACCTATTAAATGAAGAAGATGACCAGCGTGGCGCCATATTAACTATTCATCCTGGAGCAGGCGGTACTGAATCTCAAGACTGGGCTAGCATGCTCTATAGACTTTATACGCGCTGGTGTGAACGGAGTAAGTTTAAAATTAAGATATTAGATTATCAAGATGGAGATGAAGCTGGCTTAAAAGACGTTTCCATAGAAATTTCTGGAAATTTTGCATATGGCTACTTGAAAGCTGAACGTGGTGTGCATCGTTTGGTCAGAATATCCCCCTTTGATAGCAATTCAAGACGACATACATCCTTTGCATCAGTATTTGTTTATCCATTGATAGATGATGATGTAGCGATTGAAATTGATGAAAAAGATATTAGAATTGATACTTATCGTGCGAGTGGTGCCGGTGGGCAACATATTAATAAAACAGATTCAGCTGTGAGATTAACGCATATGCCATCTGGAATTGTGGTCCAATGCCAAAATGAACGTAGTCAATTAAAAAATAAAAATACGGCCATGAAAATGCTTAAAGCCAAGTTATATCAAAAGGAATTAGATGAACGAGCTGCTGAGCATGAAAAACTTGAGGGTCAAAAGAAAGACATTGGATGGGGAAGCCAAATTAGATCATATGTTTTTCATCCTTATAATTTAGTAAAAGATCATCGAACTAATGTGGAAACATCAAATGTACAAGCAACTATGGATGGTGAAATAGATCAATTTATAAGAGCATATTTATTGATGAATATGGAGAGTAAAAGTGTCATCTGAAAATAATAGTTTAAAGCAAATTATAAAGCATCGACTTGAAAAGTTAAATAAAATAAAAGATGCCGGGATTAATCCATTTCCCTACAACTATACCTCAACGCACAAAGTTGTAGAAATATTAAATAATCAAGAAAATTCATTAGATTCTCATGTATCTATTTCTGGAAGAATAGTTTCTTTCAGGAAGATGGGGAAGGTTAGTTTTATCCATATTCAAGATGAATCCAGCAAGCTACAAGTTTATGCAAAAAGTGACATCCTGCCGGAAGGTATTTATGATAATGTCGTTAGAAATTTAGATTTGGGGGATATTTTAGGGATCTCTGGGAACTTATTTATTACAAAAATGGGTGAGCTGACCGTTAAGGCTACAGGCTTAGAGATATTATCTAAAAATATTAGACCACTGCCAAATTTGAAGGAGAAAGATGGAGAGGCTTTTAATGCCTTTGAAGATAAAGAATTAAGATACAGACATAGGCATTTAGATTTGATTGCAAACCCAGAAGTGATGTATGTATTTAAGCAAAGAGCAAAAATAATATCACAATTAAGGGTAGAGTTAGATTCACGAGATTATATTGAAGTTGAAACACCCGTTTTACAGAATATTTATGGGGGTGCTTCTGCGCGACCATTTACTACATTCCATAATACACTCGAGCAAAAGTTGTATTTAAGAATTGCAGATGAGCTTTATCTAAAGAGATTGATAATTGGCGGATTTACAAAGGTATATGAAATTGCTAAAAATTTCAGAAATGAGGGAATGGATAGAAATCATAATCCTGAATTTACTGCCTTAGAGTTTTATCAGGCATATGCAGATCTATATGAAATGATGGAATTGACTGAGGATATTATTCATAATGTGGCCAAAGTAATAAATAAAAAAGTGTTAGAATTTTCTGGTCATAAAATAGATATTTCTCAGAAATTCAATCGTAAATCGATGTTTTCTCTCTTAAATGAAGCCACCAATAAAACTGTTGATAAGATGGATTCACAGGCACTATTTGAATTGGCAAAAGGCAAAAATATAAATGTAGATAAAAGTATGAATTATGGTCAATTACTTGATTCTATTTTTGGTGCTCTAGTTGAGCCAAGTTTAGTAGAGCCAACATTTGTTACTGATTATCCGAAAGCTATATCGCCGTTGGCGAAAGTTTCAAGAGATGGGAATCCCGAAATTGTTGAAAGGTTTGAATTATTTATTGGTGGAATGGAATTTGCAAATTCGTTTACGGAGTTAAATGATCCAATCGAACAACGCAATCGTTTAGAAGCTCAATCCAAATTAAGGGATTTGGGTGATGATGAAGCTCAAGTTGTAGATGAGGAATTTTTATTGGCAATGGAAACGGGTATGCCTCCAACAGGTGGTGTGGGTATCGGAGTCGATCGACTTGTCATGCTATTAACAGAGCAAAATTCAATTAAAGATGTACTCTTGTTTCCAGCAATGCGCCCTGAATAGATTCATGTTTAGGCATGTATCAATAGCATTTAGACAATTATTCTCAAAGCACTCTTTTGGTTTTGTCTATATTACCTCTGTTCTTGGTGTCTTGGGGCTTGCTATTGGAATAGCCTCCCTAATAATAATTTCTTGCGTATCTGATGGTTTTTCAAATTTAGTTAATACAAAACTTTCATCTATTGATGGGCATTTTCGCATAACGAGCTACTATAATGATAGTATTGGTATTCCCGATGCGAATAATATTATGGATGTTTTAAATTCTAACGCTAAACTAAAATCTTCTTATTTATATACTGAAAATCATGCTATGATAAAAAGTAAAAATTTATCAGAAGGTGTAATTGTCTATGGCTGTTCAGATTCAGCACTTACAAATATATTCAATCTAGATGATTTTTTAATAGCAGGTTCAATTAGTAATATCAATTTCAATTCAGCCGTCTTGGGAAGTTTATTAGCAACTAATTTAGATTTGGAAATTGGTGATGAATTTTATCTTTTTAATATTGAAGATATAGTAAAGCAAAATAAAATTAATGCCCTTAAACTGAATCTAAATGCAATTATTGATACAGAATTTTCAGAATATGATAGATTGCTAGCATTTATACCTTTTGCGACATCTCAGGTATTTTTTTCAGATTCACTAAGTGCAACGGGGATAATATCATCAGTCTATTCTCCAATGGAGGTTGATGTTTTAGAAAACTCGCTATTTGAATCATTACATGAATTTCCTGTTTATATAACTTCCTGGAAAGATAGGCATCGCAGTATAATTTCTTGGCTCAATATTTATGATATTCCAATTAAGTTAATTATGATGCTAATTGTTTTAGTTTCAATTTTCAATTTAACAGCCACTATTTGGATGGTTTCTTTCGAAAGAAAAAGTGAGTATGGAATCCTGAAGGCAATGGGCTTCATGAAACATGAAGTTAAGAATATAATTTTAACTCAAAGTGTATTACTATCGGCCATAGGTAGTTGCTTTGGAATTGCATTAGCTCTGATAGCACTTATTGGTCAGCATTATTTTCACTGGATATCACTTTCCTCAGATATTTATTTCATGAATTATCTTCCTGTTTCCTTTAATATAGCTTCATTTTTATTTTATCCATTATTTGGAATCCTTCTTTCACTTATGATTACATTTTTCCCTGCATATAAAATCTCTAACTACTCACCAGCAAGTGTACTCATGTATGAATAAATTTGAGTTTTACTTAAAATATATTTTTAGAACGGTAGATGGGAATTACTATAACTGGCGATTTTATTTACCTTTATTAGGAGTTGCATTCGGTGTTATTTCTGTAACGCTAACTTTTGCTATAATGCAGGGAATGGAGGAAGAAGTTTTCAATAAATTGGAATCAATAAATTACAGTGCAACTATAAGTGATGACAATTTTATCAAGCCACAAAACAAACATTTTACCTATGTCATCGAAAAAAAAGCAATAATAAATAGTTTAGATGAATACAGAGTAATTAATATTAGAGCGATTGAAGGTTTTGACAGCTTTAAAGAAAATTCCATTAAAAATTTCTTAATAGAGTCGGTGAGCTCAAGAGACACTAAGCAAGTAATTATAGGAAGAGGGTTGGCTTCAAAACTTGGGGTATCCGTGAATGATGTTATTAACTTAATTTCACCTACTGATGTAAATTTATTTACAGGGATTCCTGCTTCTGTAAAAGTGAAAATTTCAGGAATATTCAATCTACAATTGTTAAATTATGATGATCAATATATTTTTACTAATTTAACGGTTGGTGAGCTACTTTTTAAATCTGCAAAAAAACAAATCTATTCCAATTTGACACCTGAAGAAATCAAATTAGAAAATCCTGAAATAACAAATATTACCAGCTGGAGGGATCGACATTTCGATTTCATTTCTGCAATGAGATTAGAGAAGTTGGCATTTAGTTCTTTTGGATTTTTAATTATTTTACTTTCTTCATTTTCCTCGTTTTCTATAATGTGCATAACCGTGGTAAGAAGAGTGGCAGAAATTGGAATTTTAAGAACTCTTGGTTTCACACCAGTTATGATTGCCAATATATATTTTCTACAGAGCATATTAATTGGGCTTGTTGGTGGACTTATTGGGGCCATTGTTTCAAAAGTATTAATTAGACTGGATAATTCTTATCACTTAATTACAAATCTATTTACCTCAGAGATAATGTTTCATTTCAACTTAAGTATTGAGAATCAGCAAATTTTCATGATATTTTCAATAGGATTAATTATTATGTTAATCGCTGGGATTTACCCTTCTATTTACGCATCTAAAATTCCAATACTTAAATCCTTAAATTATAGCAAATGATTATAAATGCAATAAATATAAAAAAAGTATACAGAAGTAATATTGAAAGCAATGTTGTATTAAGTGATTTGAATTTTCAACTTAACTTTGGTGAAATTGTTGCAATTCAAGGTGCTTCAGGTTCGGGTAAGTCAACATTACTAAACATACTGGGAATGCTTGATACATCAGATGATGGAGAATTATTTATTGAAAATAAACGTATTACCTCCATTGATGACATTGAAGCTACTCGCTCGAAGGTAATCGGGTTTTTATTTCAATTTCATCATTTATTACCCGAATTTACAGTAATAGAGAATTTATTAATTCCACTCATGTTAGATGTACATTCAAAAAAGCAGGACAATATTGGATGGTGTGAAGAGTTACTTGGCACACTAAATTTAATGCAGTTAAAACATAGATTGCCCTCAGAGCTTTCAGGTGGTGAACGTCAGCGGATCGCATTTTTACGATCATTGATTAGTAAACCAAAATTTATTTTGGCAGATGAACCAACGGGTAATCTTGATAATGAAAATACACAAATACTATTGGAACTAATTACTACTTTTAGAGATAAATATAATATTGCATTTATTATTGCAACACATGATGATAATGTAACAAAAATATGTGATAGAATTCTAAAACTGAAAGATGGTAAATTACATCATATAAAAGGGATTGATTAATGAAGGAAAATTTTTCAAAGGGTGTTCAAAAAATATTAAAATTTGCAAAAGAAGAGGCTGTTCGCCTTGGGCATAGCTACGTTGGCTCTGAGCATTTATTATTAGGCATAATTAAAAACAATAAGGGCAATGCTGCCAGTATCCTTGTGGCAATTGGCTGTGATCTTGAAGAAATGAAGGGCATGATTGAGGAGATGGCCAAGCCGAGTGGTGGAACAATGACCTTAGGACATTTACCACTAACTCGTCGTGCAGAACGAATTTTAAGAACTACTTTTAGCGAAGCACAGTCTATGGAAATGGATCTTGCAAATCAAAGTCATCTTTTACTCGCATTATTAAGAGAAGATGAGGGATTAGCTACAGAAATATTATCTGCATTTAGCGTTGATTACGAACTATTATCAACCTTTATTACCACGGGTCCTACCAAAAAAGAGAAAAAGAGCCGTAAGAAATCGACAACTCCAACATTGGATATGTTCAGTAGGGATATTTCTAAAATGGCTCATGATGGGAAATTGGACCCCGTTATAGGACGCTCACTAGAAATTGAAAGAGTTGCGCAAATTTTATCTAGAAGGAAAAAAAATAATCCAGTTTTGATTGGCGAACCAGGTGTGGGTAAAACTGCAATTATAGAAGGATTAGCATTACGTATTAATGATAAAACGGTCCCTCGACTTCTATGGGGTCAGCGTGTGGTAGCACTTGATTTAGCTGGATTGATTGCCGGAACTAAGTATAGAGGTCAATTCGAAGAGCGAATGAGAACATTGATGATGGAGTTGGAATCTTGCAGTGATGTCATTGTTTTTATTGATGAATTACATACTCTTGTGGGTGCAGGAGGTGCTACGGGATCTTTAGACGCAGCTAATATGTTTAAGCCAGCTTTAGCAAGAGGTGACATACAAGTTGTTGGGGCAACCACCCTTAATGAATTTAGAAAACATATTGAAAAAGATGGCGCATTGGAGAGAAGGTTCCAAAAGGTATTAGTGAATCCTCCTTCGATTGAGGATACCATTAATATCTTAAATGGAATTAAGGAAAAATATGAGCTACATCATCAAGTTACATTGAATGATAAGGCCATTTCCGCATGTGTTAACCTCAGTGATAGATATATCACTGATAAATATTTACCTGACAAAGCCATAGATGTTATGGATGAAGTTGGTTCACGTGTCCATATTAGTAATATAAATGTTCCCGATAAAATATTAAAATTAGAAAAACAGGTGATTTCAACTCGTAAGAAAAAGGATGAGGTTATTGCCAAGCAAAAATTTGAAAAGGCCGCTGAACTACGCGATAAAGAACGAAAATTATCAGAAAAATTATCTAAAATTCAGGCTGAATGGCACCAAGAAGAGGAAGTGAATAGACCTGAAATAACAGAAGATGATGTTGCTGATGTAGTTTCAATGATTACCGGAATCCCGCTTCAAAAAGTTGCTGCAAATGAATCTGAAAGACTTCTAAATCTTGATTCAATTTTGAAAAAAGAAATTATTGGACAAGATGAAGCTATTGAAAAGTTGACTCAAGCTATTTTACGTGCTCGCGCTGGACTTAAAAATCCAAATCATCCCATTGGTTCATTTATATTTTTAGGGCCCACTGGTGTTGGTAAAACTGAGTTAGCTAAAGTTTTAGC
>Ga0209403_10003756_pt1 | contig 16959 bp, 15 predicted proteins | sample ArcticOcean_MG_C_8_FD_187440 | JGI IMG/M metagenome (GOLD analysis project Ga0209403, IMG submission 187440) | Marine microbial communities from western Arctic Ocean - ArcticOcean_MG_CB11_86 (SPAdes) (version 2) | ecosystem: Environmental > Aquatic > Marine > Oceanic | place: Arctic Ocean... | reverse complement strand
CAGACAGCCAAGAAATCTCAGGAGCACGGCCGGGCGATACTCGACAAGGCGCAGAAGCAGCTGGTAGCGGCCGGCATCGCCGACGTGACGACGCGCCTCCGGATCGGCGACGTCGTCGAAGAGGTCGCCGCGTATGAAGTGGATGCCGAGATCGTGCTGATCGGCAAACGTGGCGACGCAGCAGATTTCGTGAAACTCGACTTGGGATCGAATCTCGAGCGCATCGCCCGGTCATGCCAAAAACCGGTCTTCGTCGCCGCCCGCGCCTTTACGCCGGTCAAACGCTTCCTTATTGCTTTTGATGGTGGCGCCAGCAGCCGGAAAGCCGTCGACCATGTTGCCGCAAGCCCCCTGTTCGCAGGCCTGTTGTGCAGTCTGCTGAAGGTCGGCCCCGACACGCCGGAGATGCGTGCGCATCTCAAAGCGGCGCAGACGACGCTCGAGGCCGCCGGATATGAGGTCGATGCCGCGATCATCCAGGGCCCGGCCGATCTGCTGATCGCGAGCGCGGTGGAAGCCGAAGACATCGGGCTCCTCGTTATGGGCGCTTACGGACATTCCCGCATACGTAACCTGATCATCGGCTCGACGACCACGGAGATGATCCGCCTGTGCAAGATACCCGTCGTGCTTTCCCGCTGACGGCCGGTCGCGTTGATCGGGAAATACCAGCCGCCCTGGTCGAATGGCGCCAAATTGGCGGCCTGAATTCATTTTTATCGACCATTCGGAGGGTGGTGCGCATTGGCCTGACAGCGCTCGCGGAATATGTCACGCTAACGCCTGTAAGTTCGTGACGGGAAAGGGAGACTCCAATGGCCGACGATCGATCACAGCAAAGCGACGAAGAATTCTTCAAGGAACGCGGATTCGGGCAGACGATCGGTTTCGGAGAACGCCCGGCGCTGATCGTTATAGACGTTGTGAAGGCGTTTACCGACCCGGACATGATGCTCGGCGCAAATCTCGACGCCGAGATCGACGCGATCAAGCCGCTGATCGCCGCCGCGCATGAGCGCGACATCCCGGTGATCTATTCGACCGTAAAATACGAAGACGCGGACCTCAAAGATGCCGGCATCTGGGCGCTCAAGCAGAAGGGCGTGGTGACCCTGATGGAGGGCACGGACGGTAGCGACGTGGACCCGCGGCTCGATGTTGGACCCAAGGACACGATTCTTTTCAAGAAATACGCGTCATGTTTTTTCGGGACCGATCTTGTGTCACGTCTGATGGCGCACCGGGTCGACACCTTGATTATTACGGGATGCACGACAAGCGGCTGCGTGCGCGCGACCGCAGTCGACGCGTGTCAGACCGGTTTCAGGCCGATGGTTGTGCGCGAGGGTGTCGGCGATCGTTCCAAAGCGGCGCACGACCAGAGCCTGTTCGATCTCAATGCCAAATATGCCGACGTCGTCAGCCAGGCCGATGCGCTCCACTACCTGGAAAGCATCGGGCACAACAGGGCCGGGGCCACGCAAGCCAATTAGAATAAGGTCTTACGCCGGGCGCCAAACGGAGGGTGAGCGATGGAACACGGACGCCACGAATACTCGGCGATCGTCGATCGCGCGCCGCTGCACCTGCCCAACGGGGCGCGGGTGGCGCTGTGGGTCATTCCCAATATCGAACACTTCCTGCTCGACCGGCCGTCGACGTCGATAACAGGCGTGACGGCGGGCTTTGTTCCCGACATCCTCAACTACACATGGCGCGACTATGGAGTGCGAGTCGGCATCTGGCGCCTGATGGAGGTCATGGAGAAGCATGGTGTCCGGGGGACCGTCGCGCTGAATTCGGATGTCTGTCTGCAGTATCCGCGGATCATCGAGGCCGGCAACGCGCTCGGCTGGGAATGGATGGGTCACGGCAAAAACAACTCCGAAATAATCAACGGCCAGAGCGAGGACGAAGAGCGCGCGATCATCCGCGAAGTGATCGGGACAATTGCCGAACATTCTGGGACGGCGCCGCGCGGATGGCTCGGCCCGGCATTGAGCGAATCCTTTAATACGCTGGATATCCTTGCCGAGAACGGTATCGAATATGTCGGCGATTGGGTGAACGACGAGCAGCCCTATCCGCTCAAGACGAAGACGAAACAGGTCCTGTCGATGCCCTATTCGATCGAGGTCAATGACATCCCGTCGTTCATCGACCGCGGGTGGAGCGCCGAACAATTTTATCAGACGATCGTCGACCAGTTCGACGGGCTCTATGAATCCGGCGCGACGAGCGGCCGTGTGATGTCCATCTGTCTGCACCCGTTCTTGATCGGTCATCCGTTTCGCAGCAAATATCTGGATCGGGCATTGAAGTATATCACCGATCACGACGATGTCTGGGTGACAACCGGAGGCGAAATCAACGATTGGTACCGGCAGGATTATTTGGCGGAGTAGGCCGAAACCCAAATGGTCGTGCCAATGCGTAATCGGTGGCGCGCTGTAGTTCCTGAAGGCGAAATCCGTGGATCAGCCGCCGGGCTTTTGAAACAGCAATGTGAAGCGGTCCGAATTGCCTGCGACCGTGCGCCGGCCGACCTCATAGCGTAATTCGTCGTCAGCCCGGTAGAAAAGGGCTGCGAAATCGACGAAGCGGAAGCCGGCACGCTGTACTTGCCTGATGACCAAAACCGGATCGATACGCCGTCGGTTCTCGCTGTTGTCCTGTGCCATATGGCGTCTGGTATGGTCGATAACGCAATAATATCCGCCCGGCTTAAGCGCCGTGTAAACCGCTCGGTTGAACACGGCGACGCTGTCCCGGTCGATATTGTGATACTCGCGGATATTGAGCAGCAGGTCGGCATCCGCGATCCTGAAATCCAGGCTGCGAAATACAAACTTGCGCCGTTCCGGATGACGCTCCACCGGGATCGGCAGTTTGCGTACCCGCGATAACGGTTCCAGCCGCAGCTTGTCGTCCAACCGCGCGAGGCGCTCGGCGCTGAAAGCGACATAATGCCTGCCGCGGTCTTTCAGCAACGGTCCAAGCAATTCGGTGTACCAGCCGCGGCCGGGGCCAAACTCGATCACCGTCATGTCGTCGTTGAGGCGACAGAACGTCATCGCGCCAACCGGATCGCGATTGCGGTCACGGGCCCGATTGACGTCGCTGCGGTAAGGTTGTTGCCTTGCCGCGCGGATTTTGTCCGTAACGCCCGATTGCGCAGTGACCGGCAGGGCGAAAGCCGCCCAAAGGGCCGCAATCGTCAGACAGAAATAAACCGATTTCATGGACCCGTCCAAAATGTCGTCTCCGTGCGGACAGCCTATCCCGAATATCGGAGCCTGCGCCAGTTCCGGCTGACGGGGACGTTCACTTTGAGCTATCAAATGGAACGATCATGGGATTTATTTAGCGATGGCGCGAACTGTCCAACCGGCAAACCCTATAGGAGCCAGATCAATGACGACCGCGAAGACGGAAATTCCGGCGATTAAATTTCTGGGGTCCATTCACGAGGGCATTCCTGTCGCCACGGAAATGCTGGACGAATGCATCGAATTCTTTACCGGCGTTCTCGGACTGAAGATTCTACCGCGTCCCCCGGCCCTCGACAAACTGGGGCCGGGCGCCTGGCTGGGCGATGAAGACGACACGGTCCAGTTTCACCTGATCGCCAATGATGGCGCGGTTAAGCCTCGGGACGGTGCCGGGGTCGAGCCGGCAAGCCGTCATACGGCGTGGCGTATCGAAGACGCCGAAATCTTCCGCAATCGTATGCGGGCCCTCGACATACATTTCGAAGAAATATCGAACCTGATCGGCGAGGCTCAGTTGTTCGTCATCGATCCGCAGGGTAATACGTGGGAATTCCAGGAACAGGCTCGCGCCGGATAGCAAACTCCGAAACCGCTATCGCAGCGACGTACCCGGACTGCAGGATCAGCGCTTTTCGTTGGACATCCAGATCGTTTCCAGTTCCGACAGGGTGTGTACCTCGCCGAAATAGCGGTCGATATTGCGCAAGGTCGCATCGTGATCCTGACGGGAGTAGGTGGCTGTTCCGTCGGAGGTGAAGACAACGTAGTAATCGCGCATGAACCCATCGCGCGCTGTTGATTCAACGCAGACATTCGTTGCCACGCCGGTCATCACCAGGGTGCGAATGCCGTTTGCGCGCAGGATGGTGTCGAGGTCTGTGTTGAGGAAGGCGTTGAATCGATGCTTGATGACGCGCGCATCGTTCGGTTCGGGGCGCACGTCGCCATAGTAATCCCCCTCCCAGGAACCGTCGGCGCAAACCGGCGTTTTCGTGTAGCTGCCCGCCCGCGCTCGTGCCGCTTGCTCGAGCCATACATCTGACAGATAATAATTCTGGTCGGTTGAATAAACGTTGCGAACAAACACGACCAGCGCGCCGGCGGCACGCGCGGTGGCGAGAAACGGCGGCAAACGGGAGGCCATTTCCTGGGCGTCGGTTACGTCGAAGCCCTCCTTCGCCATGCACCCCTGATCGTCACAAAAGTCGTTTTGCACGTCGATCACGATAACGGCCGTGTGAGGCCCAAGAATTTTGTCATCCAGCGTTGTCAGCGGCTCGATATGCGAGATGCGCTTGGCGACGGAAAGGTTTTCTGATGGAATATTCATCTCAATTCCTCATTTACTGGTTCGATTGCGGTTCACTGTACATTTTTAAGCGGAAGTTTGTCAGGCTTTGGTAATAACCGGCCTCCAATTCCTGTTGTTTTGGTACCGCGAGAGGGCAGAATGGTTCCGATTTGGGCCGGTTTGCCGGATTGCTGAATTGAAGCGCAATAATGTTTCGAATGACCTGTCCGCGCGTCGGACCGCCTCGAAGAGTATTTCCTCATATTTCCGGGAGCACACACTATGGATAGCGCTGAAGCGGACCATTCTGACGGCGACAGCAATGTACCGTCGGCCCTCGAACTGGTGGCACGGGCGGCCGGTTTGGCGCCGCGACTGCGCGAGCGCGCCGTACAGGCCGAGCGCGACCGGAACATTCCGCGCGAGTCTGTCGAGGAATATTTGGATAGCGGATTAATCCATACCCTGCAGCCCAGGCGTTGGGGCGGCTATGAGTGCGATCACGAGGTTGCTTTCGATATCGCCATTGAATTGGGTAAATCGACCTGCGGGTCGTCAGCCTGGTGTCTCAATTACCTGGCCGACCATGCCGCCATGCTAGCGCATTTTCCAGAAGAGGCGCAGCACGATGTGTGGAGCCGCGACAACAAGGCGTGTATTGCCACTTCGGCGGCGCCGACTGGAAAGGTCGAAATTGCCTCCGGCGGCTACAAGCTTAACGGGGAATGGTCATGGTGCAGCGGTCTGAGACATTCCCAATGGATAATGATCGGCGGGCTCGTTTTTACCGAAGGCGATCATCATCCCGATATGAAGCTGTTCTTGGTGCCGGTCGATCAGGTCCGCCAAAGCGACACCTGGTACTCCGCGGGGCTTCGCGGCTCCGGTTCAAACACGTCAATCCTGGAGGATGTATTCGTTCCGGAACATCGTACGGTGTCTTTCGCAACATTGAGAGACGCATGCTCCCCGGGGTCGAAAGTCAACACCAATCCGATTTATCGTACACCCTTTATCGCGGTTCACTGCTATGCCCTGCTGGGTCCTGCGCTCGGTGTCGCCCGCGGGGGGTATGAAAAATTTATCTCCTGGACAGGTCAGAGATATCTTACCTATACCCAATTGGCGATCGCGCAACATGTGCCCGTGCAAATCGCGATCGCGGATATTTCAGCCCAAATCGATACCGTTGAACTGCTTGCGCGCCGATGCCTTGCGACCGCGCGGTCGGACTATTCGGGTATGGATATGGCGACGCGAATATTGCTGCGGCGCGATTGGGCTTATGCCATGCGTCAGCTGCGCTCGGCGATGGATTCTCTTATCAAGATCAGCGGCTCAAGCGGTCTGATGGACAACAATCCCGTGCAGCGCGCGTGGCGCGATGTTCACGCCATATCGTCTCACGTTGTCATGGCCTGGGATGTCCCGGCGGAAAATTTTGGCCGAACGGTACTGGGCCTTGGCAGGAACGAAGCCTATCCGGCATATTAACGAACCGATTGAGACCTATCGACTTGTGGTTTTACGCACACCGCAAGCATTTTCATGATCAGGGTTTTGCTGACTACACCGAAAGGATCCAAAGTGGACGGTCACCAGACTGAAATCCGTGACGGGATGCATATCGAATGGGACGCGCCGATCCCAGCGGACGATAGCTTGTTGCTTCGCGCCGACGTTTTCAGACCGCCCGGCGAGGGTAAGTGGCCGGTAATTCTCTCCTACGGCCCGTACGGTAAGCTGCTGGTCTTCGGCGACCAGTTCACCGAGCAATGGACGCGCATGTGCGACGACCACCCCGATGTCCCTGCCGGGTCCACCAATCGCTACCAAAGTTTCGAAGTTTGCGACCCAGAAAAATTCGTTCCGTTCGGCTATGCGGTCGTGCGCGTGGATTCGCGTGGCACCGGCCGGTCCCCTGGGAATATCGACCCCTGGTCCGCCCGCGAAGCACAGGACCTGTACGACTGCATCGAATGGGCGGGCGCACAGGACTGGAGCACCGGCCGCGTCGGTCTGAACGGGATATCCTATCTTGCCATGAACCAGTGGCAGGCGGCGGCTCTTCGCCCGCCCCATCTGGAGGCGATGTGCGTGTGGGAAGGCGCCGCCGATTATTACCGGGATATGGGGCATCACGGCGGCATTATGTGCACGTTCAGCCGGGCCTGGTATGAGCCCTATGTCGTCATTCTCCAGAATGGCCTCGGCACCAATGGCGAGCCCAGCAGCATGACAGGCGGCTGGGTGTCGGGCCCGGAGACACTGACACCCGAAGAGCTGGCCGCAAACCGCAGCGACTGGCATGGCGACATTATCGCGAACCCGCTTGCGACCGACGATTTCTGGGTATCCCGGCGACCGGATCTTGCCAAAATCGAGGTGCCTTTGCTTTCGGCGGGAAATTGGGGTGGCCAGGGACTCCATCCCCGCGGCAACTTCGAAGGTTTTCTAGAAGCAGGATCGACGCAAAAATGGCTGGAAGTTCACGGCCTCGAACACTGGACACATTTTTACACGGATTACGGGGTAGGCCTCCAACGACGTTTTTTCGATTATTTTTTGAAACAGGAAGATACGGGATGGTCCGATCAACCGAAGATTCAGCTCCAAATTCGCCATCCCGGTGAAGTTTTTGTCGAACGCCATGAAGGCGAATGGCCGATCGCTCGCACCGATTGGCAGAAGCTGTATCTCGATCCCGAGAATTCCGTCATCGCGCCAATGCCGGTTACCGAAGCGGGCTCCTGTACCTATCTCGCGGTTTCGGATGGGGTAACGTTTTTGACGCCACCGCTCAAGGAAGCGACCGAAGTGACGGGACCAATCGCCAGCAAATTATTTATCTCCTCGTCAACGGAAGACGCCGATCTTTTTCTCATCGTCCGGGTTTTCACGCCCGACATGAAAGAAGTGACTTTCCAGGGCTCGAATGACCCCCATACACCGATTGCGCTCGGCTGGTTAAGGGCATCCCACCGCAAGCTGGACCTTGAACGATCGCTGGAATACCGCCCGTTTCATACCCATAACGAGGTTGAGAGGCTGGTGCCGGGTGAAATTTACGAGCTCGATATCGAAATCTGGCCCACCTGCATCGCTGTGCCGGCCGGGTACCGGATAGGTCTTTCCATTCGCGGCAGGGATTACGAACATGCGGCTGGCGACCCTGGGTCCAAGGGTCTCAAACGGATGGGGGTCTTTACCGGCGTGGGCCCGTTCCGGCATGACGAGGCCAAAAGCAGACCTTCCGCAATATTCGACAACGAGGTCACCCTGCATTGCGGGCCGGCACATCCTTCGTACCTCCTGCTGCCGACGATCCCTCAAAAATAGTCAAACGTGGCAAACAGCGATGAAGATGCCCGCAAACCTATCGATTGACAGAACGCCGGTTAAACTTTCTCATAGTCACGGAAGACATATGCGACCAATGAGTACGACCAACGGGATTTCAAAATAATAAGCAGAGGAGGAAGACATGAGTTTCTTAAAAGCAGGATCGCCTAAATTCGGCAAGGGGTTAGCGGCCTTGGTACTGACGTTGCCGGTTCTTTCGGCCGTACCGTTTGCCGCTGAGGCAGCAAAACGCATCAATCTGACAGTAATTTCAGGGAACACGCATCACTATGCGCCCGTCGGCGCCGCCATCAAGGCGTTCATGCCGAAAGTAGATGAAATTCTCGCGAAAACCGGCAACTACAAAGTGTCATGGATCCAGGGGTTTGGCGGCCAGATCGTCAAAGTACGCGGTGAGCTGGAGGGTGTGCAGACCGGATTGGGCGATATTGGTGTTGTGCCTGGACCGTTTCATCCGTCCAAGCTATCGCTGTATCAGATCGGCTACGTGACACCTTTCACGTCGGCGGATCTTTCCACCACGACCGCCGCTATGAGCAATCTGCTGGCAAAGTATCCGGCCATGGGTAAACAGGCCCAGCGCTTTAACCAGACGGTCCTGGCGATTGCCGGTACGGCGGAAAATTATGCCCTTTGGACGAACAAAAAAATTACACGTGTTGATCAATTGAAGGGGATGAAAATCGGTGCCGTCGGATCGAATGCCCCGTGGGTGTCGTCTGTCGGCGCTGTCCCCGTGATCATCAAAGGTCTGTCGACGGTTTACAGTTCTCTCAAAACCGGAATCTACGAGGGCAGTGTGTTGTGGCAGCAGGTTATGGCCGCTTTCAAGTACTGTGAGGTATCGCCCCACCAACTCAACGCCGGCTTTGGCGCGGTCTCCAACGCACTCATTACAGTCAACATGGATTCGTGGAAAAAAATGCCGAGAGAAGTTCAGGCAGCGGTGAAGGCGGCCTCTGCTACCTGGTCCGCGGGGTCCGACAAGGCCACCCTCGGCGGCGCAAAATGGGGCGCGGGCGTGTGTACGAAGAAATTCGGCCAGACTACCCATAAGCTAACCGCGGCGGAAAGCCGGGCATGGGCCTTTGCGCTGCCCAACACCGCTCAGGCCTGGGCAAAAAGACAGGACAAAGCCGGTCTCCCGGGCACCGAGATGCTCAAAACGTTTATGGATTACATGCGCACAAACAAACAGATGGTGATGCGGAATTGGGATCGCGAATAATCTCGAACCGCAAACTGAAAACAAGGGCTGTTCGGGCATCGCTTCATGTGATGCCCGAACGCTTTAATTTGCCGAAGGGCATAACGGTGGAATGGTCATGCGAACCCTGAACGTGTGTGATCGCCTGCTCGGGCTGGCCATTCTCTTCTTCAACGGCGTCGCCGCCATCTGGTTGCTTTTGATGATGCTGGCTGTGGTCAGCGACGTTCTCGGCCGGTTTCTTTTTAACTCCCCCATTGGGGGGACGACCGAGATAGTCACTATGTCCGTCGTCGCGGTACTCTATCTCCAGCTATCCTACACCCTGCGATCGGGCGGCATGACACGGTCGGATGCGATGATCAGGAGGCTGATCGTCAAACGGCCCCGCTCGGGGTACACGCTGAATATTGTGTTTTTTCTGGCAGGCGCCGTTCTGATGGGCGCGATCATGTCGGTTGCCTGGCCAAAATGGATCGACGCGTATAGCAGCGGCTATTACGTCGGGGTTGTCGGTGTGTTTACGTTTCCAGATTGGCCGCGGTTGTTGATTGTTTTTGTGGGATGCGGGCTGACCGGACTTCAATTCCTCATGCTGGCCGCCAAGGATGCGCAAAAATTGTGCAACCCGGGCAGTAGAATTTAAGCCGTAGAAAATATCTTTCAAAATAAGAAATAAAGATCGATGGAAGCATTCGAAATAGCGTTAATTTCCGTAGTGATGATGTTGTTGCTCATTTATCTGGGTATGCACATTGCTGTGACGCTTGCGCTTATTTCGTTTGTGGGCGCCTGGGTCATCAAGGGAAACGCCGTCGTGGCAATCAGTCTTTTGTGGATATCGGCGCATCAGACGGTCAATAATTTCGTCTTCGCCGTCATCCCGCTATTTGTGCTGATGGGGTTCCTGGTATCCGCCGCCGGTATGGGCCGGGACGCCTATGAAATCGGCCAGATGCTGTTGCGGCGTTTGTGTGGCGGCCTGGGGATGGCGACGGTCGTCGCAAATGCGATTTTCGCCGCCATTACCGGCGTATCGGTCGCGTCGGCATCTGTGTTTTCGAAGATCGCCGTGCCGGAAATGATCCGACATGGCTATACCGGCCGCTTCGCCGTCGGCACAGTGGCGGGCTCTTCCGTTCTCGGCATGCTGATACCGCCAAGCGTGTTGTTGATTATCTACGCGCTGATTGTCGAGGAATCCGTTGGTGATCTGTTTATCGCCGGCATCGGCCCAGGGTTACTTCTGACGCTGGTGTATTGCGGCATGATTTACCTGATGGCGCGCTTCCTGCCCAAGATGGTTTTCGCAAGCGGCACGTTCAGTGACCAGGCCCCCGCGCAGGAGAGTACGGAAGCGGACGCAGAAGACGTCGGCAGCGCGTGGGGGAAAATAATCCCAATCATGTTGCTCATCACGTTGGTCATGGGAGGATTGTACGGCGGTGTTTTTACGCCTGTCGAAGCCGGCGCCGCAGGGGCTTTTCTCGCCCTCATTTTTGCCGTGATGAGGCGTAAACTAACATTTCAGACGCTGTGGTCGGTGCTGATCGATACCGGCAAGGTTTCCGCCACGCTGCTGTTCCTGATCGTCGCTGCCAGCATGTATAGCCGCATGCTGGGGATGTCCGGATTGCCTGGGGAAATGGCGGAGATATTCAATGAACTCGGCGCCGGTTTCTATGGAATGCTGGCATTGTATGTGGTGATCGTGATCATTCTGGGGACGATCGTCGATTCGGTATCGATTATGCTGATTATGGTGCCGCTGTTTATCGGCGCTCTGAAATTCTATGAAATCGACCTGGTATGGTTCGGTGTCGTGACCGTCATTGCGACGGAAATCGGACTGTTAACGCCACCCCTGGGGTTGGCCGTGTACGTCGTTCACTCCACGCTGTCCCGGCCCGACATATCGCTAAAGGAAATCTTTTTGGGCTCGGCGCCGTTTGCCCTCGCGATGCTGTTTGCCCTTATTCTTATTATTGTCTTCCCGTCTCTGTCGACGTTCCTGGTTCACGCGCTGAAATAGACCGGCAGCAGGACGCCCGGCTCAGCTATCGGCCGGCACGAAGGCGAGCACGCGGAGTGGGCTGCCCGAGCCATCCACGATTTTGAGCGGCGGTGTCAGTATTACCGCTCCCGTCGGCGGCAGCTGATCGAGGTTATTGAGACTCGACATCCCGAATTTGTTCGCCCCGTGCATCAGATTATGAGCGGGGAAGACCGGATCGAACATGCTGGCATTTCCGTGGTCGGTCCCGATGGTTTCGGTGCCGTAACCGCAGGCGTCCCTGTCGAGAAGATGGCGAACCGCCTCCGGGCTGGGGCCGGGCGAATGATACACGCCATCGATCTGGTTCAGGAATTTCTCGGGATTATCGAACCGTTTTGCCCAGCCGCTGTGCAGCAGCAGCCAGCTTCCCGCCGGAATTGAGCCGTACTTACTTTCCCAGGATTTAAGATGGTCGGCCGTCAGCACGAAATCTTCGTCGTCCTGGACCTCGGTGGTGCAGTCGATCACACAAGCCGGCGCGACAAAACGGTCAACCGAGATGGTATCCGTCGTGCCGTCTCCGAATTCCTGGCCGGTATACCAATGGCTCGGCGTGTCGAAATGTGTCCCGGCATGTTCGGCGGTCGTCAGCGTGCTCCAGCGCGCGTACCCTCCTCCGCCGTCGCGGTAGTCCGAAATCGTGTCGAGCTGTACCGCGGGGGGCTGTTTCCCATGCCCCTCTGGAACCTTGATCATGGGCGTTGCGGGCCCGAGGGGATGCGTCAGATCGACGACTTTTATGCTTCCCTTGCCGAGATTGTGGACCAGGTTCGACAGAATATCGGCGCTCGAATTCATATCAGTCTTCTCCTCACGATCTGATGACGGCAACGTCTTCGTACGATACCCGCAAAAAACGCTCTTGAATATTCATTGGGCCAGTTTAGGTGCGCGGTTGCGCCCCACCATGTCCGAAAAAGATGGGGTTTGCTCGGGCGTCTTTATCCTGCTTCACTGATTTTGTAGTGAACAAAAAAGCAGGATGTCATGGCGCAAATCATCGATTCGTTAGCCGATTCACGGCGATCCACAAATCCGTTGTTCAATGCCAACAAATTGAAACTCGGTACTTTTGGCACCAATGTTTCAGGCGGTTGCTCGATTACGAAGGCTCCCGGCAGCCTGGAAATGAATTGGCAAAATGTTTCCAGTATTTCCCGACTAGCCGATGAGATGGGGCTCGAAGCACTGGTGCCGGTCGCCAGATGGCGCGGCTTCGGCGGCGAAACCGATTTTAATTCACACTGTTTTGAAACCTATACCTGGGCCGCCGGGCTTGGCGGGCAGACTGAGCAGGCGGCGGTGTTTTCCACATCGCACGTCCCAACGATGCATCCCATTCTTGCCGCCAAGCAGGCAACGACCATCGATCACATAACCGGCGGCAGGTTCGCACTTAACATCGTCGTTGGCTGGTACCAGCCGGAACTTGAGATGTTCGGCTCAAAAATCATGGAGCACGATACGCGCTACGACTACGCCGATGAATGGATCGAGGTCATAAAATTACTGTGGACCGAAAAAGACGAATTCTCCTATGACGGGAAGTTTTTCCAAGTCCCAAACGGCTTTCACCAGCCGAAGCCCCTCCAGGGCCCTTTCCCGGCGCTTATGAATGCCGGCGGTTCCGAAAGGGGCAAACGCTTTGGCGCCAAACACTGCGACATGATGTTTATCGCGATAACCAATCCCGATCCCGAGGCCATCAGAGCCGAAATAGAATCGGTTCGTAAAATAGCCCGCGAAGAGTTCGGAAGAGAAATTCAAATATGGACGAATTCATACGTCGTCCATGGCAACACCGAACAAGAGGCCCGGGAGTATTACGATTATTACGTCAATCAAATGGGTGATTGGGAAGCGGCGGATAATTTGATCCGCGTGCTCGGCATCAACTCCAAAATGGCCCCCAAAGACGTGATAGAGGGCATCAAGAGCCAGTTCATTGCCGGTTACTGCGGATACCCGCTGATCGGCACGTCGGAACAGATTGCGGAGGGTCTTCAAACCCTTTCAGACGTTGGCTTCAATGGTTCGCTTCTGTCCTGGGTGGATTACGAAGCGGGATTGCGGCGATTTTCGACCGACGTCATGCCGCTTCTGGAGCAGGCGGGTCTCCGGATGCCGTTCTCCCGGGAAACCTGACCGGACGACAATAGAGCGCAATAAGGCGCAAAGCCTGGCCCAACGAATGAAACAGCCGTCGCCAGTGCCTGATCGTCAGATTGTGCAATCGGCATGAAGTGGTAAGCTCGGGTATTGCCGGTGAAACGGGAGCGCATAATCCATGTTCGTCAAAAACAGCTGGTACGTCGCAGCGTGGTCCGAAGATGTGGGTTCGAATCAGCCGGTGGCGCGCACCGTCATCGGCGAGCCTCTGGTGCTTTTCCGCAACGCCGACGGCAGCGTTGCTGCGCTCGAGGACCGCTGCGCCCACCGCCGCATGCCGCTGTCGCTCGGCCGGGTAACCGGCGACGGACGGCTGGTTTGCACCTATCACGGACTAACCTATGACGGCACCGGCGCCTGCGTGCTGGTCCCCGGCCAGGATTCCCCGGGCGGCATCCGCATCCGCAGCTACCCGGTCGAGGAACGCGCAAACATGGTGTTTGTGTGGATGGGCCCGCCGACGCTGGCCGACATCTCGGAAATCCCCGATTGCAGCTGGCTCGAGGACCCGCGTCATCAGGCGACGAAACTATACCGCTACGCCGACGCAAACTACCTACTGCTCAACGACAACCTCGCCGATCTTCTGCATGTCGCCTATCTGCATATCCCGTCGGGTGGCGGCAGCGAAGACATGGGCAGCGCGGAGACGGATCTCGCGCTCGCCGATGACGGCTATCACTTCGTGCGAAAAACCAACGACATCCCTGCGCCGGCCGGCTACGGACGGCTGTCAAACGCGCGCGGCAACATCGACCGCTGGCATCTTGTCGATTTCCGCGGACCGTCGTTTTATCGCATTCACACCGGCGTCGCCGAAGCGGGCAGCGGCGGAGCCGAAAGCACGTTGCCGACCGGCCAGGGGCGGTGGGCGATCATGCCGCACCATTTCATCACGCCGGAGACCGAAAACTCGACGCATTATTTCCAGGTCGTCGCGCATGAATGGGAACCGTCTTCCGATTCCTGGCGGTTCCTCAACGCGGTGATCGACGAAGACGTGTGGGCCATTCAGCATCAGCAGGCCAGCCTCGATTCCGACCCGGAGATACGCATGCAGGAGATCGCCAGCGACGGCCCGATGTACGCCATGCGCGACATCGTCGAGCGCATGGTCGTGGCGGAGACAGCGGGCGTGCGGGCAAAACAAATGGAAAAGGTGCACTAGCCGCTTTTGAATCGGCCGGGGTACCTATCGAAGGGATCACCGCCAAGCCTTTCCGGATTTGCCCCGACGCTGCGTTCCGGGCGGTCGGCGCAGGTTAGGTTCTCAGTACGCTTTCGTGGAACAGAGAATCGACCGGGACGGTCTCGCTCAGCAGTTCCTGGTCGACCATGTAGCCGATAAAGCGCTCAAGGTTTGTCCGGTTGACGGCGAGGCCCGACGGCCAGAGCTCGCTGTCGAACGCGTCCATGTTGTCGTCGACGGCGTAGCGGCCGAACGGCAGCACCGTATAATTGTGATCGATGTAATATTCGTATGCCTGGTCGCGCGCGTCGTCCCACATACGCATGACATCACGGGGCAGGTTCGGAAACTCTTCAACGAGCGAGTCCTTTATCGCGAACAGGTGCATGATCGGGTAGTAGCCGTGCTTTTTCCAGTACGTGCGGCACTCTGCGCGGGTGTCGGGAAACAGTCGCCGCACGCGGTCGTCAGTGAATATCTCGTGCGGCGGATGCGGATCGATATAGGCGTCGACCTCGCCCGCAAACAGCATGTCGGCGCCGGTGCGTCCCTCGGGCATGCGCTCGATATTGCCGCCGGTGCCCTGCCACGGTATCTCCTCCGGCCGCTGGGTCAGCCACACGACGTCGCGCCAGTCGAGACCGTACTCCGCTTTCAGGTCGCCCTTGGCGAGCACCGACATCGTTACCTGGAAGGCCCATATGGCGATGCGTTTGCCGACGAGTTGGGCAGGCGATGAAATGCCGGATGCAGCGTTGACGAAGATGTGGTTCTGGCTGAACAGCCGTCTTGGAAAGACCGGGACTGCGGTCAGCGAAACGCCGCGCTGTCGCGCCATGACGTAGGAGGCGAGAGAAACCTCGGCGATGTCGAATTCCTGATCGACCAGCATGCGGCGGTGGCGGTCTACACCGTCGCGGCGCGGCGGCACCATGCCAACTTCGAGCGCCTTCAGCTCGATACCTTCTGGCGGTTCCACCATCCCCATCAGGAACGGGACGTGGCGGTCGTAGCGTTCCAGCGCAATACTCAGGGTACGTGTTGTCATCATGCTTACTCCGTTGCCGGCTGGGCCGATTCCGATTCACCCAATCCGTAGACCTTAATCCGTCGGCCAAAGCGGCGCAAAATATTCGCCGCTCCTCGCTATGAAAGTCCTCCGCCGGATCCCGAAATGATGACGGTATCCATCGGCACGTGACTGCTGCCGCCGGCATAGGGTGGGAATTTGGCGATATCGGCCCGTAATTCATCACGAACCGGCGAGGCGAGCGCTGCGCCCAACGCTTCGGCGGAATCGAAGGCCACTTTATTGCGGAGCATCGACGAGGCAATCCGAACCGGCAATTGGGAAACGATAGTAGCCGGCGTGTACACTGCGGCGGCCCGGAGACCCGGAAATTTACACATAATAGCAGCATGCGATTCGAGATAGTTGCGGTGCCATTCCTGCTCGTCCTCGGCGGGCCCGGGATAATCGACCAGATAGGTGCACAGGCTTCGGTCGGCAGTCGCGGTGACCGCCGAGGCAACCGGAAGGTGACGAACCAGCATCCCTTGCTGTGCCACATCGGTGCCCCTCAGGCTCGGCAGGAAATCCGGATCCGCGAGGCGCAGCAGGTGTGCGTTGTCGGTCAGGTTAAGCTGGCAGTCCGCGATCGTGGCGAACTCCAGTTCCAGCGCCAGTATCGGTCCGGTGCTGTCCGCCGAATACGGATGAGACAGCGGGGAAGACGTGTAGAGATGCCCTTCGACCAGACCCGGGCAGCCGCGAAGCAACTTAACCAGACCCTGGTGCTCCGCCGCCGACAAACGCCGCACCGAATCGTCATGTTGGAAAATGCAAAACCATGAAATCGCCATCGGTGTATCCTCCTGGAATTGGCTTTGCAGCCCGAGTGCTCAGTGTGGGCTCTTTAACCCAATGCTTCTGAGATAATCCCGATGTATTCTTCGCGCGTTGGCGTTCGGGGTGCGGTGGCGTTGAAATGAACGTTCATGGCGTAGTCCGCCAGCACGCCCAGATCCGTGTCGGGGTAGCCGAGTTCGCGGATCGACGATGACAGATTAAGTCGCGTATTCAATCCGGAGACGGCGCTTGCCAGATCGGAATCGGCATCGAGACCCATGGTGTCGCGAAGTCGAGCAAGCCGGTCTCTCAGCCCGTCATCCGGTTGGTGCGCGTAAAATCTCAACACCGCCGGAGCCGATGCGGTAACCAGCGCGCCATGATGGATCGGGCTATCGGCGAAAATGTGGCCCAATGTGTGGATTGGGCCAAGACCCATATATATCGCCATGCCGCCTTCCAGCGCGGCCATCATCATGTGCCACCGGGCTTCGCGGTCGTTGCCGTCGGTTGTCGCCCGTTCGACGTACCGCATGACCCGCGCGATTCCGTCGAGCGCTATG
>Ga0209403_10003747_pt1 | contig 16977 bp, 5 predicted proteins | sample ArcticOcean_MG_C_8_FD_187440 | JGI IMG/M metagenome (GOLD analysis project Ga0209403, IMG submission 187440) | Marine microbial communities from western Arctic Ocean - ArcticOcean_MG_CB11_86 (SPAdes) (version 2) | ecosystem: Environmental > Aquatic > Marine > Oceanic | place: Arctic Ocean... | reverse complement strand
GGCTGACGGACTAATAGACGGTGAGGGGCTAATAGACGCCGATACGGAACTCGACGGGCTGATGGATGCTGATACGGATGTCGACGGACTAAGTGACGGGCTCGCCGAAGACGAATCAGAACTTGACGGGCTCCGCGACAGCGACGCAGAACTCGATGGGCTGATGGATGCCGACGGGCTGATGGATGCGGAGATAGATGCCGACGCGCTGACTGAACTAGAACTCGACGGGCTCCGCGATAGTGACGCTGATGCCGACGGACTTATCGATGCTGACGGGCTGATGGAGGCCGAGATAGATGCTGACGCACTGACTGAACTAGAACTCGACGGGCTGATGGATGCTGATACAGAACTCGACGGACTAATCGACGCAGACGGGCTGATTGAGGCCGAGATAGATGCCGACGGGCTGAGTGACAGCGACGCAGAACCTGACGGGCTAATCGATGCCGACGGGCTGATGGATGCCGACACAGATGTCGACGGGCTCCGTGACGCTGACGGGCTGATCGACGCTGACGGGCTAATGGATGCCGATGGGCTTCGTGACGACGATGGGCTAATAGACGCTGATACAGATGCTGACGGACTTATCGAGGCTGACGGACTAATGGATGCTGATGGACTAATAGACGGGGAGACAGATGCCGACGGACTGATAGATGCTGACGGACTAATAGATGCTGACGCAGATGCCGACGGACTAATAGACAGTGATACAGACGCCGACGGGCTACGTGACGCTGATGGACTAATAGACGCTGACGGGCTCCGCGACGCACTTGGGCTGATTGATAGCGACACAGACGCCGACGGACTAATCGAAGCTGACGGACTAATAGACGGTGACGGACTAACGGATGCTGATACAGACGTCGATGGGCTAATCGACGGCGATACCGAGGCTGACGGACTAAGTGACGGGCTAGCCGAGGACGAATCAGAACTCGACGGGCTCCGTGACAGTGACGCCGATGCCGACGGACTAATCGATGCTGACGGACTGATGGATGCAGAGATAGATGCCGACGCACTGACTGAACTAGAACTCGACGGGCTTCGTGATAGTGACGCCGATGCTGACGGACTTATCGACGATGACGGGCTAATAGATGCCGAGATAGATGCTGACGCACTGACTGAACTAGAACTCGACGGACTAATCGACAATGACACCGACGCTGACGGACTGAGTGAGGCCGACGGGCTGATAGACGGTGATGCAGATGCCGACGGGCTGAGTGACAGCGACGCAGAACCTGACGGGCTAGTGGATTCTGATGGGCTGATTGACGGCGACGCAGAACTTGACGGGCTCAGTGATGTTGACGGACTGATCGAGGTTGACGGACTAATGGATGCTGATGGACTACGTGATGCCGACGGGCTGCGTGACAGCGACACAGACGTCGACGGACTAATGGATGCCGACGGGCTAATAGAGGCTGATACGGACGTCGATGGGCTAATAGATGCTGAAACGGACGCCGACGGGCTGATGGATGCTGATACCGATGTCGACGGACTGATCGAGGCTGACGGACTAATGGATGCTGATGGACTACGTGATGCTGACGGGCTACGTGACGTCGATGGGCTAATCGACGCCGACACTGACGTCGACGGACTAATGGATGCTGACGGACTAATCGATGGTGACGGGCTAATCGATGCTGATCTAGAACTCGATGGGCTAATCGACGGCGATACCGAGGCTGACGGGCTGAGTGACGGGCTCGCTGAGGACGAACTTGAACTCGACGGGCTGCGCGACAGTGATACAGAACTCGACGGGCTTATCGACGATGACGGGCTGATGGATGCGGAGACAGATGCTGATACGCTAGCCGATTTAGAACTCGACGGGCTCCGCGACAGTGATACAGAACTCGACGGGCTTATCGACGATGACGGGCTGATGGATGTGGAGATAGATGCCGACGCACTGACTGAACTAGAACTCGACGGGCTATGTGATGCTGATGGACTACGTGATGCTGATGGGCTACGTGATGCTGACGGGCTAACGGATGCCGACGATGACGGGCTAATGGATGCTGATACAGATGTCGACGGACTAATAGACGCTGATGGGCTGATCGACGGTGATACAGATGCTGATGGACTAATAGACGCTGACGGGCTAATGGATGCCGACGGACTGATCGATGACGATACGGAACTTGACGGGCTGATAGACGGTGACACCGATGCTGACGGACTAATAGATGCTGACGGACTAATAGACGCTGACGGACTGATGGATGCTGAGACAGATGTTGACGGGCTAATGGACGCTGACGGACTGATGGATGCTGATGGACTAATAGACGCCGAGATAGATGCTGACGGGCTGATGGATGTTGATACAGACGCCGACGGGCTGAGTGATAGCGACGCAGAAAACGACGCGCTCGCTGACGGGCTGAGCGATGCTGACGGGCTGCGCGATGCTGACGGACTGATTGACGCAGACGGACTAATGGATGCTGACGGGCTGCGTGACAGTGACGCAGAACTTGACGGGCTAATTGACGGCGATACAGATGCCGACGGACTAATGGATGCCGACGGACTAATGGATGCCGACGGGCTGATAGACGCGGAGGCAGATGCTGATGGGCTGCGCGATAGCGACACAGACGTCGACGGACTGATCGATGCTGACGGACTGATCGAGGCCGATGGACTTATTGACGCAGACGGACTACGTGATGCCGACGGGCTGATGGATGCCGATGCAGATGCCGACGGACTGCGCGACAGTGATACAGAACTCGACGGACTTATTGAGGCTGACGGACTAATGGACGCGCTCGGACTGATCGACGGTGATTGGCTGACCGACGATGACGGACTGATCGACGCTGACGGACTGATGGATGCTGAGATCGACGTGGACGGACTGATGGATGCTGATACGGAACTCGATGGGCTAATAGATGCCGATGGGCTCACCGAGGCTACCGGCGCTAGGTATGTAGTTGTACCAAGCTCGCTGTTACCTACGGTGCCAAGACGCCAATCTGGTAGTGCTGATGGTGACGCAGAACTTGACGGGCTGATTGACGCACTCGGGCTGATCGACGCTGACGGACTGATGGATGCTGAGATTGACGGACTAAGCGACGATGATGGGCTAATCGAGGCTGACGGGCTAATCGAGGCTGACGGACTGATGGATGCTGAGATCGACGTGGACGGACTGAGCGATAGTGATACAGAACTCGACGGGCTGATCGATGCGCTCGGGCTAATAGATGCGCTCGGACTGACAGATGCACTCGGGCTCCGTGACGCTGACGGGCTAATGGATGCCGATGCGGAACTTGACGGGCTCCGAGACAGTGATACCGACGCCGACGGACTAATCGAGGCTGACGGACTGATGGATGCCGATGGACTTATCGATGCTGACGGGCTTCGCGATGCTGATGGACTAATCGACGCCGATGGACTAATCGACAATGACACCGACGCTGACGGGCTGAGTGACAGCGACGCAGAACTTGATGGACTAATGGATGCCGACGGGCTGATAGAGGCCGACGCAGAACTCGATGGACTAATCGATGCCGACGGGCTACGTGAGGCCGACGGGCTGCGCGATGCTGACGGGCTGCGTGAGGCACCCATGATTTATTCTGAACACACACCGACACCCACCGGCCGTGCGGCGTGTGTGATGAAGACAACGGGTAAACAAAGAGTGGCCATTTCGTGTAAGGAATTCAGGGTTTATCAAATCTATTTAGTTTAAGCATTTTATGCGATATCCACAGGAACGATTATCACATAGCCGGTTCGCGCTCGGAAGTACATGATAGTTTTCCGCAATGCCGGTGAGGGCGACGCGGAGGCTGACGCCGAGAGGGACGCCGAGGGAGATGCTGATGCGGAGGGTGACTGCGATGACGAGACGGACCGTGAGCGTGAGACAGATGCTGAAGGTGATAACGATGGGCTCTGTGACGATGACGGGCTGATCGACAATGATATGGATGCCGATGGGCTTTGCGACGCTGACGGACTCCGCGACGCTGACGGGCTTCGTGACGCCGACGGACTGATTGACGCCGACACAGATGTCGACGGACTGATTGAGGCCGACGGACTACGTGATGCTGATGGACTACGTGACAATGACGCAGAACTTGACGGGCTAATCGACGGTGACACCGACGCTGACGGGCTAATGGATGCCGATGGGCTGATCGATGACGATACGGAACTTGATGGACTAATCGACGGCGATACAGATGCTGACGGACTAATAGACAATGACACCGACGCCGACGGGCTGATTGACGGCGATACAGACGTCGACGGGCTAATGGATGCCGACGGACTGATGGATGACGATACAGAACCTGATGGGCTAATCGACGCTGACGGGCTAATGGATGCCGACGGGCTGATGGATGCTGATGCGGAACTCGATGGGCTAATAGATGCTGATGGACTAATAGATGCCGAGACAGACGCCGACGGGCTACGTGATGCTGACGGGCTGATAGACGGCGACGCAGAACTCGACGGGCTGATGGATGCTGATGCGGAACTCGATGGGCTAATAGACGCTGACGGGCTCCGTGACAGCGATACGGAACTTGACGGGCTGATAGATGCTGACGGACTGATCGAGGCCGATGCGGAACTTGATGGGCTAATAGATGCCGATGGACTAATGGATGACGATACGGAACTTGATGGGCTACGCGACAGCGACACAGAACCCGATGGGCTGATTGACGCACTTGGGCTAATCGATGCACTCGGGCTGATAGACGCTGACGGGCTCCGCGACAACGACACAGAACTTGATGGACTGATAGATGCTGATGCGGAACTTGACGGACTGATCGACAGCGATACAGAACTCGACACGCTAGCTGACGGGCTGATGGATGCCGACGGACTGAGAGACGATGACGGACTGAGCGACGCAGACGGACTGATCGACGCACTTGGGCTGATCGACGCGGATTGACTAGTTGATGCCGACGGGCTACGTGATGCTGACGGACTGATTGACGCCGATACAGATGTCGACGGACTGATGGATGCCGATATCGATGCGGACGGGCTACGTGATGCTGACGCAGAACTTGATGGACTAATGGATGCTGACGGACTGATTGACGCCGATACAGACGTTGAGGGGCTACGTGACGCTGACGGGCTGCGCGATGCCGATGCGGATGCTGATGGGCTGAGCGACGCGGACGGACTGAGTGATGCGCTTGGGCTAATCGATGTTGATGGACTAATCGAGGCCGATGGACTGATCGACGTAGACGGGCTACGTGATGCTGACGGGCTGCGTGACAGCGACACCGACGCCGACGGGCTACGTGATGCTGACGGGCTACGTGACAGCGACGCAGAACTTGATGGACTAATAGATGCTGAGACAGATGCCGACGGGCTTCGTGATGCTGACGGGCTGCGTGACAGCGACACAGAACTTGATGGACTAATGGATGCTGACGGGCTAATGGATGCTGATACAGATGCCGACGGGCTACGTGACGCCGACGGACTGATCGACGGCGACACAGATGCTGATGGACTAATCGATGCGCTCGGGCTGATGGATGCCGACGCAGAACTCGACGGGCTGATAGAGGCTGACGGACTGATTGACGGTGATACAGACGCCGACGGGCTACGTGACGCCGACGGACTGATCGACGGCGACACAGATGCTGATGGACTAATGGATGCTGACGGACTGCGCGACAGTGATACAGAACTCGACGGACTAATAGACGCTGATGTACTGCCTGTTGACGACGCGGATGCCGACGGGCTAATGGATGCCGACGGGCTAATCGACGGCGACACCGACGCTGACGGACTAATAGATGCTGACGGACTGATGGATGCCGATGCGGAACTTGACGGGCTAATGGATGCCGACGGGCTAATGGATGCTGAGATGGACCCCGACGGACTGATCGAGGCCGACGGACTTATCGACGGTGACACCGATGCTGACGGACTTATCGATGCTGATGGACTAATAGATGCTGATGGACTAATAGACGCTGAGACAGATGCCGACGGACTTATCGAGGCTGATGGACTGATCGACGGTGATACAGATGTCGACGGACTAATAGACGCTGATGGGCTGATCGACGGTGATACAGATGCTGATGGACTAATAGACGCTGACGGGCTAATAGACGCTGATGGACTAATGGATGCTGAGACAGACGCCGACGGACTGATCGAGGCCGACGGGCTAATCGACGGTGATACAGATGTTGATGGACTTATCGAGGCCGACGGACTAATAGACGCTGACGGGCTAATAGACGGCGAGACAGATGCCGACGGACTAATAGACGCTGACGGACTTATCGACGGTGAGACAGATGCCGACGGACTAATAGACGCTGATGGACTGATGGATGCTGATGGGCTAATAGACGGTGAGACAGATGCCGACGGACTGATTGAGGCCGACGGACTGATCGAGGCTGACGGACTGATGGATGCTGAGACAGATGCTGATGGACTAATAGACGCTGATGGACTAATAGATGGTGATACCGATGCTGACGGACTAATGGATGCCGACGGACTAATAGACGCTGATGGACTAATAGATGGTGATACCGATGCTGACGGACTTATCGAGGCCGACGGACTTATCGACGGGGACACCGATGCTGACGGACTTATCGATGCTGATGGACTGATAGACGGTGACACCGACGCTGACGGACTTATCGAGGCTGATGGACTAATAGATGGTGATACAGATGCTGATGGACTTATCGAGGCTGATGGACTGATCGACGGTGAGACAGACGCCGACGGACTGATAGACGCTGACGGACTGATGGATGCCGACGGGCTGATAGATGCCGATGCGGAACTCGATGGACTAATAGACGCCGAGACAGATGCTGATGGACTAATAGATGCTGATGGACTTATCGATGCGCTCGGGCTGATGGATGCGGATGGACTGATCGACGCAGACGGACTGAGAGATGCTGATATAGACGTTGACGGACTATACGACACCGACACCGACGTCGACGGACTTATTGAGGCCGACGGGCTACGGGACGCTACCGGCGCTAGGTATGTAGTTGTACCAAGCTCACTGTTACCTACTGTGCCGAGTCGCCAATCCGGTAGTGGTGATGGCGACGCAGAACTCGACGGGCTAATCGATGCCGACGGGCTAATCGATAAGCTGATCGACGAGGATATAGAACTCGACGGGCTAATTGAGGCGGATACAGAACTCGACGAGGACGGGCTAATCGAGGCTGACGGGCTGATTGAGGCCGACGGGCTCCGTGACGATGACGGGCTACGCGATGCCGGCATATGAAATATTTAGGGGAGAAGAGAGGTTCTGGTGCGCCAACTGGTGCGCCAACTGATGCGCACGACAGTCTCCTCCCGCCGGGTCAAGATGTTGGAGTGAATGTGTCTACTCGTGCGGTGAGCGCATCGAGTTGTTTGCGAAGTTCCACGACATCGCGTTCAACTTGCGAGGCACGTTCGGCACGCTGCCGTGCGTTGCGTGAATGGGCCAGTGCAGTCGCATCGGTATTTAATAACGCCTGTGTCTTTCCATCCCTTACATACGACCGGTCCTCCGTTTTAATTAACATTATTATCTCTTCGAATCCAGCGCAATCGCACGGAAGTTTTTAATCGTCGGCACATAGGTCGTATCGTTGGTGGCCATCACCACTTTGACAGCGAACATCCCGAACTTATCGGTCGTGTCTGTTGTCGCGTCCATGGCGCAACCCTCCTTGGTTTTGTACTCAAAGGCAAGATACCTTGAATCCGAGACTAACTCATCGGTACCCTCTTTCGCCTCCATCAAGCGCCACGATTGGTCTTCAAAACGTGCGTTGTCTGATGTACTGGGGAGAATCTTGTAATACACATGGAAGCTACTTCCAGTGGGACGAATCGCGTCAAAGTAAACGGTCAAGTCACAAGCATCAAACCCTTCTGCGAGATTGACTGGCTTGGTGAAGTAGCGGGTGAGTGCGTTTCCGTCCGACCGATAATCCTCGCCGTTATAAAGGATGGATGCGGTATTCCCCGACATGACGTAGGTGTTCGAACCCACAGCAGCGGAGAGCGCACTAGTCACAGTGCAGTGAGTATTGTCCGTGATGGAATTCACCGTGGCTTCTACACTACCACCTATCAAGATGACATCGTTGACTTTCAAGTCGACATCGAAGAACGTACCGGAGCCGACCAAAGCTGTTGACGTGGCGCTGTTAGACACCGTGCCTGTCAATGCGTAAGTCGCTAACGTCGCAGTGGGTGAACCCGTATATCCACTCCCATTCGCAGAAAGCACAACACTCCGAATAGTGCCTGTCATATCCGTTGAACTGATCGCATTGATTACTGCGTATCCTGTCGCACCATTCCCACTCGCACTGTTGCTCACCGTCACCGCAATGTGGTCATAGATGCCGTAGGTTTTGGTGTTGCGCGTGGCAGGAGCGTTTGTCGTCGCTATGAACTCAACGTTTGATGTGATGGACGACACCACCAGCGCGACATTCCCGTCGATTACAACGGACTCACCAACGACGAGCGACGCACCTCCATTGGCACCAGGGTCACTACCCGTGAAGTATGTACCCGTGCCCGTGACCACATTACTGGAGGTCGACATGGTAACTGTGCCTGTCTTTGTGTGTGGAGGATACCCAGTGCTGGGGTCCACTATCATGAATTGATTTGCCGTCAATCCCAGATCATTGATGACATGTTTGATACCAAGTACATTTATCTTTTTGAGGTCAATAAATGGTGCGACATCTGTGCTGGTTGTAGACAGCGTTATAACCGCATCAATCGTATTGGCTGTGGCGCCGGCCGTGCGCTGTGAAGCCGCCGGTGCGTTATTCGCAAACGCCGAATAGACGGTGTTGACGAGGGACCCCGTGCCATTAACCGTCGCATAGCCCTGTATGAGTGAACGTGTGTTCAGCGCATACTCTTCCTGTGGGAATGAGGTATAGGTCACCGCAGTGGCGCTGGCATTCAGTGTGCCTTTATTGTTGACATCTTCTGGTTTCAAAGACAGCGTATAGGACGCCGACGTCGTATTAGGGAACACCGCCGCGTGTGGGTAGAACACCAAACGATCAATTGCGATGTTCGCAGCTTCTTGCACCGACCGCATCACCAAGGTGCTGGTATTCGCCCCATCAGCCACCGCCCATGTCGCGCGATTTATACGGAACATCAAATCTTCAAACGGCGATTCCGTCCACGTGGAGGCATTCTGTGACATAAAGAAAGCTCCCGCATAAGGTTGCTTCGAAACCTTCTGGTCAGTGCCGAGTAGTGTGCCACCTAACTCTGCGGTATAGACTTTGTACTCGTCCGAGTTTGAATGGACGATGATCGCATACTCCGTGCCAGACTTCAAATGAACTAATGAAGGGAATACGAATCGTGTGTATGTGCTAGCCGTATCAAAGTCTGGCGCAGTAGTTGTAGTCACGTCCGCCGTGTGTAGCTCGGATATCGCCTTCCCCTTGTTCGACGCACAGGGAAGAATCTCACGCGACGACGGGTATCCATTAACGACCGGTCGCAGTTGGACGTAGACCGGAACATCATCCACGGGTTTCGCAGAGAAACACAGATCAACGGAACTCACAAACACACCCTGCGGGTAGCCGGCGCCGTCAACCATAATGGTCTGTGCGAGAGGATCATACCATCCGCTCTTATTGGTCTCCTGCGTTTCTTGGATAGATTTAGATATATCGGAAGCGCGGCTGCTGTCTTTGGTTCCGCTGTCGGACCCAAGATTCACGCCGACAGTTCGTGTAGTGGTGCTAGTGAATTGGTCGGTTACTGCGAGGCCAGAGGATGTATAACTTGTGTCGGCCGAAGATGTCGCATCAGCAACCACATCTCCCACACTATCCGTCAGTCGGAAGCCGCGTGTGCCCGTCGCAAACTGGGAATCCTTCATGTGAAACACGCCCGATACCGAGCCGGCCGGTCCCGCAGTGGCGTCGCTGTATCCATCGGCCTCCAACGTACCGACACTATAGAGGGTGCGTCCTGGGACGATGTTCGTTAGCACCTGCGAGGCGACGGACGCCGTCTGTGTGGCCGTGTTGTAGGACACAACGGTCGTCGACTGCCCGGCACCCGGTCCTCCAACGAAATGAATCGTTGCACCGATTGCGACTTTGGAATCTGTGATATCAAGATCGAATCGCAGTTGATCTGAGTCATAGCTGCGTACGACACCCGAGGTAATCACTGCGGTATTCACCGTCATCGTTGCGCCCGTAGTGTTACGGGAAGTGACAATAGCTACCAATGTCGCACCGACACTCGCTGTGGTTGCGTCCTTGAGATTCTTCTCTGGGCGCAGACTCCCCGCAATATACGAGGCCAAGCCGTCGTCCGGGTCGACCGTCACATACGGACGAACATCATCAAGGTCTGCATCACGCACCGCACGGACAAGCTTGAGCGTGACTTCGGTATTGGCACCGGTTACGCGGTTCGTCCATCCAGCGATAGTCATCTCCGTCTGGGTGTGAACCGTAGCTCCCGCGAGCGTTTCTGCCGCAGTTCCATCCACGATTGCGACGGTGTTGCTTGTCACCGACGAAACAAGCCGGTCAAACCGCGTCACACCAGACTGGATGCGTAGCAGTTGTCCGGCGCGCATTTCAAAGTCAAATTCGGTTGACGTGCCGGTCAGGGTGGACGAACCTGACGTGCATCCAACTGAACCGGTCAACGCCTTGCGGACGACCACTGTTTGTCCGATAGAGAAGGTTGGTAACGATGCCGTCGCGAATGGCGCCAACTTCAATATATTGGCGTTCTGTACATAATCGGTAACAGACGTTCCATCGAAGTATGGATACATCGACGAGCCGGGCTGTAATCCGGTTGCGGAGAATACGATATCCCTCGCCCGCATGTTGTGAATAACTGATGTATCGATGACGAAGTTACCAAGTGATTCGGTCGAGACCTCCGAGGTATAATCGAATGTCGTTGCTTCGCGTCTGGACGACCCGGTCCACTTCGTCTCTGTTATGATTTCGTTAGTCACGGTCTGGACCGTTGTGTCCATCCGCTGCCCCTGCGAATCGTGGTCTCGCGTCCTGTCCCAAGTTGTCTTGCCGCCAACACTTCTGCCAAGTTCACGGACGGATTGGAAGTCGGCCGACGTCCATGTGGTTTCCCACTCTCCCCACACAGTCTGCGCCGGTATATTGGCATCAACCCACGCTTGTGTCGGTCCACCCATGTCGATCACCTGTGCGGGTGCGGCGGTGGTTGACTTCCAAATATCCACGGAGGGTGACAATTCAATTTGCCCGGAGAAGATTCCGACATTGAAGGGGTTCACGGAGATTGCGTGGGTGGCTAAGTCTTGTTTGATGAATGTGCCCGTTGCGTTGTAACTGGGCACCGCCATATCTCCTATGATGGTCATCCTCGCGGTACCGGACGCGGCCGTATCAGGATAGAATCCAAAATTGGTCGACTCAAATGAGGGCCACAGCGTATGTTTTCTCGGGTCGATAGCCGCGGCGAAATCGAGTTTCGCGACGTCGGCGACAGTTGTTCCGATGAAACTATCCACCAGAATACCATTTTTGAATCGTTCTAGATTGCTAGAATCCAGAATCGATGCATCGCGTGCTTGCTGTTCCAGTTGTGACAGTGCGGTATAATACTCCAGATGCTTGACGCGCTGGTTAACCTTCGACACATCCTTCATGGTGAACCGTTTATGTTCAAATGATTTCAACGTCGCATCATCCGGCTTGCCTGTATCATTCACCAGCGTATAGGCAGGAACATGAATCTCATAGAGCAGCAACGCACCAGGCTCAACTGTGGGAGCATCGGGATTCGTATCCGGCTGCCCTTCTTTCACCTCAAACGTGCCGTCGGGGAAGAGCGCGACGCGGTCGACACGTGGGAGGTAATAATCGTAACTCCCGGTCCAAATGCTATCAGACACAGGAATCAGATAGGGATCGCCGTTGATATCGGTATATGACGTATTCGCCGCGACGTCCGATGACGCAAACACCATCAAGGTGTCCCCATTGGCATATTCTTTATTCGACAGTGTGGGGCGGAAATCTAACACATCACGCAGATTAACCGCGAGACTAACCTTGGGGGACGTATACGTTGGAATGTCGTCATAGGTCATGCCCTTGGCAGTATTATCACCAGACAGATAGCTATCCACCGTAGCATAGCCACGCCCTTCGTGTTTGAACCAATCGAAGATAACTAGCAGACGACCACTGGGGCTGATGACGGTACTCGCACCCTTCTTCACAACCAGTCGACTGTATTCGTAGGTGTTGTCGCGCTGCCCATCATCGAGTGTAAAGTAATCGGTCACGTTCGTTGCGGAGGACATCTCGGTATTTGTGAAGACCCCATTCCCCGCGTGATAGAGGACCTTACGGATATTCGTCACGTCGGGTGTCTTCAGTGAGTAGGCAAATCCCGGTGTGCTATTCAGTGTATGGAATTCTACCTGCCCGTTCGACAACGCACCCGTGGTATTCGCACACGCACCGGCGGTATTTCCGACATAGTAGGTCTTCGTCCGTGCGGGATAGTGTGTGGCGAGAGATTTTCCAACCGCAATAAAAGAACGGGTTCCCGTCGCAGTCGCGCCGTGGTGATATTTGAAACTGAATATACCACTAGACACCGAGGGCGTCGATATACAACGCGAGTTGTTGGCAGTACTGGCTACGTCCGCGAACGGAACCGTGCGGCCGCGGCCGAGCGTATCGTCAGTCGTATCGAAGATGGTGAAGTATTCCTCTGCGGTCTTTGCGGTGAGGGCGCCTGCAGGCAAACTGAATGCTCCGCCGCCGCTTGTGGTCGGAAAAACCACCGAGAGAGTAGCGGTGTTGCTACTGGAAAGCACACCATTATTCGCTGACGACTGCACCCACGTCGAGAACGTCGCCGTCGTAATGTTCAGACTATTCGCTTTTATAAAAGACTCAGGAAGTGGATACAGTAATGAGTTTCTGTTGGGGTTGCTGATTCTCACATTCCCGGTGGTTGTTCCACCCACACGGCCAACTGGCGCAACATCAGCTTGGAACGAAAAACCCGGCGCATACGGCGCGGTGACACCGGTAGCTGCCGTATTCGAAAGAGCAAACGCATCAATGTCGCGCGGCTGAAATAACAGACGGAATTGTGTATTCGCGTTCGGCGCAGAGGAAATTAATTCCTTCAGTGTGATAGTGGTAAAGGTGCTGTTAGCAATACTCGTGTTGACCGTAAATGTTCCCGATATTGGGGAATTCGCACCATACAACACAATACTCGCACCATTGATGGCACTATCGATTGTTGCGGGCATTCCATACGCCGTCGTTGTCCGCTGTGCCGCACTGATGGACAGTGTGGTAGTACTGGTACCGGCATCCGATGTGGCGCTGGTAACATTCCCTGTCGGCGCATTAAAGGACGCATCGTAGAAGAACAATTTATAGACCGCATTATTCGCATAGTTGACACCAAGGTCGCCGATGGCCAACTGCGAGGGTGTGGAATAATGCTCGATGTTTCGTACTTTAACTGTTCCGATCTTCGAGAGATTGTATGCCGCCGTACTGGTTGAAACAATATTGGAGACAGGTACGCAATGGATGTCGACACTTGTCGTGTTCGCAAAGTAATTGGCGACGTTCTGTCCAGCAGCTACACGGGACACCAACGCATAGTTGCCCACCGCGGCAGCAAGAACTCGGCCGGTAACTGATTCTGTGGTGCGCCCCTTCTTAATTGTCTTTCGAATCGGTTTGACGACTTCCGCTTCCGACCCGCGCACATACGCTTTTCCCTGCCCGACGGACAGAACGAAGGTGTCGGTTTCCGCAGAATTTGTCGAGTTCGCGGTTGACGCGCCCTCTATCACCGGCGCAAATGTCTTGACGATGTAATCACCAGACTCATCGTAGGTGCGGCGCGACAATGTTTGATTTAAATCTCTCTGCGTGATATATTTTATTGCGGAGCCGCCGGTGACTTGCATCACACCGTCGATCACCTGCCCTAACTCAATGAATCCTGCGGTCGACCCGGTCGATATAAGATGTTTGTCAAGTGTGAGACGAATGCGAAGCCGGTGCGCACCTGGCGCGTCCTGATTGGCGTTGTCGAGAATCGTTGCGTCGTCATCCTCGTTGACGAAGTCTTCATCAACCGTAAAACCGACGCGATACGATGGTGTGTTTGAGAGAGCATTGAGTACGATGGTCTGTGGGCGAATACGCACAAACACCCCTGAAACAAAACAGACACCCTCATCGATACTTAACGTCGATGCGGCACTAAACACCTCATCGCCCGCACCCGTCGAGGTCGCAAACGTCGCAGTGTAGTCGGGGATATCTCGATCCTGAAGGATTCCACCGTCGCTGAATGTGTTGGCCGTAGAATAGTTGAAGATGAGATAACTGTTACTGGTCGCCGGGACATCTGTTGTGCCTACTACGTTATCATCCGCAGACATGTACTGCGTAATATGCGCTTTGATCGTCGTGTTGGCAGACGTATCATAAACATACTTGCCAAGATTCGTGTCGCGGTCGAAGAAGTTAGTCAGCGTCGTAGTCGACAACACATGCCCGCTGTTTGCCCGAACATCGAGCGACATTTGCCCACCAACTACACGATCACCATCACGGAACTGCGTCGTACCCAGCCGCTCCAGTTGTTTCTGTAAGATGGTCTGGAGTTGCGTCAGTTCACGCGACTGCACCCCATACTTCGGGCGAAACAGCACGCGGTGGAAATCTTTGTCGGTGCCACGCAATTCCCCCGTCGTAGTATTGGCGACTTCAAAGTAGTCGTCATAATACTCAGTGTTGAGCCTGTCGGTAGTTTTTTTACTCAGCGACATTTATTGTCCTTGTCAGAGTGAGGCATAATCCTATTTATCCATCTCGCCTGAACGGGTTCTAGAACCCGAAGACGAGCCGAACTTTTTCAATCTGTGCATCGGAACGTGTTACCGGCACTCGCTGGTCGATATAGAGAATATTGCCAGAGAATATCTTCAGTTCTGGCACCCGTACCGTGCCGACGACCGCGGACACCGACGATGATGTTATGGTATCAGTATTCGCAAAAGCGACGAACCCGTTGGCGGTGCGGCCGCCATCATGAACATTTGTGATACGCACCACATTATTATTATCGGCGTTCTGAATCACATCGACGACAGTTCCCGTTACTGTGTATGTAGTATTGGTCACCGTGACGACATCGTCAGGCTCGAACACCGCCGTATTAGAGGTGAGTACACAATCATATGTTTGCTGATAGAAGATGCCATTTGCCACAGCACCGCTGGCCAATAGTGGATCGCGCAGTAGTATAACTCGACGATAATTGTTTGCCACTGTCATACTGCTATTACTGTGCGGCTCCGCGTAGGCTAACTCCGTGGTCAGCATTACTGAGACACAACCCAGTTCTTTCACCGCATCATGCCCGTGATTGGGATACGGAGGAATCAGCGCCCGCACGGACGCGGTATTGGAACTGCCGGCTTGTGTCACTGTTACCGCGTCGGTTGTCGTATAGCTCGACCCTCCCGCATAGAACGAGACGTTCGCTACCGCATTGGCAGAAAACGTGATGCCGATGCTGTCCACGGCACCATTGATGCTGGCGCCTGTTCCATCTCCTAGCAGTGTGGCTGCCACCGCTGTGGCTGGATTATACGCCGAACCACCATCCGTCACCACCAGAGGCACTACGGTGGAGAGCTTTCCCGCATAGGTTGTTGCGTCTGCGCTGACGGTTGTATTCGTCGTGACCGGCATCCACGTTGATGTTAGAGACGTGTCATCGGCCGAAATCGTATACATGTATTTCCAGACATAGCCGTCTGAAGTCAATACGGGTGTAACTGTGCTACCCGTTGTACTCGGTGCGACAGTACTATTTGCTCCAGCGAGATGCGTAGCATCGGCGTTATTCCACAAACACTTATACACCTTGTAGGGCGTTTCCTGCGTATCGAGAACATAAAACGTGTTGCTCATCAATGTCGCATCCGTGTCGTCATACTGTGTGTAGGCAGTGTTTTCGGCCCAATCGTATCTTGTGATTACCAACGCACTATTGTTCGCGGTGATATGCTTGGCACCCAAGAGGTCACGCCACGCCTCAAAATCCAGACTCTGTGTGTCCTGTGTTGGTGCCGGGGGCGCTACATCGCTCGTCCACGATTGCGGTCGGCCGACACCCAGATAGAACTCGGAAGTCGTGGCCGCACCAGCAGACATCAGCGCCGTATTCGTGCTAGTGATATCAGTTTTGACAGTCGCGTCGGCGCCACTCAGTAACAGCGTTGTCCGAAACTGTTGTGCGAGAAAGGTGCGATATTTGTTTGTGTTGATACTGGACATCGTTATATTTAGGATGACGGGCTAGCTGATGCCGACGGGCTCGTCGATGCGGACGGGCTAGTCGACGCAGACGGACTAAGAGACGATGACGGGCTACGTGATGCTGACGATGACGGGCTATATGATGCGGACGGGCTACGTGATGCTGATGGGCTACGTGATGCTGACGGGCTGATAGATGATGACGGACTAATCGACAGCGACACTGACGCCGATGGGCTTCGTGATGCTGATGGGCTACGTGATGCTGACGGGCTATATGACGATGACGGGCTGAAAGATGATGACGCTGACGGGCTAATCGATGTCGACGCTGACGGGCTACGCGACAGTGACACAGAGGTCGACGGACTGAGCGATGCTGACGGACTGATTGACGCAGACGGGCTGAAAGATGATGACGCCGACGGGCTACGTGATGCTGACGGGCTAATAGATGCTGACGGGCTTCGTGACGCTGATGGGCTAATCGACGCGGATGTGCTGAGAGACGATGACGGGCTAA